>JGI24699J35502_11133524_pt1 | contig 11458 bp, 13 predicted proteins | sample TergutMp193P4_FD_35502 | JGI IMG/M metagenome (IMG submission 35502) | reverse complement strand
CCCCGCCGAATCCGTGACGTTTTACAACTCCTTGAAACCCTTTTCCTTTTGATGTTCCGATAACATCAACATAATCTGCCCCTTCAAAAAAGTCAACGGTGACTACATCACCCAAATTGAATTCTTTATCAAAATTGTTGAACTCGGCCAAGTGTCTTTGAGGCGCTACTCCGGCTTTCTGAAAGTGTCCCATCTCCGGTTTGGTCGTATGTTTTTCTTTCTTTTCCCGAAAACCCAACTGAACGGCTTCATAACCGTCTTTATCCATGGTTTTCACTTGAGTAACAACACAAGGACCTGCTTCGATAACAGTGCATGGTACATTTTTACCATCGGCACTGAAAACGGATGTCATTCCGATTTTTTTTCCTAATAATCCCGGCATTTCTCTTTTTAATTTTAAATTTTCAAACTTTAATTTCTACTTCCACACCGCTGGGCAACTCAAGTTTCATCAAAGCATCCACTGTTTTTGCAGTAGAGCTGTAAATATCGATCAATCGTTTAAAGGAAGACAACTGAAATTGTTCTCTTGATTTTTTGTTTACGAATGTCGAACGATTTACGGTAAAAATACGTTTGTGGGTGGGAAGAGGTATCGGACCGCTGACCGCTGCTCCCGTTGCCCTCACAGTTTTCACAATTTTTTCGGCAGATTTATCCACCAGATTGTGATCGTAAGATTTTAATTTAATTCTGATTTTTTGGCTCATTTTCTTAAAATTACAATGTTTAAGTTTTCGGATTCGGGAAAGAGCCATATCCTCCCCTGAATCTCATTTATCTCATCTTTTTTTGATACACACATTACAATAAAATCTTGTAACGTGTAGCTGTTTTTACACTAAATCTATCCGACCTTTAACTTCCGTCAACACTTGTTTTGCGATCGCTGTGGAAACTTCCGCATAGTGTGAAAATTCCATGGATGAAGTTGCCCTGCCGGATGTAATTGTACGCAAAGACGTCACATAACCGAACGTTTCGGCCAACGGTACTTTTGCTTTTACGATCCGTCCGCCGGAGCGACTGCTTTCCATCCCTTCCACTTGACCGCGACGTTTGTTCAGGTCTGAAATCACATCTCCCATATTTTCTTCGGGCGTAACCACTTCAATTTTCATGATCGGCTCCAACAATATGGGTTTTGCTTTCGCACATGCATTTTTATATGCTTGGATGGCACAAATTTCGAAAGATAATTGATCCGAATCGACTGTGTGATAAGAACCGTCGACTACCGTCACTTTCAATTTATCCATCGGAAAACCGGCCAACACCCCGTTACGCATGGCGGTTGCAAATCCTTTTTGAATGGAAGGAATAAATTCTTTCGGAATATTACCTCCTTTTACTGCATCTTCAAATTGAAGACTTCCTTCAAATCCTTCGTCAACCGGGCCCACTTTACACATGATATCGGCGTATTTACCGCGACCGCCCGATTGTTTTTTATAGACTTCACGCAATTCGATTTCACGTGTAATTGCTTCTTTATAAGAAACTTGCGGACGACCTTGATTACATTCCACTTTAAACTCGCGTTTCAAACGGTCGATAATGATTTCAAGGTGAAGTTCACCCATTCCGCTGATTATCGTTTGACCGGTTTCTTCGTTGGTCTTAACGGTGAATGTAGGATCTTCTTCAGCCAATTTGGCAAGTCCTATCCCTAATTTATCCAAATCCTTTTGAGTTTTAGGCTCAACGGCAATGCCGATCACCGGTTCGGGGAAGTCCATTGATTCAAGAAGAATCTGGTGATTTTCACTACACAACGTATCTCCCGTCCGTATATCCTTGAATCCCACTCCGGCACCGATATCTCCACAACCGATAAATTCTTTCGGATTTTGTTTGTTGGAGTGCATTTGGAACAATCGGGATATACGTTCTTTTTTACCCGAACGGGTATTAAATACATAAGACCCTGATTCCAATTCCCCCGAATATACCCGGAAGAAGCACAAACGTCCTACATACGGGTCTGTTGCAATTTTAAAAGCCAACGCCGTCAACGGTTCGCTTGAAGAAGGCCTGCGAATAATTTGTTTTTCGGGATTATCGGGATCTGTTCCGACAATATCACCGGCATCCACGGGACTCGGCAAAAACGCACAAATAGCATCCAACAATTTTTGCACTCCTTTATTTTTGAAAGAAGAACCGCAAATCATCGGAACGATCTGCATGGATATTGTGGCTTTGCGAATGGCGGTCAGGATTTCCTCGTTTGTTATGGTAGCCGGATCATCAAAAAATTTCTCCATCAAAATATCGTCGGATTCGGCAACGGCTTCGAGCATTTTATCTCTCCACTCTTGTGCTTCATCCAATAAATTTGCGGGAATTTCTTCTTCGATATAATCGGCTCCCATCGTTTCATCAAGCCAAAGAATCGCTTTCATTTTTACCAGATCGATAACCCCTTTAAAAGATTCTTCCGCACCGATGGGGATCTGAATCGGACAGGGATTTGCACCCAACATTTCTTTTACTTGACGAACAACTTCCAAAAAGTTGGCGCCCGAACGGTCCATTTTATTCACATAACCGATACGGGGTACATGATATTTGTCAGCTTGTCTCCACACCGTTTCCGATTGAGGTTCAACTCCACCCACCGCACAAAAAGCAGCCACGGCGCCGTCCAAAATACGAAGAGAACGCTCCACTTCCACCGTAAAATCAACGTGTCCCGGAGTGTCAATCAAATTTATTTTATATTTGTCGTTTGCATAATTCCAATCGGTGGTCGTAGCAGCAGAAGTAATGGTTATGCCGCGCTCCTGCTCCTGCTCCATCCAGTCCATTGTTGCCGTACCATCGTGCACTTCGCCGATTTTGTGTGTCAAACCGGTATAGAAAAGAATGCGTTCCGAAGTCGTAGTCTTTCCGGCATCGATGTGAGCCATGATACCAATGTTTCTTGTAAATTTCAAATTTTCATCTGATCCTTTAGCCATCTTTCTTTATATCTATATCCTTTTAAATAATTATCAGAAACGGAAATGAGCGAATGCTCTGTTTGCTTCTGCCATTCTGTGCATATCTTCTTTCCGCTTATATGCCGCGCCTTGTTCATTGAATGCATCAATAATTTCGGCAGCCAACTTATCAGCCATTGATTTTCCTCCTCTTTTACGAGAGTATAGGATTAAATTTTTCATTGAAATGGATTCTTTTCTGTCGGGACGAATTTCGGTAGGAACTTGGAATGTTGCACCTCCGACACGACGAGATTTTACTTCGACCTGAGGAGTAATATTGTCGAGAGCTTTTTTCCAAACTTCGAGAGTAGATTTGTCTTCACCGGGTAGTTTGGTTTTTACTGTTTCCAAAGCAGTATAAAAGATATTAAAAGCGGTGCTTTTTTTTCCGTCATACATCAGGTGATTCACAAATTTTGTCACCTTTACGTCATTAAAGACAGGATCAGGTAATATGATCCTCTTCTTGGGTTTTGCTTTTCTCATCTTTTTGCAAAATTTTTGTTCGTGTTTTTGGTTGCCGTTTTTGATGTCTTCAACGATCCCTCCGGATCATTTACTCAACCTGCCGTGAAGGCTTATGCCAATAAACTCAAACGAATTTGAAATGCGATTTTTTTATTACTTTTTTAATTTGATCCGATAACCGGTTTTTATTTCCCGATTATTTCTTTTTACCTTTAGCTGCGGCTGCAGATGCTTGTCCCGGTTTCGGACGTTTTGCTCCGTATTTGGAACGACGTTGAGTGCGTCCGTTTACACCGGCGGTATCCAATGTTCCGCGAACAATGTGGTAACGAACTCCCGGCAAATCCTTCACACGACCGCCGCGAACCAATACGATCGAGTGCTCTTGTAAGTTATGACCTTCTCCGGGAATGTAAGCATTCACTTCCTTGGAGTTTGTCAACCGAACACGAGCTACTTTACGCATCGCAGAGTTAGGCTTTTTGGGTGTGGTAGTGTAAACACGTACACACACTCCACGTCTTTGCGGACAAGAGTCTAATGCAGGCGATTTACTTTTGTCGACCAATACCGTCCTTCCTTTTCTTACTAATTGCTGAATTGTAGGCATTTTAGAACTTTTTTACTCCTATTATTAATTATTTTTATGAAATTCATAATTCGGGTTGCAAAGGTAATTATTTATTTTATTTGCACAACTTTTCGGCGGGATTTTCTTTATGATAAAATGAATTATCGGGAAGTTTTTTATATTTTTTTGAATTTCGGCAGAACAACAATTCGATATTTTAACATTATTTAACATAACTTCTTTTAAAACTCATTCAACAAAAGATTCATTCCGAATTTCAACAGTCATTTCAACCGAAAAATCATTACCTTTGTCTTATGAAAAAACACGTTATCATTTCCGTGACGAATGATTTGGTTACCGATCAACGAGTGCATAAAGTCGCGTCAAGTTTATTTCAAAACGGATATTATGTTACGCTTGTTGGACGAAAATTGAAAAACAGTTCGGATTTATCCCGACCGTACAAAATCGTAAGATTCCGTCTTCTTTTCAACAAGAAAGTTTTCTTTTATGCAGAATATAATCTAAGGTTATTCTTTTTTTTGTTATTTTCTACTGGGAATATCTTTTTGTCGAATGACACCGATACCTTGCCGGCAAATTTTCTGGCATCAAAACTCCGCGGGAGAAAATTGGTTTTCGATGCCCACGAGATGTTTCCGGAAGTTCCCGAAGTTGTTTCCAGACCCGTAATCAAGAAAATATGGACAACAATAGAAGATTTGATTTTCCCGAAACTGGAATACTGTTACACTGTTTGCCGATCCATTGCCGATATTTACAATCAAAAATACGGTATTTCAATGCAAGTGATCCGCAATGTTCCCGAAAGTTTTGCTATTCCGATAAAAAAGGATTTATTTCCGACCTGCAAAAAAGTTATTTTTTATCAAGGAGCCATTAATATCGGACGAGGAATTGAACAAATTATCGATGCAATGTCGTTTATCGACGATGCCGTTTTTTATATCGCCGGTGCGGGGGATATTTTGGATTCGGTCAAATTATCGGTGCGTGAAAAATATTTACAAGACAAAGTATTTTTTCTCGGACGAATTCCTTTGGGAAAATTACGGGAATATACAGTTTGTTCCGATCTCGGAGTTTGCCTGCTGGAAAACAAGGGCAAAAATTATTATTATTCGCTGCCCAATCGAATTTTCGATTTTATCCATGCCGAAGTTCCGATACTGGCCACCGATTTTCCCGAAATCAGGGCTATTGTCGATTCATACAAAGTCGGAGTATTGATCGATCATTATGAACCGGAATTTTTGGCAAAAACAATTACCGAAATCTTTGCCACCCGGGAAAATAACCCGGAAAGAAAAACGTTATTTCAAAAAGCCAAACACGATTTGTGCTGGGAAAAAGAATCTCTTGTTTTAATTGATATTTTCAAAAAAGCAACAAACTAATTCATGCTTTCCATCCTCATTCCCATATATAATTATAATTGCGTGGAATTGGTACGGGAACTTCATTCACAGGCATCAAAAGCGGAAATCGACTTTGAGATTCTGTGTATCGATGATGCTTCCTCTTTATATAAGGAAGAAAATCGAATCATTAAATCTTTCAGTCATTGTCGATATATAGAATCGGAAACAAACCTCGGCCGTTCAAAAATCAGAAATTTGCTGGCCGAAGAAGCAAAATTCAATAATCTGCTTTTTTTGGATTGTGATGTTGAAATTTTACATCCCGATTATATCAGAACATATCTGAAATACTTGGAACAATATGACATTGTCTCCGGAAGGAGAGTTTATTCCGAAACTCCTCCCCTTCAAAAGGAATACTATTTTCACTGGTTTTACGGAGTGAAGAGAGAAACAAAATCCAAAAATTTTATGTCGAATAATTTTTTCATCAAGAAGTCGCTTTGGCAATTTTCAAAATTCAACGAAGACATTACTCTTTACGGACATGAAGATACTTTGTTTCAAGTTGAACTTGAGGAAAAAAACATTCATATTCATTTTATTGCCAATCCGGTCGTTCACGCAGGGTTGGATTCAACCGAGGCATTTATCGTAAAAACAAGGGAAAGTGTAAAAAATTTGATGTTTTTATTCGACAAGAAAATAATCACAGATAGAAATATCGATCGTTTTTCACTTTTAAAAGCATACCTGAGAATCCGTACTTTTAAAGTCGATAAATTGCTGAAATGTCTCTTCCCGATTGTTAAATCGGCTTTTGAGAAAAATTTTTCGAGCCGACATCCAAGCCTTTTCCTGTTCGATATTTATAAGTTAATGTACTTGTCTTATATTTCAGAAAAGCGTGAACTTTCGCAATCTTATTTTCCGGTATTTTAAAATTTTGCTTCTTCGTTGAGAATTACTTCTGTTATTTGCTTTGATAATTCGGGAATTTTATTGTGAATTACGTCCCAAACAATCGTATAATTAATACCCATGTAATCATGAATCAGCCTGTCGCGCATACCTGCCATATTTTTCCAATGAATGGTATTCCATTTAAGTTTAAAATCTGCCGGAATTTTTTTAGAAGCTTCCCCTATTATTTCTAAGCTGCGAACCATAGCTCTTTTCAGAGTTTCATCTTCCAATAAGTTTTCTTTGGTTGTATTTGTGGAAATAACAGAAAGAATGAATTCACACTCGTCCAATATATGTTTCAAGTATGCAATAGGCTCTTTAGACATAGATTACTTCTTCTAAAATTTGCGGGCCGATATAGGGACTCAATCCGTTAAGTGTTACAATTTCTATTTTTTTCTTGAAAAGATTTTCCAAATAGTCATACAATGCCATATAGTTATCATAATTTTCTTTTTCAGGAAAAAAATCCACTAAAATATCTATGTCGCTACGGCGTGTTTGTTCATTGCGCACATAAGAACCGAATAGCCCTATCCGATTCACACCAAAATTCATTAAGTCTGTTTTATGATTTTGAATTGTTTCAAGAATTTTATTTTTGGATATCATCGTATTTTCAAGCCAGGAGTTTCCTCTCCTATAAATTTCGGGCTTAAAGATAAAAGAATAGTTGCATATTTCAAAAATTTTCGTTTAAAAGATGGGATTTCGAGTTCTTCCCGGAAACAAAATCGAACAGAAGGCAGGATGTGTCAAAAGTCTTATTTTTATCCGTTGCCGGCAATCACTTCGTAAAAATCTTCTTTTGTGAAATAGCGGCGTGCCAGCTCCCGGATATCTTCGCTTGTTATATTTTTAATCCTGTCAATCCGTTTTTCATAGAAATCCCTTTCTAACCCAAATTCCGACAAGCTAAGATAAATATCGGCTACGGCAAAAGGATTGTCGAATTTTCTCGCCAGTTCGCCCAACATGTAATTACGCACGATTTGCAATTCATTTTCGGGTACAAGAGTTTCGGCGAGCTTATCCATTTCCATAAATATTTCTTTAATCACCGATTCGACCTGTTCATGTCCCGTTTGTGTCAAAATATTCAAATATCCGGCATGTAAATGAGAAGTGACAGAGGAATAAATTCCGTAAGTGTACCCTTTATCTTCGCGAATGTTCGACATCAAACGGCTGCCGAAATATCCGCCGAAAATCGTGTTCAGCACAGACAATGCATGAAAATCGGGATGATCCCGTGTTATGATCTGTTTTCCCACACAAACGGCTGATTGAACCGCACCGGGTTTTACGATCAATTTTCTTTTTTCTTTTGCCGGTTGAATGATGGACGATTGTTTCGTTTTTGGAGATTGTTTTCCCCATGCTGTTTTTCCGAAACAGTGTTCGATTTGCGTCAACATTTTTCCGGTGATTTTCCCGAATGCCGCTATCTCTATGTTACCGGAATGGTAATGATTCGTATAATATCCGACCGTGTCGGAAACGGAAAGCGTATCAAAATCTTCTTTTCCGACTGATCTCCCGTACGGATGATTTTTGCCGAAAAGCACCCTTATAAATTCTTTTGCAGCCAAATACTGCACTTTATCCATATCCACCGAGAATCGGCTTTTTCGATTTTGACGCAATATGTCAAATTCTTTTTCGGGAAAAGACGGTTCTTTAACCATCGCTTCCAACACAACCAAGGTTTCGTCAAAAAATTTATTCAACGAATACAAAGTCAGATAAGAACATTGCTGTGTCGTGTAAGTCTGAAACCAAGCTCCGTAATAATCTAATTTTTCGGCTATTTGAGCGGAATTCAGATTGGCGGCGCCTTCTTTCAGCATCAATCCAGTAAAATCTGTTTCCAACGAACGGGCGGCATCCCATTTTCCCGATCGAACAATGACATCTACCCGCACAACATCTTCGTTTCCGATGTTCAAGTAATGCAATTGAACGCCGTTCGGCATCAACAAATGTTCCGGTTCGGGAATAACGATTTGTTCCATCGGTAAAATCGGAGGTTGAAGTGTTCTGTCCATATCTATGATTTACAATCGGAGAATTTATGATTATGATGTTTTATATCCGGACGGTATTTCATCAAAGAAGTTTTGTGATCAATGTGTCGGATGAAAATTGCATTTGTTCGAAATCTATATTTTCGAATAACAATAATTGAACGTTTTTCCCGGACGACATTGTTTCTTCCATGTTCAAGGATGCAAAAAAATCCGGTATTTTTTCGCCCCGCCGGGATGTGATCTGCTTTTCCAATAACAACGGATCCGCTTTATCCGATAAAACCGCAATGATCCCGTTATAAAATTCGGTAGCCGCATATTCTTTCTCCAAAGGAAAAATACAAATGTTCTGATCATTCCTGTTCATTTCGACCACATGATGAAAATAAAGTTTTTCCGAAAAATAAATATATTGAGCCGCAAACCTTCGTATCATTATTTTGATGAATTATTACGAATCCGAAACAATTGTATCCGGTCGATCATGATATTTTTCGAACGGGAAGTGGGCGTAACCGAAACATACCCCGAAACAGATTGAGGAACCAACGAATCTGCCGCCGCTTGCAACGTGATCCGCCCGTTTCTTGTTATATTCGTTCTTGTCGCAAAGACCGAATCTCCGGCATAATTCAGCTTCAATTCCATTTGAGACACATTCGTCGAGTCTTTTTCCGCCAGCCCCGAAACAACCAATCTTAACTCATAACGATCTTTCGCATGGTAACTTGTATCGGTTTTTATCTCATAATCAAGAACATATCCGGAAAGAAATATCCAAGTCGCAAAACGGGGTTTGTCTCTCCATATATTTACCGTATCGCCTTTTTGCTTCGGCAATCGGGATGCCGAAGCCATTTTTTCGAATGTTATTTTTTCATTTTTCAAACGATCCGTCACCTTATTACAAATTTTACTGTATATGTCGTAGTGCTGTCCGTACCAATACAACGATGTATCAAACCGTTTCCGCGTTACGCCGTGCTTTTCCAAAACAGACCGGTATAATGCTTCTTTTTTTTCGGGAGGATTGAATAATGACTGATTATTCTGCACCAATGCTTCCGAAATATAAACATCGACCAATAAATCTTCCATGTCTCCCTTGCCGATCACCCGGTAAGGGTTGCGGGTGCAAGAAAAAATCATCGAAAACAACAAGAAAACGCTCAATATTTGAAAAAGCTTACGCATTCTTTTTTTCAAGTTTTTTATCCACCAGATGATCACGTTCAAACAACAGCAGAAGAATTACGCCGACAGTTATTGCAGAATCGGCCAAATTGAAAATCGGACTGAAAAACACAAAATTTCCTCCGCCCCAAAATGGAATTCCGTCAGGCACATGATCAATTTTTATCAACGGGAAATAAAACATATCCACCACCTTTCCGTGAAGAAAAGAAGCGTAACCTCCGTCGGCAGGAAATAATCCGGCCACTGCATCCGGTGTGCTTTCACTGAATATCATCCCGTAAAAAACACTGTCGAATATATTTCCCGTTGCTCCCGCCAAAATGAGGGATATACAAACGATAAAACCGGTGTTGGTTTTTTCTTGAATAATTTTGAACAGATAATATCCGATTGCAATTACGGCGATGATCCGGAAAAGCGACAAAAACAATTTTCCGAGCACTTCGATTCCGAAAGCCATTCCGTTGTTCTCGACAAAACGAATGATAAACCATGAGGTTATTTGAATGTCTTCATATAACGTCATGTGGGTTTTTACCCAAATTTTCAGAATTTGATCCGCCGACAATACCAAAAAAATAACCAGAAAAGCAACTTTTCCGTTCGATAACTTCGCCATTTACACCAAAATGTTAAAGCCGCCTGCGGTGCGTTTTCTTTAATCAAACACGGCAGCGGCTGTAATTATTTATTTTCAAAATTTGATTTCACCGGTGAAATCTTATCTCAAAATTTTATTTTTGACTGTTTTTTGCATCGATGCTTAATGTGGCATGCGGCACGGCACGTAAACGTTCTTTCGGAATTAATTTTCCCGTTTCGCGGCAAATTCCGTATGTTTTATTCTCGATGCGGACCAATGCCGCTTGAAGGTGTTGAATAAATTTCATCTGACGCTGAGCCAAACGACCGGCTTCTTCTTTCGACAAGGTGGCTGCACCTTCTTCCAATACTTTGAAGGTGGGAGAAGTGTCGGAAACATCGTTTCCGTCAGAGTTCATGATCGTAGCCTTAAGCAATTCGTAATCTTTTTTTGCCCTTTCCAACTTGTCTAAAATAATTTCACGGAATTCCTCCAATTCGGTATCCGAATATCTTGTTTTTTCGGCCATGACATTATTAATATTAAGGTGAGACTGTTTTTTTAACTTGCCGCTGACGTTTTTAATCCCTCAAAAGTTCGATACAATTGATAAACCGGCCTGCGAAGGTAATTAAAATACGTCTAAATACAAGGGGTTTTATCAAGTTTTATGTCGTAATCCATGGTTTTACATTTTTTATCGGCACTGTTCTGCCACAACCGATCAATATTTCTCACGGATGACACAGATAACACAGATTTTGAGAATTCGTGAAATCAGTGAAATCCGTGCGAGGAATTAAAATGTCTGTTTTTTGGCGAAAACAACGGATTTTTGAATCGTACCTCAAATTTATGCCCCATACCAGAGATATCCGGTGAAATTTATCCGAAAAGAGGTTTTATCAAGTTTTATGTCGTAATCCATGGTTTTACATTTTTTATCGGCACTGCCCCGCCACAACCGATCAATATTTCTCACGGATGACACAGATAGCACAGATTTTGAGAATCAGTGAAATCAGTGAAATCCGTGCGAGCCCCGACGAACCGGCAAAAGTAATGTTTTTCATTCGCCGGGTTTGAATCATATCGCAAATTTATGCCCCATACCGGAGATGTCGGGTGAAATTTATCTGAAAAGGGGTTTTATCAAGTTTTATGTCGTAATCCATGGTTTTACATTTTTTATCGGCACCGCCCCGCCACAACCGATCAATATTTCTCACGGATGACACAGATAACACAGATTTTGAAAATCAGTGAAA
>JGI24699J35502_11133523_pt1 | contig 11458 bp, 7 predicted proteins | sample TergutMp193P4_FD_35502 | JGI IMG/M metagenome (IMG submission 35502) | reverse complement strand
GCAGGAGGTCCTTATTTTGTACAGGCGGAAGTGAATGATACTAACGATTTTCCTGAACTCACAAGGGATAATAACCTAAGCGAATTTTTTGAAATCCATGATGTTACAGGTATCAATATCCCAAATATAGCACAAGGTCAGGTTTATGTAGAAAATGGGTATTTGCATCTGAAAGGCTTTTCTCCTTATGCATCTGCAACAATTTACAATTTGCAAGGACAAAACATGAAAAACGATTATTTACAGCCTGGCGCTTATATCGTAAAAGTACTTGACAATGGACATTTGTCCATTCATAAGGTAATTGCGAAATAAAAGCAGATTGAGTTATTAGGTTTTTAGGAAGTGTCAAAAGACTGTCATGACGGGATTGACCCTTCATGACAGTCTTTTCCCTTTTTAAGTTTATAATGAAATGAAAATATCGATCAAAATTGTTTTATTTTTATTTTTGTGCAGCTTTTATTGCGCTGCGCAGGAAAATCCGTTTATACGCCACCTCTACACTGCCGATCCGTCGGCGCACGTATGGAAGGACGGCCGCTTGTATGTGTATCCGTCACACGATATCGACCCGCCCCGCGGTTGCGACCTGATGGATCGTTACCATGTCTTTTCCACCGACGATATGGTGAACTGGACTGATCATGGTGAAATACTTAGTTCGGAACAAGTTTCCTGGGGACGCAAAGAAGGTGGATTTATGTGGGCGCCGGACTGTGCCTATAAAAATGGAACGTATTATTTCTATTTTCCTCATCCGAGCGGAACGGATTGGAACAACACATGGAAAACCGGAATAGCTACCAGCAAATATCCGGACAAAGATTTTCAAGTGCAAGGTTATTTTGCCGAAATTGATTCGTTTGCCATGATTGATCCTTGCGTTTTTGTCGATACCGACGGACAAGCCTATTTTTATTACGGAGGGGGCTCGAAATGCAAAGGTGGAAAATTGAAGGACAATATGGTAGAATTGGACGGGCAGCTACGAGATATGACCGGATTGGAGGATTTCCATGAAGCGGTCTGGGTATTCAAAAAAGACGATGTTTATTACATGATGTATGCTGATAATTTACAGGGACGGAATCGGCAACGGTATGCTACGGCTAATAATCCCTTAGGTCCATGGAAATATCGAGGAATACTGTTAGATCCGGTCAGTTCCGACACCAGCCATGGCTCCATTGTCGAATACAAAGGGCAATGGTATCTTTTCTACCATACTTGCGATATTTCGGGACAAGGAAATCTACGCTCGATTTGTTTCGATAAACTGTATTTTAATCCTGACGGTACGATTCAAAAGGTAATTCCAACCCGTAGCGGATTAAAAGCTAAAGCCTATCAAAAGGATATTAAAATAACTCCTTTTCCCGAATCGCCCGATGTAGTTTCAGTGATGAACTTTGGGGCGAAAGGAGACGGAAAAACCGATGATACGCAAGCTTTCCAGAAAGCGCTTGATTCTTTCGGGGAAAAGGGCGGAACAGTTTATGCGCCAGGGGGAAGCTATCTTTTCAAAGGTAATCTGAACATTCCTGTGGCAGTTACGCTGAAAGGCGCATTTGAATCGGTTCCTTCACACAACGGCATTCGTGATGCAGGCTTACCAAAACCGGGCGACGATGGAACCACTTTTTTAGTAACAGGGGGACAAGGCGACGAGCAAGCGTCTCCTTTTATAACGCTTAACACTAACAGCACATTACGGGGAGTTGTTATGTACTGGTACTTGCAAGACCCCAACAAAGAGCCTGATGCTTATCCTTGGGGAGTTGCCATGAGAGGGAAAAATCCAGCGTTACTTGATGTAGAGATGTTGAATCCATATAATGCGATTGATGCTTCACATAACGAACGCGCCCTTATCCGCAATATCAGCGGACAACCATTGCGTAGAGGTATTTATGTAGATGCCATATATGATATAGGCAGAATAGAAAACGTGCATTGGAATCCGTGGTGGAGCCATAAACCCGTCTTGATGAAATGGCAAAGAGAAAATGGCGAAGCGTTTATCTTTGAGCGTACCGACTGGCACTATGTGCTTAATACTTTTTGCTTTGGATATAAAACCGGTTATAAATTCGGAGCAAGTTCCGGAACACAAGGCGCATGTAATGGCAACTTCCTTGGTATTGGAGCAGATGCCTGTCAAAATTCGGTTTTAGTCGAACAGAGCGCTACTTATGGTCTTCTTATCACTAATGGAGAGTTTGTGGCAATGAACGGAGAAGACCCAACGATGGTTGTTGTGACAAAAGCCAATCATGGAAATGTTCGGTTTGTAAATTGCGCTTTCTGGGGACCTTGTAATCAAAATGCAAAAATTGATGGTAATGGAACCGTCGGATTTTCCGATTGCATGTTTATGCAATGGGACAGAAACAAGGAAAACCGCGCTGCAATCCAAGTTACCGATGGTTCTGTCGTCATTCGCGGATGCGACTTTGGAACAAAAGCTCCACAGGTTTCAATCGGAGAAAATGTACAACGAGCAATTGTATCGGAAAATACTATGCAAGGAAAAGTAATGATAGATAATAAAGGCAAACATACTTATATCGCCGGAAATCTCGGAACAGAATAAAAAACGATAATTATGAAGGAAAATAAAACACTAATTCCCTTTGTTCTATGGCTTTCCTTATTTATAAATGCTTATAGTCAAAATAATTCGTTATCAGAACTCGAAGCAAGCCGCAGGGAAACAAAAATCGATGCCACATGGACAGACCGCGCTCGATTATCAGAAAGCCAAGGTGGTCGACCGGAAGGAGAAAATCAACTTTGGTATCGTCAGCCAGCTAAGGTTTGGGAAGAAGCGCTACCCATCGGAAACGGCCGGTTGGGCGCTATGGTATTCGGAGGAGTAGCCGACGAACGAATCCAATTGAATGAAAACACGCTTTGGGATGGCTATCCCTTAAACCCGAATAATCCCGAAGGATTGAAAGCCTTGCCGGAGGTGCAACGCCTTTTGTTTGAAAACAAAAACAATGAAGCCGTCCAGTTAGCCGGAAAAACAATGATGGGCATTCCGCAAGGCGTCAAATCCTATCAGTCACTGGGTGAATTGTGGTTTGATTCGCCTCAGTTAACGGCCGGAAATTACGTTCGCAGTTTAGACCCTTCTACAGCAGTGGCGACTACAAAATACACTTCCAACGGCGTAAACTATACCCGTGAATATTTTGCCTCGGCGCCCGGCAACATAATCGTAGTGAGAATAACTGCCGATAAAAAGAAAAAAATTAATCTCAATCTGACTTTGCGCCGAGAAAAAGACGCCGAATGTCGGAGCATTTCCTCCGACTCCAATTCCTTGCTGCTCAATGGAAAAATTAGCACAAAAGATAAAGATGGAAATCCGAGAGGAATCAGTTTTGCCGCACAAGTGAAAGCAGTAGCCGAAAATGGAACGGTAAAAGTGGAACAGGAGATTTTAACGGTAAAAGATGCCGATATCCTCACGCTATATATTGCCGGAGCTACAAATTATCCGGGATTGGAAAATCTTGCAAAAGGAATCTCTGCCCTTTTGGGAAATCCCGAAAAACAATGTGAGGAAACAATTGCGAAAGCGTTACGCAAATCTTATCAGCAACTAAAAGCGGAACATATTGCCGATTATCAATCGTATTTCAACAGAGTGGACTTAAATTTGGGAAGGGTCGCAACCAATATCGAAGCGCTTTCTACAGATAAACGATTGGCTTTGGCTAGTGAAACCGGCGCACCGGATTTGGGTTTGGTAGAAACCTATTTTCAATTTGGTCGCTATCTTTTGATTAGTTGCTCCCGTCCGGGCGGAATGCCGGCTAACTTGCAGGGAATGTGGGCGTGGCAAATGAATGCGCCTTGGAATGCCGATTTTCATACCAATATTAATTACCAGATGAATTACTGGCCTGTTGAAATAACCAATCTTTCGGAATTGCATACTCCGTTTTTCGATCTGACAGATGTAATGGTCAAGCCGGGCGAACAATCGGCAAAAACAATTTACGGCGCGCGCGGCTGGGTTGTCCATCATCTGACCGATGCGTGGGGTTTTACGGCTCCGGCCGACGGTCCGCAAGGCATCTGGCCCATGGGGTCGGCTTGGCTGGCTCAGCATTTCTGGGAACATTATGCATTCACGGGAGACAAAACTTTTCTGGCAGAACGCGCTTATCCGGTGATGAAAGGCGCTGCCCGCTTTATTATGGATTTCTTGGTTGAAGCGCCTGCGGGAACGGCTTATGCTGGAAAGTTAGTGACAAATCCTTCGTATTCTCCGGAAAACGCATTCTTTCTTCCTAATGGAGAACAATCGGTGTTTACCTACGGCTCAACGATGGACTTGGAAATTATTCATAATCTGCTGACCAATTGCATTCAAGCGGAAAGTATTCTAAAGTCGGATGCCGCCTTTCGTGCCGAATGCGAAAAAACCTTGCAACGACTGCCAGCTATTCAGATTAGTAAAACCACGGGTAGAGTCATGGAATGGGCGGAAGATTACAAAGAAGTGGAACCACATCACCGACACACTTCGCACTTGTTTGGCTTGTTTCCCGGGAATCAGATCACGGTGGTTGGAACGCCCGTATTAGCTGAAGCCGCCCGCAAAACCTTAATTGCCCGCGGTGATGAGGGTACAGGCTGGAGTTTGGCTTGGAAAATCAATATGTGGAACCGCTTGCACGACGGTGATCATGCTTTCAAACTGCTATCGGTTTTATTAAGCAACAAAACTTTACCCAATTTATTCGACGATCATCCGCCTTTCCAGATTGATGGAAACTTCGGAGCTACGGCTGCTATTGCCGAAATGCTGTTGCAAAGTCATTTAGAGAATAAAGACGGCTCTTTCGAAATCGAATTGCTTCCCGCTTTGCCTCAAGCAATGGCAGAAATCGGATCAGTAAAAGGTTTACGAGCCAGAGGCGGATTCATTCTCGACCTTTCATGGAAAAACAGTCAGTTGGTTGAGGCGAAAATTGAATCGTTAAACGGTGGAAAATTAAATATTCGAAGCGGTGGAAAACAGGTTTCGATGAAAACGGACAAAGGGCAGGTTATACGAGTTAATTCTAATATTCAAATACAAAAATAAAAAATATAAAAATCCTATGCGTTACTTTATTCCGGTCCTTGCGTTGGCCTGTGTAATTTCTCTTTTTTCATGCAATAGCCGTAAATCCCCTGTGGATTATGTTAATCCCTATATGGGAAATATCAGCCATTTGCTTGTACCCACTTATCCTACGGTGCATCTGCCCAATAGCATGTTGCGAGTTTATCCCGAGCGTACCGATTATACTTCGGACTTATTGTTCGGATTGCCGGTAGTTGTTACCAGTCATCGCGGCGGTTCAGCATTCAACATCAGTCCGGTGCAGGGGGAGGATGCGTTGCTGCCTGTGGTCAATTACACGTATGATCTTGAAAAAATAACTCCGTACAGTTATTCAGTGTATTTAGACGAAGCGCAGGTGCAAGTTAACTATGCGCCCTCGCACCAGTCAGGCGTGTATGAAATCACTTTCGACCAGTCAGGCGATAATTTCATTGTGGTGAACACGCGCAACGGGGCGATGCAAATCACCGGCAACGGCGTGTCAGGTTACCAAACGGTAGGTAATAATACCCGCGTGTACGTGAGCATCGAAACGGAACAGAAACCGGTGAAAATTGGTATCTTGACAGACACCGGTATTTCATACGGTGAAAAATCCGTACAGGGACATAACAAGGCTGTGGCGCTTTATTTCGGAAAAGAAAAAACCGTCCGCCTGCGTTACGGTATCTCTTTTATCGACGAACAACAGGCCGCTAAAAATCTGAAACGCGAAATCAATACTTACGACTGGAAACAAGTTGCACAAACAGGGCGCGACATTTGGAACAAAACGCTCGGAAAAATAGAAGTAAAAGGAGCAAGCGATAATGACAAGGTGGTATTTTACACTTCGCTTTACCGAACTTATGAACGCATGATTAATATTTCGGAAAACGGACATTATTTCAGCGCTTTTGATGGCGATGGCCGTGTTCATGACGATGGCGGGACTCCTTTTTATACAGACGACTGGATTTGGGATACTTACCGTGCCACACACCCGTTGCGTATTCTTATCGAGCCTGAAATGGAAACCGATATGATTAATTCTTATATCCGCATGGCACAGCAAAGCAAGGAAAACTGTATGCCAACCTTTCCCGAAGTCACCGGCGACAGCCACCGGATGAACAGCAACCATGCTGTGGCCATGATTTGGGATGCCTGGGGCAAAGGGCTGCATGGTTTTGACCTGCAAGCGGCCTATACCGCATGCCGCAATGCTATTATGGAATCGACGTTGATACCATGGGTGCGCGCCGAAGCCGGTGAATTAGACGATTTCTACAAAGAAAAAGGATATTTTCCTGCTTTGAAACCCGGCGAATCAGAATATATTGGCAATGTAAACCGCGGAGAAAAACGTCAATCGGTGGCAGTAACGCTGGGAACTTGTTATGATGACTGGTGTCTGTCGCAAATTGCCAAAGCGTTAGGCATTGTAGACGATTACCAATATTTTCTGAAACGTTCATCCAATTATCTAAATATTTATAATCCCCAAACCCATTTTTTCCACCCGAAAGACAAAGACGGAAACTTTATAGAGCCGTTTGATTACCGTTTCTCGGGAGGCATGGGCGCACGCGATTACTACGACGAAAACAACGGTTGGACTTATCGTTGGGACTTGCAGCACAATTTTGCCGACCTTATTCGTCTGATGGGCTCGCCTGAAGCGTTTGCCGCTAACCTCGATGCTACTTTCCGCGAGCCGCTGGGTAAAAGCAAATTTGAATTTTATGCTCAATTTCCCGACCAGACAGGCAACGTTGGTCAGTTTTCGATGGCTAACGAGCCCAGCCTACATATCCCTTATTTATATAACTATGCCGGACAGCCGTGGAAAACGCAAAAACGTATCCGTAGCTTGCTCAAGCAATGGTTTCGTAACGATTTGATGGGTATTCCCGGTGACGAGGACGGTGGCGGAACAAGCGCTTTTGTGGTTTTTTCGGCTATGGGTTTTTACCCTGTAACTCCGGGAACGTCCTCCTACAACATTGGTAGCCCGCTGTTTCCATATATCAAAATGGATTTAGGGGGAGGTAAGTATTTCGAAATAGAAGCCATCAACTGTTCCGACGATAATAAATATGTGCAGTCGGCAAAACTAAACGGCAAGGAGTGGAACAAGCCGAGATTCAGCCACAATGACATTAAAAATGGCGGAAAGCTCGTGTTAATGATGGGTGACAAGGCAAATACGAATTGGGGAAAAGACGATACACCGCAGCATTGAACAACTATATAAACAGAATATTATAAAAAATTATCAAAGAAGTATGAATACAAAAAGATTTCAAGGCGATTGGCCAAAAATCGGCATTCGCCCTACGATTGACGGACGCATGGGAGGTGTTCGCGAATCATTGGAAAAACAAACTATGAACATGGCAAAAAGTGTGGTTGATCTCTTAACTTCTGCATTGAAATGTCCTGATGGAACGCCTGTGCAATGTGTGATTGCCGACACAACCATCGGGCGCGTGGCTGAAAGCGCCGCCTGTGCCGAAAAATTCAAAAAAGAAAATGTAGGAGTAACAATTACGGTAACACCGTGCTGGTGCTATGGCAGCGAAACAATGGATATGGACCCGCATACCGTTAAGGCTGTATGGGGCTTCAATGGTACGGAGCGTCCGGGCGCCGTTTATCTGGCTGCCGTCTTAGCCGGACACGCACAAAAGGGATTGCCTGCTTTTGGTATCTATGGACACGATGTTCAAGATTCCACAACTACGGAAATACCTGCTGATGTCGAGGAAAAACTGCTTCGCTTTTCCAAAGCTGCTATGTCGGTGGCTATCATGCGCGGAAAATCGTATCTCTCAATAGGCGCTGTGTGTATGGGAATTGCCGGCTCGATTGTAAATGCCGACTTTTTTGAGGATTATCTGGGAATGCGTTGCGAAGGCATCGACGAAGTTGAAATCATTCGCCGCATGACCGAAGGCATCTATGACAGAGAAGAATTTGAAAAAGCGCTGGTATGGGCAAAAGCCAACTGCAAAGAGGGCGATGACATTTGCAATCGCAAAGATTTGCAGAAATCCCGCGAAGGAAAAGATAAAGATTGGGAATTCATTGTAAAAATGACCTTGATTGTTCGCGATTTGATGATTGGTAATTCTAAATTGAAAGAGCTGGGATTCGGCGAGGAAGCGCTCGGACACAATGCGATTGCAGCCGGATTTCAGGGACAGCGTCAATGGACGGATTTTTATCCTAACGGCGATTTCACCGAAGCGATTATGAATTCGTCGTTCGATTGGACGGGCGTTCGTCAGCCCTTTGTACTGGCAACCGAAAATGATTCGTTAAACGGAACGGCAATGCTATTCAGTTATCTGCTAACCAATACGGCTCAGATATTTGCCGATGTCCGCACTTATTGGAGTCCGGAAGCTGTTGAGCGGGTAACAGGAAAGAAACTGACTGGCAAAGCGGCAAACGGCATCATTCACTTGATTAATTCGGGTGCAGCTTCCTTAGATGGGTCCGGTCGTCAGAGCGACAAAGCCGGTAATCCGGTTATCAAACCATTTTGGAAAATCAGCGATGTTGAAGCCAAAGCGTGCTTGGATGCTACAAAATGGATGCCGGCTAATCGCGAATATTTCAGAGGCGGCGGCTTTTCGTCCAAATTCCTGACTCGCACAGGTATGCCTTGCACCATGGTACGGTTGAATTTGGTCAAAGGGCTCGGTCCGGTGTTGCAAATTGCCGAAGGTTGGACCGTTGAATTAGAGCCCGATGTACACAAAATATTAGACGAAAGAACTGATAAGGGCTGGCCTACCACTTGGTTTGCTCCTCGTTTAACGGATAAGGACAATTTCAAAGACGTATATTCTGTAATGAATAACTGGGGCGCTAATCACGGAGCTATCAGTTGCGGACATATTGGAGCAGATCTGATTACCCTTGCTTCTATGTTGCGCATTCCTGTTTGCATGCATAATGTGTATGAAAAAGATATTTTCCGTCCCGCTTCGTGGAACGCCTTTGGTATGGATAAAGAAGGGGCTGATTATCGCGCTTGTTAAACCTACGGGCCGCTTTACAAATAACTGAATAATAGAATGATTGATGTCAATTATTCACTTATTAATTATCGTTATGAATCTGAAACAAGGATATCAGAAAAAACCGGCAGGAGCAAGAAAACGCTTCTGCCAGTTTTTGCAACTCAATCCGGAAACCATTGAGGAATATAAATATTGGCACGACAATATATGGAAGGAAATACCAGAGGGCATTCGCAAAGCCGGTATTCTGGATATGGAAATTTTTCTTATAAAAAACATGGCTTTCATGATCGTGGAAACTCCGGTGGATTTCGACTGGGATACAGCTTTCGGACTTTTGGCCTCATTCGAACGGCAAGCAGAATGGGAAGCCTTCGTCAGTAAATTCCAAAATTCCAAAGAAGGTCTGCGCTCTGAAGAAAAATGGCAATTGATGGAACGAGTCTTTTCTTTAAATGAATAAATCTATGATAACAAAAGAACAAAATATGTTTATAGGGAAAAATGGGGAAAACTGCTTTTTTCCGTTTATTCTCGTTACCGGTTTATTTTTACTTTGGGGATTCGCTCACAGCTTATTGGATATTTTGAATAAATATTTTCAGGATTCGCTGTATCTCACAAAGGCAGAATCCGGTTTGGTTCAGGCTTCCGCCTACGGAGCTTATTTCCTGATGGCTATTCCTGCAGGATTACTCGCTCGAAAATATGGATATAAAGCAGGTATTATTATCGGTTTGATATTATTTGCCGCAGGCGCATTCTGGTTTGTTCCCGCTGTTGGAATCAATACTTTCTGGGCCTTTTTGCTCGGATTGTTTATCCTTTTCTTCGGATTAACTTTTCTTGAAACGGTAGCCAATCCGTATACTACCCTACTTGGTTCTCCCGAAAAAGCAGCCAGCCGTATCAATTTAGCGCAGACTTTCAATGCCGTCGGCTGGATATTAGGTCCTTTAGTAGGCTCCATTTTGATTTTCAGAAATGATTCCGACAAATCTATTCTTGAATTATTTATAAATGCCGTTGAAAAAGTTTTTGCCGGGGTACAGGATACCGTGCAGGAAATTTCAACGACCGTTGAACAACACACCAATAATTCAGCTCTTATTCCCCCTTACGTCGGACTGGGAGCAATCGTTTTGATCGTACTTTTGCTATTTATTTTTGCAAAGCTTCCGGAAATTAATGCCGAGGATACAATGGATGAATCTGTTCTAAATGAATTAATCTCTTCGAATCTGCCTTTATATAAACAAAAACATTTTGTGTTCGCCGTCATTGCCCAATTCCTGTATGTGGCTGCTCAAACGGGAATAGGCAGTTTTTTCATTAACTACACGATTGAAGTTAAATCGCTTCAACTGACCGAAATGCAAGCAGGACTATTGCTTGGGCTTGGAGGAATGGCTCTTTTTGCCATAGGACGCTTCACAGGAAGTATGATTATGGGCAAGATCAATCCGGGAATCCTATTGGGAACTTTTGCATTTATCAATAGCCTGTTGATGATAATAGTTACGATGAATCACAACCGATTTGGCGTTATTGCTCTGATAGCATCCTATTTATTTATGTCTATTATGTTTCCTTCAATTTTTGCCTTGGGAATAAAAAATTTAGGAAAACAAACAAAAACAGCTGCTTCAATTTTGGTTTTAACCGTTGTGGGAGGAGCAATTGCGCCGTCCTTAATGGGACTTATCGGTGCTGAAAATATGAGTATAGGCTTCTTTATACCTTTTTTCTGCTTTCTATACATTTCTTTTTTCGGATTTATTGGGAGTAAAATATAAAAAAAAACTCATAAAAATGGATAGCTTCCTTTTCTATTGTTCCGTTTAATATAAAATGATGAAACAATTTATATCAAGCAAGTTATTCTTCACATTGCAAAAGGTCTCAAAATCAGGTATTGATGTAGATGACAATAATTTGAAAGACGGATATGACGAATTTGTCGATCTTCTGTTTTCAGAAAGCAATACCTCAACCGATAAAACAACATTACATAACACACTTGTTTATTCCCTTGTAGAGCTGCATAGTTTAGCAAAGGTATCGAAAAAAAATGCAATATCTTATCTTGAGAAGGACATTAAACTACTTGATCGACAGATTGAATGGATAGAAAAACAAATGGGTGGTGCTGTAAAAAGTATGCTAATTCCTCAGACATACCCAAAATTGATATAAAAGAACGCTAAGTTAAAATCCTTCAAATGATTATACAATTTCTTGGAAAAACAACAAGTTTTTCTGAAAGCTCTTCGGATACGATGCCGTAATCTGCAATTGTTTCCTTCAATACCAA
>JGI24699J35502_11133525_pt1 | contig 11471 bp, 4 predicted proteins | sample TergutMp193P4_FD_35502 | JGI IMG/M metagenome (IMG submission 35502) | reverse complement strand
CCACTATCCACCGGCTGAAGGTGGTCCTGTCACACTGGCGTCCGGAGAGTCGGCCACATTCACGGTGACGGCTGGTCCCATCATCGACACAGACGCTGCCGGTTGCTATGTTGGGTCTTCAGGATGCCGATTCACTCAACTTCCAGATGGTTTCTACGAGTACACGCCCATCTTCGATCAGGACACGACAATACTGCTGAGCCCTCAGGGTGAGGACCCCTGGGTCGCGGGTGACGATGTGGTGAACCTGGCGGTTGCCAGAGGTGTGCCCATCGATGACGAAGGTGACCCTATTCCCGGTGTCGCGGATTACGTCTACTCGAATCCCTCGAGAGCTGAGGCTCGTGCTATCCCGCCCAACCCGGCTCTGAAGACGACCAAGTGGGTCTGCTACACAGGTACCGAGTGTTCGACGGATCTCACCCCTGACCAGGTGGCATTGCTCACCGGCGTTGCTGCTGGCACTGCCACGGCCGGACAATCGATTAAGACTGATCCAACGGGCGAGTTGACCAATGGATGGGTCCCTGAGACTACTGTCGGCTACCATTCACAAGCTGATTGGTTGTTCATCGTCGTCAACATCGGCGATGCCACGATCGCCAATGTCGCTCCCAATGATGTGGTGAATGACAGCGCCCATGGCAATTCGACTGCTCCAAATCTCATTCTTGATCAGTCGAGGACGATCACTGTGAATGGCAACCCCACACGACTTCTCAGTCCTGGTTCCTATGCCATTTACACGATGTCGACTTCGGACATCACAAGCCGGGTCGGTATCACTCCCGGTTTCAAAGATGGCCTATGGGCCGGCGCTCCATGGAATGAGCAAGATCGAAATAACACAGTGCTGTCCGATACCAACACGGAGGAATCCGTGATCAACACGATCCAGTTCACCGGCACGGCATGGGATGTCGTCGACAACAGGCCTCTCGACAAGCCCAATGATGGTACATCCCCCGTCGCCCCCTGGACTGTGGATTCCAATAAGTCCGCCGCCGAGGTCAACTCCATCGCTCTCGCAATTGGTGACTGGGTCTGGTTCGACAGTAATGAGGATGGCCTCCAGGCTGACACACCTCAGACTGCCCAATCCGGCATGGTCAACGTCAGAGTGCAACTGTTGAACGCGGACGGCACTCCCGTGTTGATAGACCCCAACAAACCCGCAAACGACGACAACCTTGTGGTGACGTACACGGATGACACTGGTTTCTACTACTTCGACATGTTGACCCCGGGCACATACCGCGTCGCGTTCTATCTGAAACCGGGCTATTCATGGACCGGAGCTGAGGTCACCACTGGCGCCCCCGGGCCGGATGATCCGAACTACGATCCGAATTACGATTACACCGCGAGAGACTCCAATGCGATCTACGCGTACACTACTCCCGGTTCCTTGGACGACACTGAACCACAGAGTGCGAATCCGACCGATGCCATTCGTGTGACGAAAGCCATCGACATGAATGTCTCGACTCTGCTCGACTATCAGAATCACAATCATGTGTTCCCGACGGCAACAGCCGACATTCCGGACAGGTACAGAGGCACAATCCAAGCCGAGTTCATCAACCCGACGGTCGACGCCGGAATGATCTACCCGAACCCGGAGATCAAACTCACCAAGTGGGTGTGCTCGATATACGACGAGAACAATCAGCCCGATTGTGCTGATCCCTATTCGATCAATCCTATTTCTGGTAAGTACGTTTGGGACGACCTGAACGGTTACACCGCGGAACAGCACGCCCTCTACACCGGCGTGCCCGCAGGCGGATGGGAGAAGGAAGCCACAATCCCAGCCGGAGCGTCGGCGGACTGGCTCATCGTCGTGACCAACGTGGGCGGCGCAGAATTGGCGAATGTCACGCTGGCGACTGAAGATGTGACAGGTGATCACCATGGCGCATCGACGACCCCGGTGATTTTCACCTCGGAGGGTTTGACCGCCGACACGGTCAAGGACCTGCTGCCACAAACAGAAACTGTTATGTTCAGGATGACAACGGAAAACATCACGAACTACAATCCAACCCGTACCGGCATCCGTTATGAAGTGGACGACACGGTCAACAACAGTGCCAAGAACATGGCTGTGGGCGAGCCCACATACTGGGATGGTGACTACGATGTCGTCAACACCGCTGTCGCCTCAGGCGACCCCGTGGTCTTGAATCCTGACACCGGACAGTACGGTCCCATCATCGACAGGGATGGCAATGAACTGCCCCGCGAGGATTCCAATATCTCCACGGCAGAAGTCAACGCCATCGGTTTCGCCATCGGCGACTATATGTGGATCGACTCCAGTGACAATGTCACCACCAGTGAGAATGGCGCGCAGGACACGGGCGAACTCCCTGTCGTAGGTGCCACGGTCAGCTTGTACGCCATCGTCGACGGTCAGCAGAGCGGCACGCCGCGGACGACGACCACCGATGCCACCGGGCACTATCTCTTCGACGATCTTCCCGCGGGAAGCTACCAGGTCGTCTTCACTCTCCCATCAGGGTATGTGTGGACCCAGACCAGGGCTGAAGACGTGACCGACGCTCTCAACTCTGACGCCGATCAGACGACAGGCAAGAGCGATATCATCGTCTTGGGGCTGAATGAAGATGACACGCCGATGGCTGGTATCCAGACGAGCACGGGCATCGGGTACACGGTGAACGCCCCGTGGATCAATCCCACGATTGACGCGGGCGTCCATGAACCGGCCCCCGGGCTCAAGATCACCAAGTGGGTCTGCACCGACTTCACAGATGGCTGCGACGAGCCCGCTGCCGATGATCTGACGGCCATGGCCGGGTACGACTCCAACGGAGTGAAGGCCGGTGAGCCCAGACTCGATTGGGACAAGGAGGCCACGGCCCCCAACGAGACCACCCAGGTCAACTGGCTGATCGTCGCGACCAACACAGGCAAGCAGACGCTCACCAATGTCACCTTGTCCGACGGTTATTCCAAGGCTGCCGGGGCGACCCCGGTGAGTTGCACCGACAAGGAGCCGTTGCGTACCCTCGCTCCTGGCGAATCCACAACGTACCATTGCACGACGGCTGCGGTCACCAACACCCAACCCTTCGTGACAGGACTCGCGAAGGACGCCAATGGCAACGAAGTTGTCCCGGACAAGATCTCCGGAGAACCGGCGTACGCTTCCGGTGATGACGTGGTCAACGCCGCGTTCGCGACCGGCAATCCGGTGGATCTCGCCGGGAACCCCATCGCCGAATTGGATGAGCATGGCAACCCCGTCAAGGGCGCAGACGACAAGCCCGTACCCATGGTGACCGAGTCGAATGTCTCCGACGCCGAGGTGAACGTGGTCAGCTACGCAGTAGGCGACTTTGTCTGGTTCGACGCGAATGGCAATGGGCTCCAGGACACCGACGAGAAGGGTGTTGAGGGGATGAATGTGACCCTCAAGAGGGCTTCAGACGACTCGGTGGTCGGGACAACCACCACAGATGCTGCTGGTTGGTACCACTTCGACCTGCTCAACTCGGGTGACTACTACGTCGAGTTCTCAGCGCTTGACGGGTACCTGTGGACGACAAGCCCTGAGGGCGCCAAAGCGGCCGTCGATTCGGATGCCGGATTCACCGCCATCACCGATCCTGTGGGCACCAGCGCGCCCTTCGCCCTGAAAGCGGACGGTACGAACGCGAACATCGTACCCAGTGCTCAGGCGCCGAGCGCGTACCAGAAACTCATCGAGGCCGCCTATATCGACCCGACCATCGACGCCGGGCTGATCGAGGCCGTCCCTGACATCGATTTGGCGAAGTACGTGTGCTCGACCGGGACCAAATGTGTTGTTCCCACGAGCTTCACGTCGATGAGCGCGCCGACCGGCTGGGTTCCGGCGACGACAGTCCCGTACGACACAGACGCGAACTGGCTGGTCATCATCCACAACACTGGCAATATCCCTCTCCAGAACCTCACCTTGATTCGGGAGGACTTCAAAGAGGGCAGTTTGAGTGGGTTCAGCACCAACGATTGCAAGCCAGGCGTGGTCGCTCCCGACCAGTTGGAGCCGGGCGCTTACACCTCATGGACCTGTACGACCACCCATGTGATCAACACCGAGGCTCTGGGTTCCAAGCTGGATGTCGTCAACACGGCTCAGGCTCAGGGCACGGGCGTGAACAGCCATAACCAGCCTCTCCAGAAGGATGGCAAGGATGTGACAGTCACAACCGAGCAGCGTTCCGCTGAGGTGAACACCGAAGTGTTCGCCGTGGGCGACTATGTCTGGCTCGACGCCAATGGCAACGGTGCCCAAGACACGAATGAGAAGGGTGTCGAGGGTGTGACCGTGGTTCTGAAGAGGGTCGCGGACGACTCGAGCGTCGCAACGGCCACCACAGACGCAACCGGATTCTACCTCTTCGACGAGGTCGTCCCTGGAGATTACTACATCGAGTTCCAGGCGAAGGACGGATATCTGTGGACCGGGACGAAGAAGGTTGACAATGCAACGATCGACTCCGATGGAATGTACACAGCGATCACCGATCCTGTGGCGACGACGGAGCCCTTCACTTTGGACAAGGGTGCCGAGAACGTCGTCGCCAGGGTTCTGGCCCCGCAGGCGTACAACACCACGATGGTCGCCGCGTACGTCAACCCGACGATTGACGCCGGGCTGATCGAGGCTCATCCAGACATCGACCTGTCGAAGTACGTGTGCTCGACCGGTACCAAGTGTGCCGATCCCACGACCATCACATCGTTGGACGCGCCGACCGGATGGGTGAAGTGGACAACCGTTCCGTACAACACGGACGCGAAGTGGCTGGTCCTCATCCAGAACACCGGCAATGTTCCTCTCCAGAGTGTTACTCTGATCCAGGAGGACTTCACGGCTGGTGGTTCGACCGGATTCACTCCGAACGATTGCAAACCGGCACAGGTCGCGGACGTGTTGGCACCAGGCGCGTACACCTTCTGGACATGTACGACCACCCAGGTGACCAACACCGCGGCTCTGAATTCCAAGCAGGACGTCGTCAACACGGCTCAGGCTCGGGGTACGGCGGTGAACAGCCACAACCAGCCTCTGCGCAACACAGACGACACCCCGGTGACGGTCACGACCGACAAGGATGACGCCCAGGTGAACACCGAGGCGTACGCCGTGGGCGACTACGTCTGGATCGACGCTAATGGCAACGGTGTCCAGGATGCCAATGAGACCGGTGTCGAGGGTGCGATCGTACGCCTGCTCGACAAGGATGGGAATCCTGTTCCCGGTGTGACGGAAGTGACCACTGATGCGAAGGGCTACTACTGGTTCGACCTGTTGGCCCCCGGTGACTACATGGTCGAGTTCGTCCTGCCTCAAGGGTACATGTGGACGGATGCGAATGTTACGGCGGCGACGTCGGCAACAGACTCTGACGGTGTGAACACTGATTCGCTGCAGGCCACTGCCAGAAGCGCTGTCTTCAGCCTGGTGGCAGGAGACAAGGCCCTGATCGATTCAAAGTCGGCGCCGAGCGATTACGCGTCGAAGATCACAGCGCCTCAGATCAATCCGACGATCGACGCCGGAGTGATCGAACTCGCTCCTGCGATCGAGTTGACGAAGTACGTCTGCTCGACGGGTACGGGGTGCACCGATCCGGCGACGATGACGTACGAGAATCCGGCAAGCGACTGGGTCAAGGCCACCACGGTAACGTACAACACCAGTGCCGATTGGCTGATCTTCGTGAAGAATACCGGCAATGTCGCGTTGGCGAACGTCGATCTGAGTCGGGAAGATTTCTCGGCCGGTGGCACAGGGTTCAACGGTGGTTGCGTGGCTCCTCCGCCGTACGATCGGTTGGAGGCCGGTGACAGCATCTACTACAGGTGCTCGATCACCAATGTGACCAACACCGAGGCCCTGCATTCCGGTAAGAACATCATCAACACGGCCCAGGCCACCGGTACTCCCGTCGACAAGGACGGCAAGCCAGTGTCCCCACCAGGGGTCACGCCCGGACCGATCAAGTCCAACCCGGACACGGCCGAGGTCAACACAACCAACAAACCAGCGGTCTCCACTGGTGGTATCGCCCAACCGGCCCCCCATGATGGCTGGGCAATCCCGCTGTTCCTGATGAGTACTCTCATCGGAATCGGAGTGCTGGTTTCCAGAAGGCGTTTCAACTAGATGAGTGGCTAGATTGAGACCCAAGAGTCCGCACTGAGCAATCAGTGCGGACTCTTGCTATGTGTACGTGTCGGGTTGTGCCATGGGGACGGTTCTTCTGTCTCACCTTGCCAGGCGGCATTTTTCGCGAAATTCGACAAGAAGGAAGAGATCCTGCTTTCGGCAAGATGACGAGGCGAAGTGGGTGGGGTGGCAAAGGTGTGACAGGAGAACCGTCCCCGTGGCTCGGATTGTGGGAAGATGAGAATATGTACCAGCGGGATTTTGAACTAGACACCACAAGCAGCAATGTGACTCTGAAGATACGGGCCCGCGGCCGACTGATCCTGAGCCATCCGATGGTCAACCGGGGGACGGCATTCACCCACAAGGAACGTCGGCAATTGGGCATTTCCGGTTTGTTGCCGCCCGGTGTGACGACCATCGAAGAGCAGGTACGCCGCAGCTACTCGCAATTCCTGCGATGGACGACGCCGTTGGAAAAGAATGTTTTCTTGTCCGATCTGCGCGATCGCAACGAGGTTTTGTACTATCGCCTCCTCAGCGAGCATCTGGAAGAGATGTTGCCGATCATCTACACCCCGACCATCGGCGAGGTCATCGAGAGATTCAGTCACGACTACCACGGCGCGCGGGCTGTGTTCTGTTCCATCGACCGCCCCGACCTGATCGAGCAGAACCTGATGGATTTCGGCCTCGGGCCCGACGAGGTCGACCTGGTCGTCGTCACCGATTCGGGTGGAATTCTAGGGATCGGGGACCAGGGGATCGGCGGGGTACAGATCGCCATCGGCAAGCTCGGGGTGTACACCGCTGCCGCCGGGATCCATCCGGGCAGAGCTATTCCTGTTGTTTTGGACGTGGGTACGGACAACCTCGGCCTTCTGAGTTCTGACATGTACCTCGGTGAGGCGCACCCGCGAATCTCGGGGGAGAGGTACGACGAGTTCATCGCGTCCTTCGTGTCGGCTGTGACCCGGCTCTTCCCCCACGCGCTTCTACACTGGGAGGATTTCGGAGCCGACAACGCACACCGCATATTGACGCGCTACAAAGATGAGTGTTGTACCTTCAACGACGACATCCAGGGCACCGCCGCCGTCGTCCTCGCCGCCATCCTGGCCGCTGTGCGCCTCAAAGGAGCGAACCTGTCTGAGCAAAGGATCATAGTGTTCGGCGCGGGTACGGCCGGGGTCGGCGTGGCCGACATCATCCGGGCTGCCATGATGAGGGAGGGCGTACCCGAAGAAGAGACCTACTCCCGGTTCTGGGCCTTCAACTCGCGTGGGCTCATCGTCTCCGGCGACACTTCCGTCCGCGATTTCCAGATTCCGTACGCGCGTACTCCTGAAGAAGTCGAAGCCTGGGGACTGAGGCCGGGGCCCGTGTCACTGGAGGACGCGATCGAGCACATCGCACCCACAATCCTGATCGGTACCTCGGCAAGGGCCGGGGCCTTCACCCAAAAAATCGTGGAATCCATGACCGCCCACTGCGAGCGCCCGATCATTTTCCCCTTGTCAAACCCCACTTCCAAGACCGAGGCCAACCCCGAGGACCTGCTTCGTTGGACAGGCGGCAAGGCGCTGATCGCGACGGGGAGTCCCTTCAATGACGTCGTGCTGGACGGGGTCGGGTACACAATCGCGCAAGCCAACAATGCTCTGATCTTCCCCGGATTGGGACTGGGGGTCTCGGTCGTGAGGGCCAGCCGCGTGACTGACTCGATGATCTTCGCTGCGGCCTCGGCCTTGGCCCGATTGATCAATGAGTACCGTCCCGGTGCGGGGTTGCTGCCGTCGATCTCCAATCTGCGATTGGTGTCATCGACAGTCGCCATGGAGGTGGCCCGTACGGCCATGGCCGAGGGGGTCGCCGAGGTGCACCCCGATGACCTGATCCGTGCGGTCTTCGAGCGGATGTGGAAACCACGGTACCCCGAACTGGAGATCCTCCCGAGTTCCACCGCCGTACTTCCCGGGTGACCATTCAACCCTGCCGTCACTGCCGTCGACGCCAATGGGCGGGATTTACCGTCATGATGACGGGTTTTCCCGCCGTGGGACTTCGAAGTGGGGGGATCTCGTCTTTTACGCCACGGGAAGTGGGGGGATTCACCTGAATTAACCCCGATTCACGCCCTATACTGCCTGGTGGCCGATGCCAAGTACCCGGATTTGTGCCACCATTGATGTATGAGCGATATGGACATCACCGTCATTTTGGACGACCTGGCCGCCGGACGCATCGACGCGGCTGAGGCGAAGAATCGAATCAGTGCCCTGGGTACGCAGGCCACCGCCGAACCCACCCCGGAATTCTCCACCGACTGGCCTCTGCCACCCGACGAAACCCCCGAAGAGGAGACACAACCCCCGTTTGAGCCGAATCCGCCGAGGGCTGAGAAGATCAACGGGATCTCCAAAGTGTTGATCCGGGCCACGGGACGCAAGGTGAAGATCCTTCCCGACTCCCAGGTTTCCACGGCCGCAGCCGAGGACGTCCATCAGGTCAAGCGCAATGGATCGACCATGGAAATCATCGGTGACAAGGAGTTTTCCGGCGTCATCGATGCTCTGTCATGGGTGAAGTCCGTACGCGGGATGGATGATGTGAAAGCCCTGGGCTTCGGCAAGGAACTGACCGTGAGGGTCAATCCGGCCCTCGAGGTCGACATCGACCTGAAAGGCTGTCAGCTGATGGTCGCCGGCCTTCCCCATATAGGAAAGGTACGCCTGACCGCCGGTGGCGCGACCATCACAGGTGCGCGTACCGTCTCTGACCTCTTGCTCCAAATGGGCCAGGTCACCATCTCCGGCCACTTCACCGAAGGCTGGTCCAGGATCCGTTGCGAGTCGGGCCAGGTCACCCTGGAGGTGGCGCGCGACTCCGACGTCGTCATCCGTGCCGACGCCCAGGTCGGGCGCGTGAGTTGGGAAGGCTGCGAAGCCGAGGACGGCGAAGTCACGATAGGAGCGGGTACGGCCCACCTCGACATGGGAGTCGTTTTCGGCCACGGCGTCGTACGTATGGGGTCTTAGGCGGAGAAACCTTTGATGGCGGTGATGGTGATGGAGATCTCGCGTCCGTTGGGGGCCTCGTACGTCACCTCATCGCCGACCTTGTGGCCGATGACCGCCGAACCCACGGGGGATTGCGGAGAGTACACCGATGTGTCCACCGAATTGTCCAGGCTCAACAATTCGCGAGAGCCCAATAAGAATGTGTCCGTGTCATCCGGGTCCCCGTCGTACGCGATGGTCACGGTCGAGCCGGGGCGTACCTCATCGTTGCCCTGACCCGCTTCACCGACCTCGGCGTTTTCCAAGATGGCTTTCAAGCGGCGGATGCGTAGTTCGTTCTGCCCCTGTTCCTCCCTGGCCGCGTGATATCCCGCGTTTTCGGACAGGTCGCCTTCCTCGCGTGCCTGACCGATACGCTTAGAGATGATCTCGCGGCCCTCGCCTGAGATGTACTCGTACTCGTGACGAAGTTTCGTGTATGCCTCATGGGTCAACCAGATCGTGTTATTATCCATCCTTCTAGGATAACCCTTGAAGGAGATAAAAGGGGAATGGCTGTGCCAAATGAACCGTTGAGGCTGATGTGCGCCCACGCGCACCCGGATGACGAGTCCTCCAAAGGGGGCGCGACCATGGCAATGTACGCTGCTCGTGGTGTCGAGGTCACCGTGCTGACGATGACCGGCGGCGAGAGGGGCGACGTCCTCAATCCGGGGTTGAACACCCCCGAGGTGAATGCTGATCTGCCCGCGATCCGCAAGGCCGAGATGGAAAGGGCGCGCGAGATTCTGGGGGTCGAGCAGATTTGGCTGGGGTACGAGGATTCCGGGTTTACCCTGGAGGAGCCGTGGGAGAATCTGCCCGCCGGGAGTCTGGCCGCCGCCGATCTGCGCGAGTCAGCGGGGAAGATGGCTGATGTGCTCGTGTCCTGCCGTCCCCACGTTTTGGTGACGTACGATGAGGGCGGGGGCTATCCCCATCCGGACCATGTCATGTGCCACAAGGTTTCCATGAAGGCTTTGACGTACGCCGCTGACAAGGACAGATATGGGGATCGTGCGTGGATCGTACCCAAGGTGTACTACCAGATGAACTTCCATCGCGAACGTTTCCTGGCCCTCGACCAGGCCATGAGGCTGGCCGGGATGGAATCGCCGTACGCTTCTCGGATGAAGGGCTGGGTGTACGACCAGATGGACCATCGTGTGACCACGCGCGTGGAGTGCTCGGCGTACTTCGGCATCCGCGACGAGGCCCTTCGCGCCCACGCGACCCAGGTCGATCCGGAAGGTTCCTGGTTCCAGGTACCCATGGACATCCAGTGCGAGGTCTGGCCCACCGAGGACTACGAGTTGGTCCAGTCCCGTGTACCAGTTTCCCTCCCCGAGTCCGACCTCTTCGCCGGACTCACATAGTGTGGGTCGGGGCTGTCTCTGTCGCTAGTGTGGTTTGGGGCCGTCTCTGTGACACTATGACGACCTGGGGTGAGTTGTTGACGTTTCTTCTGAGCCACGTGAGCCACGGGGACGGTTCTTCTGTCTCACCTTGTCAAAAGCCATTTTCTCCCGAATTCAACAATAAGGCAGAGATCTTGTCCACAACGGCATGACGGGAAATGAACACAGAATCCAGGTTACGGCAGCAGGATTACACTGAGTTAGGTGGCTATTCTCGCTGACATTACTCCTTTACGCCAGTCTCCGCCGTTCCGGCGTCTCTGGTGGGGGCAGGGTCTGGCCTCGATCGGCGGGCAGTTCACCCAAATGGCCGTCTCCCTTGAGGTGTACGCCCTGACGAAGTCCACTTTCATGGTGGGTCTGCTGGGGTTCTGCGCGTTGGTTCCCCTCATCATCATGGGGTTGTACGGCGGGTCGCTGATCGATAAGTACGATCGTCGTATCGTGGCGCTCATCGCGTCCTTCGTGATGTGGGGCGCGACCATCGGGCTGGCCATCGAAGCGTGGTTCCACCTGGACAACGTGTGGATTTTGTACATCATGGTGGCCATCCAATCCGGTGCCAGCGCAGTGAACATGCCGGCGCGTACGGCCATCATTCCCCGACTCATCGACCGTTCCCTGTTGCCCGCAGCCAACGCCCTCAACTCGGCGACGTGGACCATCGCGCTCATGCTCGGGCCGGTGGTCGGGTCGATGCTGGTCGCGGCTTTCGGGTACCAATGGGCGTACACGATTGACGTCATGACCTTCACAGCCTCTCTGTACGCTGTCTATCGGCTGCCGTCCGTACGCCCTCTTCCCTCG
>JGI24699J35502_11133526_pt1 | contig 11476 bp, 10 predicted proteins | sample TergutMp193P4_FD_35502 | JGI IMG/M metagenome (IMG submission 35502) | reverse complement strand
TACAAGAGGGTATCAATAAAAAAGTGGCAAACTCTATACTTATCAAATTGAACCAGATAGGAACAGTAACAGAGACTTTGGAAACAATGGAATTGGCGCGGAATAATGGATATAACTGTTTTATTTCACACCGCAGCGGAGAAACCGTAGATACGTTTATTTCAGATTTAACAGTCGGCTTGAATGCAGGCCATATCAAAACAGGCAGCGGATGCAGAGGCGAACGCATTGAAAAATTCAACCAGTTCATTCGCATTGAACACCAATTAGCAGGTAGTTCCACTTTTGCCGGGAAAAAAACTTTTAAGAATGCACAATAATCCGAATAAATGACTAAACAATTATTATTAATTACCTTAGGGGGAGGTGTAGGAAGTGCTCTCCGCTATTTAACTTCATTATGGGTTATAAAACATTTCTCCTATACTTTCCCTTTAGGCACTTTTATAATAAATATAATAGGATGTTTCATCATCGGTTTCTTAATGGGATTGTCAATTCGTTATAGTACTTTTAATAATGAATTAAAATATTTATTAATAGTAGGATTTTGCGGAGGATATACAACTTTTTCTACATTCTCGGCAGAAAACATACGATTATTTGAAACAGGCAATTATTGGACTCTTGCATCATATATAATGATAAGCGTCGTATTCGGCCTTGTTGCAGTATGGGGAGGAAATATTTTATCTAAAATCATTACGCAATGACATACAAAAAAATTTTAATTGCAGTAGATAGTTCTGAAAATTCGATAAATGTTGCAAAAAAAGGATTTGAGTTAGCAGAACAATTGCAAGCAGAGCCGGCTTTGATTTTTGTCGTGGACAAATCAAAGGCAATCGGAAATCCGGATGCAGGAATTACACCCAATAATGCGTTAATAGAATTGAAAAAGAAAGCGCAGGATACATTAGACCGATTAATCCGTTTGAATGATAAGCTAAAAGAAACGACACTGTTTATGCCGGAAGGTTTTCCAAAAGATGATATTTTGAAAACGGCAAAAACTTGGGATGCAGATTTGATCGTCGCCGGAATACATGGTAAAAGCGGATTAGGACTTTGGGCAATGGGCAGTATTGCTCAACATATCATATTACACTCACACATTCCTGTGGTTATTGTTCCCGCCAGGGTATAATATTTCCTTTTTTATCAAAAAACCATTATCTTTGTCGTTGATAGGAAAATTAACCCGAAAATTTCAATGAATATGAATAAACATTTCTTGTGGATACTTTTATCCATATTTTGCTTTCAATATGCAGGAAGTCAAAAGCCTACTTATGAATATCCTTTTCAGAATTCTGCCTTGTCGAACGAACAGCGCGCTGCCGACTTAGTTTCCCGTCTCACGCTGGACGAAAAAATTGCTCAAATGCTAAACAAAACGCCGGCAATCGAACGTTTTGGAATTCCGCCCTACGACTGGTGGAACGAATGTTTGCACGGCGTAGCCCGAACGGAATACAAAGTGACCGTTTTTCCCCAAGCTATCGGCATGGCTGCCGGCTGGGACGTGAATGCTATCCGGCAAATGGGTGATTATACTTCGGAAGAGGGGCGCGCTATTTACAATATTTCACAGGCAAAAGGCGATTATCGAATTTATCACGGATTAACTTATTGGACGCCTAATATCAATATTTTCCGTGATCCGCGCTGGGGACGCGGTCAGGAAACATACGGAGAAGATCCTTTTTTAACCGCAATGCTGGGAAAAAATTTTGTTGAAGGATTGCAAGGAACCGACAAAACCTATCTGAAAGCAGCCGGATGCGCCAAGCATTATGCCGTACACAGCGGACCGGAATCAAATCGCCACACATTTAATGTTTCCGTAAGTAATTATGATTTATGGGATACGTATCTTCCTGCATTCCGGGAGTTGGCGGTAGAGGGTAAAGTCGCCGGGGTTATGTGCGCCTACAATCGATTCGATAATCAACCTTGTTGCGGCAGTGATAAGTTAATGATCGATATTCTGCGTAAAGATTGGGGATTCAAAGGTTATGTAACTTCCGATTGCGGAGCGATTGATAATTTCTACAAAACCCATAAAACTCATCCGGATGCGGCATTTGCTTCTGCCGATGCCGTATTTCACGGTACAGACTCTGATTGCGGCAAAGAAGCATATCTGGGCTTAAAAAAAGCAGTTGAAGAAGGAATTATTCCGGAAAGTCAGATTGATGTTTCATTACGGCGATTGTTTGAAATCCGTTTTCGATTGGGTATGTTCGATTCGGCTGAAAAAGTGCCTTTTTCGAAAATAGATTCAACCGCATTGGAAGCAAAAACACATAAAGATTTGGCTTTGAGAATGTCGCGCCAATCAATCGTATTACTCAAAAACGACGGCCTATTGCCGATACAAAAAGATAAATTGAAAAAAATTGCATTGCTTGGTCCTAATATTAATAATCCGGAAGTACAACTGGGGAATTACAATGGTTTTCCGTCCCGCATCATTACGCCGCTTGAAGGATTAAAGAATGAATTGGGAAAAAACGTACAAATTTATGCTGATACGGTTATCGGTTATTACGGAGATACTCCTTCTTCGTTCGCTTCCACTTTGAAAAAAATAAAAGACGTTGACCTTATTATATATGTAGGCGGCATATCGCCTCGTATTGAAGGAGAAGAAATGCGCGTAAGAGCGCCGGGATTTTTCGGAGGCGACCGCACGTCCATTTTGTTGCCTCAAGTTCAGACCGATTTGCTGAAAGCACTGAAAACAAGCGGAAAACCAATTGTTTTTGTAATGATGACCGGTAGCGCCATTGCTGTTCCGTGGGAATCGCAAAACATCAATGCCATCCTTAATTCATGGTACGGCGGAGAATTTGCCGGAAAAGCAATTGCAGATGTTATTTTCGGGAATTATAATCCGTCCGGACATTTACCGGTAACTTTTTATGCAAGCGATTCTGATTTACCGGATTTTGAAGATTACAATATGACTAATCGAACTTACAAATATTTCAATGGTAAAGCATTATATCCTTTCGGATATGGTTTGAGTTACAGTAAATTTGATTATGCGTGGAATATTCAGCCGAAAATGGAATATTCCGCAGCAGAAACCATCAAATGCAGTTTGAATATAAAAAATACAGGAACGATGGATGGCGATGAAGTGGCGCAAGTATATATCAAATATCCGCAAACCGGAAGGGTTCTGCCTTTGAAAGAGTTACGTTATTTTGAAAGAAAAGCGATTGCTAAAGGAAATACAGTAGAAATCAAGGTCTCAATCCCTATCGCTCAATTCGCTAAATGGGATGAATCGAGTGGAGAATTGTGTGTTCCTCACGGCGTATATTCGATTTTTGCGGGAAGTGATTCGGAAAATGAAGCAGTTCAATCAACGTTCGAAATAAAATAAAGTAAAAACAATTAAAAATTATGTCGAATCCGTGTCATCTGCATTCAATTTAAAATTTTCAGAATAAGATAAGAAAGACGTCTAATCCGCCTCATTTTGATTCTTAAAATGAAAATCATATTATTCTGAACTGTGAATTTTTATTAAAAAAAATAATGTCAAATAATGATAAACTCTTTTTTATCTTTTATCAAAATATAATAAATATTTTTGGAAATTGGCATGTACAATTGTATTTTTTTTCGGAAATTTGCAGTGCGTATAAATTTCATAAGTCTGATGATGGCGGAACATTTCGTTGGTATAATGAGAGTTCCGCCCCTTTTTTTAAAAACTTTTACTATATAATAATTACAATTCATTTGCAATTTTACGTTGTTTTTCAAAGTATAAAACACGTTGCTTTTCATTAGTTAATGTTATCAATGTCGATATTTTTATTATAGAATGAATCCATTTTTTCATTTTGTCAAACGTATCTTCATCAAATGAGGTAACGTGCGATAAAATAAATGCTTTTACCAAACTGAAATAAACATTCTTTGCTTCCATATAAGTATAACCAGTAGTAATATCAATATCAGCAATGTATAGGTTTACAGCGTTGCCCGTTTCTTCAAATTGCCCGGTGATTGCCATTTTTTCTAAATAATCGAGCATAAATAATAAATCTTCTTTAATTTTAAGAACATCTTCTTTTTCTACCAATCGGATGCTATTAAAATAAATAACCCTATCGACAAAAAGTCGGAATATTCTATTATCAAAAACATAGTAAGTCTTTGTAAAATTTTTCATTTCCATCATATATTCATTCAGGCGTCCGTTAATTTCCGGTGAAGTAGAGATTTGATGAAAAGGCTTTATTTTGTCGTTACTATAATGATAGTTCCACATAAACAAATAAAACTGTAGAAGATAATTAAATCCATAAAAAAGTTCATTAGGCAATACATTATTAACAGAAGCAACCTCCGAATTTTTCGTTTGATTTAACGATTGGAGAAATTTGATATAAATATCAAGTATGTAACAATCCACTTCTTGCGGAGAAAGATAATCCGGCAGTCGCAATCGAAACAAAATACTTTTATAATTTTCGACGCCGACTATGCTGTCTAATGAAATATTCAGATGTCTTGCAATAACAGCAATTTCATTAAAAGTAAAAGGAACCTCTTGTCTTAATCTCCGATATACCGCACCTTTTTCAATTCGTAGAATATCAGACAAAGTGTTTACCATAATAGATTTCTTAGGAAAGGCTTTTTGTATCTCAGCTAATAATGCTTGATAAAACAGATTATCCATATTTATTATAATTTTGTTAACTCATTCTATTCTTATAATCCTCATATCCGAAGCGGCGGTAGGTTTCCAATGAACCGTCTTCTCTCCACAAACACAAATCGGGATGAGGTATGCCGTTAAATAAAGTTGTTTTAACAATCGTATAATGAATCATATCTTCAAACACAATCCTGTCGCCAATTTTTAATGCTTCATCGAACGACCAATCGCCAATATAATCGCCGCTCAAGCAGGAATTTCCGCCCAGACGATATGTCGGCTTTCCTGCTTTTGCTTCCTGATAGGCTCCGCGAACAACAGGTTTATAAGGCATTTCCAGACAATCAGGCATGTGGCAAGTAAACGATACGTCGAGGATTGCGGTCTTGATTCCTCTGTTTTCTACAATGTCAACAATAGAAGAAAGCAAAATGCCGGTCTGCCAGACAAAAGCAGCGCCCGGTTCTAAAATCAATTCCAGATTCGGGTATTTTTTCTTAAAATCTATTAAAAGTCTGATAAGATGTTCCACATCATAATTATCACTGGTTATCAAATGGCCTCCGCCCATATTCAGCCAACGAATTTGCGGAAGCAAATCTCCGAATTGAGCTTCCACTCGTTTCAGCGTATTTTCCAAAGCAAAAGACGAAGATTCACATAAGGTATGAAAATGCAATCCTTCGATTCCTTCCGGCAATTTCTCGCCTAATTCTTCACGAATTATGCCTAATCGTGAACCCGGAGCTGCCGGATTATACAAATCGGTAGTAACTTCCGAATATTCGGGATTAATTCGTAATCCGCAGGATATGGGTGTTGCATTATCAAGCGTATCGTTATAAAAACGTCGGAATTGCGAAAGCGAATTGAACGTAATATGCGAACTGTATGATTTTATTACAGGAAAATCCTTTTCGGTATAAGCAGGTGAATAAGTGTGCGCTTTACTACCCATTTCTTCCCATGCAAGCTGCGCTTCCCAAGGCGAACTTGCCGTAGAATAAGAAATATATTCCTTAATAATAGGAAATGCTTTCCATAAAGCAAATGCTTTAAAAGCAAGTATAATCGTTAATCCCGCCCGCTCTTTGACCGAGCGGAGTAAAGCTAAATTCTTCCGCAGAAGAGATTCGTCCAAAACATAAGCAGGAGAAGGTATTTTATTGATGTCAATCATTTCTACAGTTTTATTATTAAGCAATAATATCAAACTTTGCAAATTTCAATAATAATTGTTTTCGTCCGAAACTTTCAAATTCGACGGTTGCTTTGGCATTTTCGTTTTCACCAATTAACTCTGTAACTTTTCCCAAGCCGAATCGTTCGTGTCGGATCGTATTCCCGACCGAAAGGGGTCCTATTTGCTGACGAACAGGCGGAGTTGATTTTTTCCCTTCCACACGGGGTAATTTCCAAACTCGTCCCGCTGTATCTCCCCATTCATGAGAAGTGTCGAATTGTTCTGTCGTTTCTACTCGAGATGAAAAGGAATTGGGTTGTTTCGGCATTATTTCCCGCAATGAGTGGGAATCGGATTGCTTAGGCGTTTCTCTGAATGACGGCTCACCGGGTCTTTGTAAATATGCGGGATCAATATCTTTTATAAACCGACTCGGCGAACAAGTCAATGATTCTCCATGACGAAAACGGCTTTTAGCATAAGTTAATACAACATTTTCTTCCGCTCGAGTAATCGCTACGTAAAACAACCGCCGCTCTTCTTCTATTTCTTTTGGATTGTTTTTAATTCTTTCTGAAGGAAATAGGTCTTCTTCCAGACCTACCACAAACACATTCTTAAATTCCAATCCTTTAGCCGAATGAATAGTCATCATCGTTACGCGGCTCGCAGATTCATCTTTATCGGTATCCTGGTCGGTCAACAAGGCAATTTCAGATAAGAAATCACTTATTTTCACATCTTGTCGTCCTTCTTCCAAACGGGTAGAAACAAATTCATATAAACTATTAATCAACTCCTCAACATTCTGAACACGACTTAAACCTTCAGGTGTCTTGTCGTTATAAAGTTCAGTAAGCAAACCGGTTTGCTGGACAAGTCCGGTTCCAAGTTCGTATGCATTTTGAGTTGTGTTATCGGCTGCAAGTTTATCCAACAAGTTCTTAAATCCTTCCAATTTTTTAGCCGTTCCGCTGTTGATATTCAAATTGTAATCCAATGGACGGGAAAGTATTTCCCAAAGACTGACTTCGTGAAGGCTTGCCGCAGAAATAAGCTTATTCAGCGTTGTATCGCCAATTCCTCGCGCCGGATAATTAATAACTCGTTTAAACGCTTCTTCGTCATTGGGGTTTGCGATAAGCCGCATATAAGCAATAACATCTTTCACTTCTTTTCGTTGATAAAACGAAAGCCCTCCATAAATCTGATAAGGAATATTTATTTTGCGCAACGCTTCTTCAAAAATACGGCTTTGAGCATTAATACGGTATAGAATTGCAAAATCTTTATATTCGTAGGAATTAAGCATTCGCATTTCAGCAATCCGGGAAGCAACGTTGTATCCTTCTTCATAATCGGAATAAGCGCTGATGAGCCGGATTCTATCCCCTATCGAATTTTCGGAGAAAATAGTTTTGGGAATTTGCTCTTTATTCTTTGCTATCAATGAATTTGCCGCCTTAACAATCGTTTGAGTTGAACGATAATTTTGTTCTAATTTGAACAGTTTGCTTTCAGGATACGTTTTTTGGAAATTCAGTATATTTCCGATCGTAGCTCCTCGAAAAGAATAAATGCTCTGAGCATCGTCGCCTACTACGCAAACCCGGCGATGTTCTTCTGCCAACTGGCGGACAATTTCGTGTTGGACCGGATTAGTATCCTGATATTCATCAACTAAGACAAAACGAAACTGATTACGATAACGTTCTAATATATCGGGATGATCCTTGAAAAGCAAGTAAGTATATAACAAAAGGTCGTCGAAATCTAAAACGCCGGAAGTACGGCAACGATTCCAATAAGCCGAATAAATTTCACCGGTTCTGATTAATCCTCTGTAATTATCGTCGGCAGTCAATTCTCTGTCTTTTACATACATTTCGGGAGTGACTAAAACATTTTTCGCTTTGGAAATACGGGCTTGAATGGATGCCGGTTTATAGATTTTATCGTCCAATTCTTTTTCTTTTATAATGGCTTTAATCAGATTTTTGGAATCTTGAGCATCATAAATTGTAAAATCGGAGCGGTAGCCGAACGCATCCGCTTCTCGACGCAAAATCCGTGAAAAAATAGAATGAAAAGTACCCATCCACAAGTGGCGCGCTGTATTTTCATCGACAATCGAGGCAATCCGGGATTTCATTTCACGGGCAGCCTTGTTTGTAAATGTCAGAGCTAAAATAGAATAAGGAGAGATACCATTCTTCAGTAGATAAGCGATTTTATAGGTCAAAACGCGGGTTTTTCCGGAACCTGCACCTGCAATCACCAAACTGGGACCATCGTTATAAATAACAGCTTCACGCTGACTTTCATTGAGTTGTTGCAGAAATTGCTCCATCAATATATCAAAATAATATCTATTATATACGCTTCATATTTCAAATTAATGAAATACAAAATTATAAATATTTTTTTATTTATCTATTTATATTTTTGTTTTCATCAAAAAAAATGTAATTTTGCATAAAATATACATGAAGCAATTATGGCAACAATAAAAGAAAAACAATTAATCGTGTCTATTCCATCATTGGATATGGATGTTTTTAATGTCATTGCTGAAAAGTTTGGTTGGAAAGCATCTATATATGAAAAACAAGAAAAAACATCTTTTCAAAAGTCGCAAGAAGATATAAAAGCTGGACGTATAAATACATACAAAAATTCAGACGAACTGTTCAAAAAATTAAAATGTATTTAATTAAAACTACCAATACGTTTTAAGCAGATGTAAAACGCTGTAAAAAACGAGGATACGATATGAAAGCATTAATGACTGTTATCAAATTATTAGAAGAATACGGAACCCTGCCTGCACAATTCAAACCTCATAAACTAAGTGGAAATTATAAAGATCATTGGGAATGCCATATAAAATCAAATTGGCTATTAGTATGGCAGCAGAACGACAAGGAACTTATATTGTTATTTACCAATACTGGTACTCATTCCGATTTATTTCAATAAAGTTCTCTCTGAAGCGTCATTTAGCGGTAGATTTATCTCTCGCTGCGCTTGAAGGAAGGGAGGCGACAGCTATCCACTGTCCTGTTTAGCATTAGACAGTGTAGATTGTCAGAAATTTTGTGTAATTTTGTAAAAAATAAAATCTCATATTTTATGAAAGTTTTATGAAAGTATATCATGGTGGTTATATGGCAGTTAAAATAGGCAGAAAAACAAAAAATCACCGTAATGTGGTTGTAAATGCCATTGGAAAAGATGATTTACAGCATATTTTTGATTTGGCGGATATTTATCATAGCGAAAATATAGACAAATTAACATTTGAACTTACAGAAAAGCATAACATAACAAACGGAATATTTGATAATGTTGCAAGCGCTAAATACTCAATACCAACTCACTGGGATATTGGTAAAGTATATAAACGTTTAATTATTAGCGTCAGCAAAAAAGAAAACAAACCATTAATTGACACACTTTCAGAAGTTTATAATTCGTGGTTATCACGAAAAATAGAGGATTTCAATAGTAGTATTTATTACGAAAGTCCTGAATATCTTTTTCAATCATATTTAACAGGCGAAAGCTTATAGAAATAAACGACTACTTGTTCAAGATACTGGGATAAAGTCTCCTTTAGGGGTTTGAGGGATAAAGATACGCATAAGGCTGCAATCTTTCCTATAATATATAATCTCCTTGCTCAGTATAGCGCCTTAGGGTCACTTGTAACAAAAATGTAACATAGAGAAAAATATATGTAACATAGGAAAAATATTATGTAACATTAATTGAAAAGAACTAAAACCAAAATGATATACCTTTGTAACGCAAATTTAACACTCAATATTAAAATTTTTAAATTTATATGAGAAACTTTATTGTTGAAAAATCCATGCGATTTTTATTCTTATTTCTTTTTGTTCCTCTGTGCTTAGGCGCCCAGAATGTTACTGTTACCGGTAAGGTTACGGAGAGTACTGGTGATGGACTAATGGGTGTAAGTATTACGGAAAAAGGAACGACCAATGGCATAGCAAGCGATGCAGATGGTAATTATTCATTAACTGTACCTCGCGATGCTACTTTAGAATTCAGTTATTTGGGTTTTGCCACCCAATCTATTCCTGTTCAAGGACGAACCCTTATTAATGTAGTTCTTCTTGAAGATACCAAAGCTTTAAGCGAAGTAGTGGTAATTGGGTACGGTACGCAACGGAGAGAAGCCGTAACCGGATCAGTATCTTCCATACAGGGTAACGTTTTGCGCGATATACCCGCAGGGAATGTTACCAACGCTTTGCAGGGACGTTTACCCGGTGTGGTAATGACGCAAACCAACTCGCAGCCGGGACAGAACATGCAGATCCGTATCCGCGGTACCCGTTCATTAAATGCAACCAACGATCCGTTGGTAGTATTGGACGGTATTCCTTTTGCAGGCAATATCGGCGATATCAACCCGAGCGACATTAAAGCCATTGACATCCTGAAAGATGCATCCGCTACCGCTATTTACGGTTCGAGGGGTGCAAACGGCGTCATTATGGTAACAACCTATAAAGGAAATACCGGCCAGCAGGCGCGTGTCTCATACGACGGCTATTACGGTGCGGTTACATTGTTTCATAGATATCCCATGATGACCGGCGACCAGTTATACCAATTAAGGGGTATTGCCAATAAATACACGACTACTGATGATAACGGGAATCTTGTTCCCTCATTGGGTCGAGATGAACAGTTTGGGCAAAATAGCGACTGGCAAGACTTCCTGTATAAAAAAGAAGCGATGACCACGAATCATCACATCAATGTAACTGGTGGAACCGACAAGGCTTCATATAATTTCGGTGCAGGATATTTCAAACAATCTTCTTTGATACCGGAGCAGGATTACAGCCGTTTTAACCTTAACTCAAGTCTCGACCAGCAAATCGGCCGATACATCAAAGTAGGTTTTACCACCAATACTAACTATGCTATAACCAACGGACAAAACCTGAGTTTGGTTAATGCATTATTATTGTCTCCGTTAATTAATCCTTACAACTCGGACGGCAGTTGGAAATATTTAGGTTCCGACCCTATAAACCAAAGTCAATGGCTTTATTCAAGAAAGACTTCTGAAGCTTTTGGCGATGGGTATGCCGATAACCAAAAAACGTTTGGAACTTATAATTCCATATATGGTGAAGTGAAAATACCCGGCGTTGAAGGCTTGAGCTACCGCATCAATATCGGCTTAAATTATTGGACGCTTAACAGAGGACAATATCGCGGCGTCGGCGTTTTTAATGCCGGTCAGTCTTCTGCATCCGTGCAACAGCAAAACAATACTAATTGGACAGTAGAAAATATCTTGACGTACGACAAGTATTTTGGTAAACATCACATTAATTTAACAGGTTTGTATTCGGGAGAAAAAACACAATCCACTCAAACGTATGTTTCTGCCACCAATGTGCTTGCCGACTTTTTCCAGTATTACAATTTGGGGCAAGTGGAAAATTCCGGAACTGATATTGTAGTTAACCCGAGTAATTCAACCGGGCAGGGTCAGTATTTAAATGAGTATGGTCTGATATCGTGGATGGGACGCGCCATGTATGATTACGACAGCCGCT
>JGI24699J35502_11133527_pt1 | contig 11488 bp, 22 predicted proteins | sample TergutMp193P4_FD_35502 | JGI IMG/M metagenome (IMG submission 35502) | reverse complement strand
GAAAATACGCAAAGTATGCAGTTGTTCTCATCAGAACGCAGTTGAGTTTCCCGTCACGGTTACTGCCCCTGTATGCTACGGTTCCAACCTGCAGGCGCTGGTTACTTATCTTAGTGTCTGTCAGCATATACCTTATGAACGGATGACCAGTATTCTTGATGAGGTCTTTGGAGTTTCTCTCTCAGAAGGTACGGTAAAAAATATACTAAGCCGAATGGAACAGCGTCTTAGCCCTGCTTACGAAACAATAAGGAAGCGATTATTGGAAAGCCCGGTAGTTGGAGTTGATGAAACTAGTATCTCTGTTGGCAGCATTTTGTTGATATTTAAGGATTTTACAACATTCTAAAATCAAGCCTATCATTAGCTTCATTCATCTAAAAGAATATCATATCTCGATTAGTGCTTGGGGAGGTGAGTAGTAACAAATAATTTCTGGAACAAAGTTATGAAAAAGTGACACGTGATGCAGATAATATAGATTTGCGTATAAGCTGAAAGGAATTATTTTCTATAAAAATGTATGGGGGTAAAAACAAAAGATACAAAAGGGAACTTCTTTAATATTACTGTAATTCTGCAACAATAAAACAGATAGGTTACTTTTAAAAATAGCATGGATTTAAAACAAAAAGTACAAAACTTTACATTACGACGACTTTTGCCTCACACTTTCGGCCTTTTTTGTGTGTTTATTTCGCTAAAACTTAACATCTGCATTTAATTCGTTTGTTTTTAGTCGTTTTAAGGAGACGTTTTCGATAAATATATAAATAATACCGGTATTGGTAAATATATGCCGATTACAGCGATTTATAGGCTCTTGCGAGCCTATTTTATTTTAATAACTACATCTGATTAATTCCAAATAATATTTATTTGAAGATGCCGGATTTTTATGCCCGAATTTTTATTGAAAAACAAAAAATACATGAGTTAGGCACCACTTAGGCACTAAATTAGGTATTTTTTTATGTGATTGAAATATCTATATTACCAAAAGCATGATAAAAAAGGCTTTTTTTAGCAGATTCCCCCCCCCTATATTACCAAAATTTATATGGCTTAAACGACTTGTAATTTTACTTATCCTTCTAAAAATCAACAATATAAGTAATTTTATATAATGAAAATGCATAGAAAATGTTTTTGGACAATAAAAAAAGCCATGTAGAAGTCCATTTGCCACTACTCTAACCTGATCACACCAACAACAAGTGCATATCCAAGTATTTCGCTTTTGTTAATATCAAAAGGAGGGTATTCTTTATTATCAGACACAAAACAAACGCAATCATCCTTGTCGCTTTCCTTAACTCTTTTCACAAGAAACCCCTGCTCGGATGTAGCTATAACATATACTTTATTCCATTGTAAAAATTGTACGCTATGCAATATTTTACAAGCTATGATATCCCCATTGCTGTATTTCGGATACATAGAGCTGCCTTTTACATACATCATAAAATCGCAATATTTAAATAAAGGAACCCTATAATAATCAATAATATTTTCTTCACTTAACATTGTATCAAATGATCCGAATCCGGCTGCCGCTACAGCATTATAAAGCGGTACATCTTCTGGATGCAAATCTATTTTATTAATAGCCATTCGCTTTTTTTCCATGTTTAACATGTCACCTTCTCCAGTCTTTAGCCAATCTATATTTAATTCAGGATATACTGTTTCTATTTTATTCAAAGTTTTTATTGTTACATTATCTCTTAGTGTATTCACAAATCCACGTGACAGTCCGACCTTTTCTTCAAATTTAGTTTGCCCAATACCCAAGTAAGCTAAAAAATCAATCAATCTTTTTTTCATATTAATAACTTATATTTGTTTTTACAGTATGCATTCTGTATATTTGCGAAAAAAATTAATTCAAAATATTATGAGTATAATAATAATTTACATAATCATCAGTATATCCATAATCATTACTCCCTTTTTTTATGCACAACTTCTTTTTAATAGGGATGCTAAAAGATATAAAAAAAGAAAAAAATCTTTATGGTGGGTCATAAAAACAACCTTCACCCTTAATGACAACAACATAGACTTCGATTAATCACAAGATGGTATTTTTGTTATAATCATACTATGTAAATCACCAAACTGTTGTTTTATCCCCGATTCACTTATTTTTGCTGCTATTGAAAGAATATCTGCCTTTTCTTCATTCTTGATAGATTTCATTACCGGAAAAGACTCTTTCAATGCTTGAATCATTGATGAGCAAAGATGAAACTCACCACAACCTTCTGCATGCAGAATTATTAATAGTCCATACTTGAAATATCCATATACATCCTCATTTTTTTTTCTTATTTCATCAAAAATTGTTATATAAACCGTTGTAGATAGCCGTTCAGATTCCGTATTAATGCGTCTTATTGCACTGCTAACCTCTCCTCGTATATCTTTTATTTCGCCTCGAATGTTAAATATCGAGTAAATTTGCCACCCTATTAGTACTACCACAAGCAATGATAATATTCCAACCGAAATGCTTAATACTTCTCCTGTGCTCATAAAATTTTATTTAGTTGTAAATCATTAATTTATAAAATATTTTTAATTTACAATAAAAAAACTGTAAAAATAATTTTGATATACAGTATATACACTGTATCTTTGCAATGCGTTTCAATAATGAAACGGGCTATAAAGGTAGTAAAAATTTTAACAACAACATAAGTATGAAACCAATTATCGTAAAACATGGAATGAATAAATATCTTGGCGAGGTTTTTAGTAGGAGTCAGCCTTTTGTAAGGAAAGCATTGCGTGGAAAAACTGATCACCCCGACGCAATAAAGATCAGAGACCTCGCAAACAAGAAACTCAATGAGTTTGAAGAAAATAATAATCAAAAAACAACATAAAAAACAAACATTATGAAAGTGACAAATTTAACATTAAAAGAAGACATTATTCTTACCAACACTCTTTCGCGGGTATTGGGCTGTATGTCTTACAATAAGGAGGATGGCATGTATTATGATAACGAAAATTTCCTGTTATCGTTAGATAGAGAAGATATGGAAACGTTGAGAAATATTTATGAAAAACTGAAATAATATGAAAGCAGCTGCATTGGAATATGGAAAGGAATGCCGACACATCGGTATGAGTGACAACAACAAATTTACCTTCCTGGGGCAGGAAGGTAATAAATACTGGTTTCGCTCTTTCGTGAAAACTGAGGACGGAACGGTGAGTACCGGTATGTCGTGGATGGTAGAGAGTCAAATAGAAACATTATTGGAGGAAATATGAAAGCTAAATTAATTTCGATTAATGTTATATGCTCACTTATGAGCTTAACTACAACGGGACCACTTTGGTTGGTGATGATATGCGTATGCTGGTTTGCTTTATCGGTAGCGCTGCTTAATTGGGCAGACCGGAAGGGCTGGATGGATGAGATTATGAAACGGTATAATTTGGATGAATTATGAAAAAATTTTATTGTAAAATTCAATTAGCATGTCATCCCTCTGGAAAAGAGGGATGCTTTCGTAATACTCCTTCCAGTTCTGAATATATAAATCGGAATACATCTCGTCAAAGTGAGATTCGGAAACACCGAGTGCCTTTTGACAAATTTGTCGAAGGAAGAATTTTTGCGCTGAAATATGAGCGCGATAGTCAATCTCAATAATATCGAAACATTGAAGCTGATATTCAATTTCTTTTTTATTCATAATAATTATTATGGAAACGTATCAAATAATAGACGGCACACCCGCCCTTACTGTTAATCAGTGGATAGAATCGGGATTGACTTATAATCAATTCAGGGTTGATAGCCGAAGTGGTTATTTGGAAATATTAAAACGCGGACTGAACGGACAAACCGTTATTGACGCCCGCAGCATCAAGCGACCGGACAGGAGGTGCAGGATAGAAAGCCTTATGGGCAAGATAGCGGAAGCGCCCCGTAAGAGCTGTTACAAAATGGAAATCGATCCGAAGGCACGAGCGTTTTATGTGCAGTACAGGAAGGCTGACGGGGAGCCACTTGCTTCTGAAAAAATCAACGAATACACTATCCGCGCCAGTATTTTTAATGCGCTGCGAAACGGATTAAACCGGCAACTGACCGCTTATGCTTCAACTACGCATAAATTTAAAATGTCGGAGCAAAGGAAAATATTGCTTGAGCGGCATACGGAATTTGCGATTGAATATAAAGTACCGGTTTTCAGTAACGAGCGAAGTCTTGAAAGAGCGTTTAAAGAGTATTTAAAAGAAGGCTACAAGGCAATTATTCACAGGAATTTTTGCAACGATCATACCCGCGTGGTTTCCGCTTCTGCGGAAAAGCTACTGGTATCCATTTGGAGGATGAACGGCAAGCCTTTTAAAACGAGGGTGCATGAGCTTTATCTCGAATTTGTAAGCGGTAATAAAGAAATTTACGACAAAGAAACAGGCGAGGTATTCCGACCCGAAGATTTTCAATATATTCCAAAAGAAGGCGGAGAGCCGCGAGCTTTGGAAATCAGTATTGCAACTGTATGGAATTATCTGAAAGATCACGTTAATGATGCCGCTACGTATTCCTACCGGAATGGACAGTTTGAACACCGGGTTAATAAGCGTCCATTCCATCATCGATGCATAGGCAGTTATTCTTTGAGTAAAATTACGATGGATGATGCCGATTTGAGCCGGATGTGGAAAGGCGGCCGGGTACACCGGTATTGTGCGGTAGATGTTAAAAGCGGTTACTGGTTCACCCCGGTTTATTCGACAGATTCGCTCGATACGGAAGACGTAATACAATGTTTTAGGAACATGTTTTGTGAACTCATTCAACTTGGATTGCCCATGCCGGGCGAAATTGAGCGGGAACACCATTTAATGGACGATCTCGGAAAAGACTGGTGGGAAAATGTATTTCCATTTACAAAACAACGTATATGCTCAAGTTCTATTGAAAAAAGAGCGGAACATCATATTAAGTCGCTAAAATTTGGTGTTGCAAAAAAGAATGATCACACGCGCGGCCGGTTTTTCGCAAAAGGCGAAGAGTATAGAAGTATTCGCTATAAAAAGAAAGGCGACTTTATAGAAAAAGAATATGACCCGCAAACCATTATTGAGGATGACCTGCGAGACATTGAAGAACACAACAATTCACTGCATCCACTGCAAAAAACCTACCGGGGAAAAACACGCAAACAGGTATTTCTTGAAAACATAAATCCGAATCTCCCAAAGCTGGAGCCATGGTACTTATACAAGTACATAGGCAATGAAACAGAAACAAGCATCAGAAATAACGACTATTGCGCGGTCAATTACAATAAATTTCTACTGGAAAACTTTGAAAGTCTGAAACGACTGAATCCGGGCAATACGGAAGTAAAAGCCTACTGGATTCCGCTTAAAGATGGAAGTGTCGATAAGGTTTATTTGTATCAGGATGATACCTATATTGGGGAGGCATTTAACAGCAAACAGATAGAATATAACGAATTTGCATACGAACGCACTGAAGAAGATGAAGCTAACATGCTTAGACAAAACAAGCGGGCTGCTAAATTCGACAAAATGACAAAGGATCATCGAGGTTATCGCATTGGCATTATGGATAGCGAGGTTTCTGCGGAAATTATCTCAATGCCGCCCGAAATAGTTGAAGCGGCGCAATCTGAAGAGATAGACAAGTATGATTATGAAACAATGGATTTTTCACAATTAGCGGTTAATCAATTATAATATATAACTAAAAACACCAATAAAAATGATTACACAAGAATTAAAGCAACGGATTTTAGAAAAACTTGCACAGTCACGGGAAATGTTCTCCGGCTCGGATGCGAAGTTTTCGGTAAGTATCGGAATCAACAATGCGCAATACAGCCGCATTAAAAATGGTGATACGGAAAAGGTATTGAGTGAGGCGCAATGGATATCCATCGCGCGCAGGCTTGGCGTTAATCTGATAGATGTTCCCGAATGGAAAACGGCCAACACACCGGTATTTCAATTTATAACGGCGCAGCTTCAGGCATGTCAGGAGAAAAGCATGTCGGCAATTCTCTGCGATCTGTCCGACATCGGGAAGACCTATACCGCGAAACGCTATGCGGAAAGCCACCGTAACGTGGTATTTGTTGATTGTTCGCAGGTGAAATCAAAGCAAAAGCTAATACGGTTTATTGCCAAGCAGTTTGGGGTGGGAAGTTCCGGACGCTATTCGGATGTTTATGAGGATTTGGTGTTTTACCTTAAAACGCTTCCCACCCCTTTAATTATCCTCGATGAAGCAGGCGACTTGTCGTATGATGCTTTTTTAGAAATTAAAGCTCTGTGGAATGCGACCGAGCTTTCGTGCGGGTGGTACATGATGGGAGCCGACGGGTTAAAAGAAAAAATACGTCGTGCTATTGACGGAAAGAAGGTAGGCTATACAGAAATCTTTTCCCGGTTTGGGAAGCGATACGGAAAGGTTGTTCCGGTAGCAAAGGAAGAAAGTGAAAAGATGCTGCAAGCATCCGCCGCTATGATTATCAGGGCTAATGCCGACGAAGGTACGGATGTGAGCCGACTGCTGAAGGGTACGCTTGGTGAGGACAATATACCGAGTTTAAGACGGATTTACAAGGAACTTACAAAGGCAAGCTGATGAAGCGTAAACGTGCTTACTCGATACGTAATATTCTTGATGCAAAGTTTGAAACACTTGAACTTGAAGGCGAATGGAAAGAGGCAATAGGAACTCCGGAGTTGACAGGAAGCTGGGTTATCTATGGCCCTCCCAAGAATGGGAAAACAAGTTTTGCCATGCTTCTTTCTAAATACCTTACTAAGTTTAGACGTGGTGCATACAATTCTATTGAGGAGGGCGTCGGACTGTCGATTAAAATGGCTTTAAAACGACTTAATATGATTGAGGCAGGAGGAAAACTCGTATTTATCAATAAAGAAATAGGGGAACTCATAGACTATCTGAGTAAGCATAAAAGTCCGGATATTGTGATAATGGACAGTATTCAATTTATGGAACTGACATTTAAGGAATATAAAAAATTAAAATCCATGTTTCCACATAAGCTATTTATCTATATCAGCCACATTGAAGGGCGTCAGCCGGAAGGGCTGGCTGCCCGGAAAATTTATAAAGACGCCAACGTGGTTTTCAAGATCGACCGGTTTATGGCTTTTCCGACGAGCCGGTATGGTGGAGGTAAGCCTATTGCGATCGACGAGGATAAGGTAGCGGAATTATGGGGAACGTAAAAAAGCATTATGACAACAGCAAAGCAAAAGCACCGAATGTACCGGCTGCACTATAACTTGAAAAAGAAAGGAAATACCGTTATCGCCCGCGAGCGAATGGTTTTTAAGCGGGCGAAGCAATTAACAGATAGGGAAAACAGTTGGCTGGGAGAACTGCTTTCATTTGGGTACGGAATTATGGATGGAATATTTACCCCCCCCATTGCGGGGGATAAATTCGGTGATTTTTGCGCAAAAATTGAGAATTTCAATAATGAAATCAATTTATTTACAAATAAAACGGAATAACATGCAAACATTTACAGAAACAGAAAAGAACAAATTAGTAAAAAAGTTTCATACGCTGATAGGACAAGTTGGCGGCGGAAACAAGCGGAAAGAAGCGATCCTCTGGCGATGCGGCGTAGAGCATACGAATGAGTTAAGCGTTGCGCAGCTCATTACGGAATGTGACGCTCTTCACAAGGAGTTAAATCCGGGGTTGGATAAATTGGATATAGCCCGCAAACGGTTAATTAGCGCAATTGCTGCCTATCACAAAGCCATGGGCGTTGATATTTTTCAAAAAAAATATGAAGATTGCACACCTTTTGAAAAGGATCGACGTAGCCGATATGCAAAGGGAACGGCAGAGAACGCGTCCGGCAAGGAAGAGTTTAACAAAATCCCGCTGGAACAGCTAAGAATGTTGTATAACGGATTTATAAAAGGCGCAAAGGACGTCAACGCGGTGAATGAGTTGAGAGCAGGTGATATATTGCATAGAGTAAGTTTAAATTAATAATTGAATTATGAGTACAGTAGATTTAACGAAATTAACAGCAGCTGAAAAGGCACAATTAGTCAATGAGCTGCTGGCTGAACAAAAACAGGAAGAGGGACGACGGAAGGAAGCCTACGAGGCGCTCCGGGCGGATTTCATGTATCGCATTAAAGATGCGGTACACAGGTATTTGGAAGAAGGACGACAATTCAAAAAATGGCTTCGGGATGAAGCAGAATCGTTTTTCTACATCTTGAAAGAATACGGAAAGCTGAAACGCGACGAACAAATGGGCTATACGTTGCAGGATGATGACTTCAAGTTTCAGGTGAAAGGCGGCAGAGTAAAAGGCTTTGACGAACGTGCCGATATCGCTGAAAAGCGGCTCGTTGAATTTTTGACCGCGTATGTTAAAAATTCAGAAAAGGGAGAAAAAGATCCTATCTACAAGCTCGCTATGATGATGATTCAACGCAATGAAGAAGGCGATCTGGATTATAAATCTATCTCTCGTCTGTATGAATTAGAAGCGGATTTCAACAGTTCGGAATATTCTGAAATCATGCAGTTATTCAGAGAATCGAACGTGGTAGAACGGACGGTAATTAACTTCTATTTTGAAGAAAAAAATAACTACAATGTCTGGCATAAAATTGAACCCTCTTTTAATAGAATGTAAAAAAAATGTAAAAAAATGGAATGGTTTGAATGTAAAGTATCGTATGAAAAAACGATGCAAAACGGAGCGTTGAAGAAAGTAACCGAGTCTTATCTGGTAGATGCGCTTTCTCATGCTGAAGCGGAAGCCCGGATAACAGAGGAAATGAAGCCGTATATAAGGGGTGAATATACAGTTTCCTCTGTTCGGAGAGTAAGTTTTAATGAGTTTTTCTTTTATGAAACCGGCGCCAAGTATTACAAAGTGAAAATTGCACTTGAAACTCTGGACGAGAAAACCGGGGCGGAAAGAAAAACGAAAATTAACGTGCTGGCTCAAGCATCAGACCTGCAGAGCGCTATCATTATTGTAAAACAGGGAATGAAAGGAACACTTGCTGATTACGAATTAGTAAGCGTAGGCGAGACGGCAATCATGGATGTGTATCAATACAAATAAGCAAAAATGATCACTGAATTTTCAAAGGCAGTATGCGTCCCGGAGCTGGACATTTTGGAAACAAAGCGCCCTTGCGGCGGCAGGGGACGAATGGCAGACATCCGGGAGGCATACTGGCTTTTACTCTATGAGAATGGATTTAATTATAATGAGATCGGAAGGCTGTGCGACCGGACACATGCAACGATCCTGTCAGGTGTGAAACGCATCAGGCAGCTGCTGGAATCGGGAGACAGGGAAACGCTCCGGATATATGAGCTTACAAAACATATTAAACGGTATGAAAATTTTTGAATTATGGAACAGGCATTGATAAACAACGGATATATTTATAAGATTGGAGAATGGGGAAAGGTGCGTCGTGATTTTTCCTTTATAATAGGAACAGGAATAGGACAGTTTTACGACGGGCTGCTAACCTGTTACTCTCAAAAGATATGCATTGATATTCTTAAGTTTGATGATTATCCGCATGAATTATACGGTGATTACGAAGACGGCGGCGACTCAATGGAGACGATTATTTTGAAGCATTACGGAAAAGAAGGACTCGAATTAATAAATAAATTAACATGAAAGAAGTTTGTGATTTTTGCGGAGGGGAGTTTTATAAAATTAGAGACAACAAAAATTTTTGCGCCCGATGTTTTCGGAGGTTCTTTGATTTGCTTGTGTGGGAATTGAAAGATTGGGACGACGCTCTTGAAATATTGAGAAACGAAGGAAAAGATAAAAAGAAAGAAATATGATTTACGGATACTTAAGAGTAAGCAGCGATAAGCAGGATGTTGCAAGTCAGAAAATAGGTGTTGAGCAAAAAGCGAAAGAACTCAATACTGAAATTGACGAATGGATCAGCGACGAGGGGGTATCTGGAGCGACGGAATATACAAAAAGAAATCTCGGCGAGTTGATTAATGTCGTCAAGGAAGGCGATATAATTATTTGCTCGGAAATATCACGTATAGCCCGTTCAATCTTTATGCTTTTCAGAATCATTGAGACTTTGATGAATAAAAACGTCATCATATATACGGTCAAAGACGGAATCAACACTTTGAAAAAAGACGATATTATGTCAAAAATGGCTATTTTCTTTTTCGGCATCGCCGCCGAAATCGAGCGGGATATGATTATTAAACGAACAAAGGAAGGTTTGGAAAGACGGCGAAGAGACGGCGTGATATTCGGTCGTCCGGTCGGTTCAAAAAGCGCAAAGAAATTAGACGGCAAAGAAGAAGAGATAGCCGCCTATGTTTCCGCCGGTTTGACAAACACGCAATTAGCGCGCATATATAAAGTTAACAGAGAAACAATGGGAAGATTCTGTTCGGATAAGGGGATGAAACGGGAAAGCGGAAAAATTCCTGAAAAACTCGAAAGAGGAGAAAGCAGCCGGTATAAACTCGGAATCATGCAAAACGAGATATTCGCCTGCGAAAAGGATTATATAATATCACTTATAAACAACGGATTGACAAACAAATATATTACCGAAAAATTAAAAGAAAAAGGATATACGGTGTACGCATCATCATTTTCCCGTTGGGTTGTGCAAAATAAAGAGATTCACGATTTAATGATTTCCAAAAACAAAGAGTTTCGGGCGATTCGAAACAGGGACTGTGGAAGTCAAAAGCAATATTATAAATTTTAACGATTATGGAAAGTATGAATTTAACAGAGCTGCTGATACCGGGGACGGAGGTTTTTTCAATCATTCACAATACAAAAAAACGGATTGTAAAAATAGAACCGGAAAGTGAATTACCGATTATCATCGGAGATAAAAAAGGTCGTAAACAAATGCGGTTTAACAAATACGGAAGCGTGCTGTCAAACGGCACGGAATGTCTTATTTTTCCGGATAGGAATACAATGACATGGGAGGGTTTTATTCCGCCAGTGATATTTGATAAGGGCGAAGCGGTAACGGCAATTACCGAAAGCGGGAAACAGCTCGTTTCGATATACAGCCATTTCGATAAGGAAACGCAAAAGCATTTCTGTTTTCATTCGATTGAGGACGATTCCGTCACCTGTGTCGGATATGAAGATGTGCGTAAAATTTCTAAAAAGTGCGGATTTTTGTATATGAAACAATTGTACAGCAAAGTTGTAATAGGAAAAGCAGCGAAGCTTATGAGAGAAGGCGGGGTATCGGATGAAATACACTTTGAAGTACAATAATATGAAAACAACAATTACAAAGATGGAAAAAGAGAAAAAAGAGAAATTAATGAATGATTTTTCTTCATGGCTTCATAATGAAAACAACCTATCTGATAATACAATACGAGGTTATTTGGAATCCTTAAAACTGTATTTTAGAAAATATAGCAATATAT
>JGI24699J35502_11133528_pt1 | contig 11503 bp, 6 predicted proteins | sample TergutMp193P4_FD_35502 | JGI IMG/M metagenome (IMG submission 35502) | reverse complement strand
GCTCATCGAAGGCCCAAGCGGTCACCACATCCGTCGACACACCGTCAGCGGGCTGGCCGGAGCGCGTCACTTCGAGGCGGGTCGCCTGGCTGCTCCCAGGAGAGACCGAGACGTGTATCGGGGAACCCTCCACTTCGACCCCATCGTAGAAGATATGCACCAGCGCCGTACCCGGCTGGACGCCGTGGAACGATGCCGTGCAATAACCCGGCATAGGCGGTGATATCGCATCGCCGTTGCGAATGTCCCCCTCACCCGTGATGCAGGAGGAATCGGTCAGAGCGACTGCGTCGCCCTCCTCGGTGAAGTCGACTCTCACACCGTTCACCAGCTGGCCTTGGGCGTCTTTCGCCGAGACGAAGGCCGAACCGGCCACAGCCCACGAATCCAGTTGGAGACCCGACTGGAACCCCTCCAGAGTCACGGTGACCCGGTCGACGGGCTCGAAGCTGATCGTCGCATGGGCGTTGGCCATCGGCCAGTAGCTGACGACGAGTCCGTCGACGCTGACAGGGGCCGCGTACGCCGTGATCTCGTACTCGCCCGGCGTCGTCGAGGTGAAGGTGACCGTGTAGGCGCCGTCGCCGTCGTTGGTGAGATCGGAGACTGAGACTTCGTCGGGAAGGATGAACCCGATGTCCTGGGAAGAGGCCGACGTCAGCGGCTGCCCATCGTCGTCGGTCAGGGTCAGGGTGCCCGTCCATGTGGAGACCCCGTCGGCCGGGACCGCGGATCTCGAGGTCGCAACCACGCTGAACCAGTCACCGGACGGCACGGATGCGTCGGTGAAGGTGACCGTCTTGGGGGTATTCGGCGCCAGGGGGCCGCTCAATCCCCATTCACCCACGAAGGCATTGACGCTCACCGTGCCAGGGTCGGTGCTCGTGATGGCAATGCTGCAATAACCCTTTTCGTCAGTGGTGCAGGTGGTCGAACTCGCCTGCGCGTCGCCGGTGAGAACGAAGTCGACCTCCACGCCCTCCAGGGCGGGTGAGAAAGGACCGTCCACGCCTGCCGGCCATGACAACGGCCACTGCGTCAGAAGAGCACCGACAGCCACGCTCGTGCCAACCGGGGCCGAAGCGGACGACGAACCGGCGCCCATCGAGGTCACGGTCACGCTGCCGACACAACTGAGGGCGCCATTGCCCTGCAGCGCCGAGCAGGCGGTTTCCGGACCGAAGATGATCCCGGCCGGGGAGGCCATGATGTCGCTGCCGTTTCTCAACGCATGGACCCATACGGCGCCGGCGGCCGTGCTGGTCAGGGTCACGAAGCAAGAACCGTCCTCACCGGTGGTGCAGACGCCGGTTGACACATGGGCCCCCGGGGTGTCCGTCGAGAAACTCAGGTTCACATCTGCCTCAGGGCGGCCCATGTCGTCGTACGCCCATCCGGTCAGGATCGTCGCCGACGTCCCGTCAGCGGGCTGGCCCGCATGCGCCACCTGGAGTTGGGTGGTCTGGGCAGCCCCCGGGGTGACCGTCACGGACTCGGGAGAACCGTTGATCTCGACCCCGTCACGGAAAGCATGGATTGTCGACGTTCCCGGCTGCACGGGGTAGAACCTCGCCGTGCAATAACCCGTCTGAGGCATCTGCCACACATCCAAATTGACGATCTCTCCCACTCCCGTGATGCAGGACTCGTCCCGCATGGCGACCGAGCCACCCTCAACGGTGAAATCGACTGTCACGCCATCCACCAATTGTCCCTTGTCGTCTTTCGCCCACACCAGCACCGAGTGGTCCCCGTAAGGCGTGTCCATCGTCATGGACAAGGACTGACTGGTCATGCTCACAGTGATCTGCGGCTCGGTGAACGCCACCGTCAGGGGAGAGCCCGTGACTGTGGGATTCATGCCGACGATGTTGGCGCTGACCCCATTGGTGTAGGTACCGGGCACATCGGAGGCGATGGTGACCGCGCAGGTCCCGTCCTGACCCGTCACACAGGTCGTCGTACCCTCCTCACCCGTCACCGTCACAGAGTGCGAGGCCGATGTGAAGCTGACCGGCGCGTTCGCAACCGGTGTGGTCCCCGTCCTGACAGACGCCGTCACCGTGATCGGCTGGCCCGCCGGGGCGGAGCCGGTGTCGGCGGTGAGGGCCACGGTGAGAGCCTTGGCCAGATTCGCCCATCCGACGGGGGTTTGGATCACGGCGGCGCCGCTCGTCGCCGTGACATAGCCGCCGACGTACCCGGCTGAGAAACCGGATGGGTTGAGCCGCACCCCGACCTCAGCCGTGCCATGAGCCGGTACGGTCACCGTGTCGGCCGACACCGTGATGGCGTCATCGGTTGACAAATCGGGAACAGACATGGCCACCGGGTCCCCCACCTTCGCAGCGAACCGGCTGGATGTCGTCAGAGTGTACGTCTGGTCCTCGCTGCCCTCGTTGACGTAGGTCAGTGTGGCTGTCGGGAAGGGGACCGTGTCCAGATTGAGCTGGCTGGGAGACGTGGTGACCGTCTGGGCGAGGGCCGCGGGAATGTTCAGCATCCCGGCGCCCTGCTGGAAAACAGTCAGCGCCAGGGGGCGGGCGGAAGCCATCAATCTGGCGCGCACCTGATCGGGGGTCAGCGACGGGTCTTCCTGCTTCAGCAGGGCGACTGCTCCCGTGACGAGAGGCGCGGCCATGGAGGTGCCCACCCCGCTCCTGTACGTCGTTGAATTCGCCTGGGCCCCTATGATGCCGTCACCGGTGACACGGGTGGCCGCACCCGGTGCGAGGATCTCCGGCTTGACCGCGCCGTCACCCCGCCTCGGCCCGTACGACGAGAAACTGGCGAGGGATCCGTCCTGATAGCTCGCACCCACACTCAGAGCTTCGTCCGCGGTGGAGGGAGCACTGACGGTCTGAGGGAGCCCGTCATTTCCAGATGCGATCACGATCGTACAGCCGTACTGTCTGACAAGCCGATTCACGAACACGGACGACGGAGACGACCCGTCATCGTAGCCGCCGTTGATACCGATGCTGAGGTTGATGACATCGGCGCCCTGCTGAGCGGCCCATTCCAAGCCCCCAAGGATGGCGGAATCCGAACCGGCTCCCCTGCTGTTCAGGACACGGGCAACGAGCAATTGCGCATCTGGTGCGACTCCGGCGTACTGGCCCCCGGAAGCGGCCCCCGTACCCGCGATCTCCGAGGCGACGAACGTACCATGCCCGTAGCCGTCGCCGAGTCCGGTTCCCGTGAAATCTCGCACGGCTTTGACCTGGCCCACCAGGTCGGGATGGTTGGCATCGATACCCGAATCGACGATGCCCACCGTTACTCCTGTGCCGGTGTAGCCCTCCGCATGTGCCTCGTCCCTGCCGATCGCGCTCATCCATCCAGGCTCCGGAGCAGCGGACGCCGCCAGGGGGATGAACGACGAATCCATCTGGACCTGCTGGTCGAGCCACACTTTCGTCTGCGACGACACAGGGTCGGAATCCGATGTGGGCGGGGTGCCCAGTTCCTCCAACAGTCCCCAGGTGGGAGCAGGACCATTGTCGGTACTCACATCGGCGGCGCCGACCTGCGTGGACAGGGTGTCCAGGCTGTCGGTGACCTCGACACCCAGCTGGGAGACCTCTTGAGCCGTCTCTTGGACCGGGACGTCGTCGGCCTGGGTGACGATCACCGGAACAGTGTCGTCGAGGCCGTACGAGGACAGCTTGGTGACATTGAACAATTCACGGTCCAACTGATCGGGCACGAGCGCCTCGACATCGTCGGGAATCACGTACACCTGGTCCCCATCCGCGGAGGTCGAGAACTGGGGGGTGGAACCATCCGGACGCGGAGCCGGGGTGATCCGGGACACCTCACCATCGGCGGTGAGCCCGACCCGATCGCCTGTGATCAACTGGGCCTCGCCGACCACGGCGTCCGGGGCGGAACCCGCCGGGGCGGCCTGGGCCGTCGACACTGTGATATTCGCCAGCCCCAAAGCCAGCACAGCCACCATCACGACACTTTTATAAATCCTCTTCATCACCCTCCCCTTATTGTGGCCGACCTTTGCCTCAGCAGCCACATTGCACAGAGATATATTCAATATATCAGCGTGTGGCGACATATGAGAATTCGTCTCACCGCCCCGTGGGGACCGACCCGAGGAGACCCCATCGGCACTGAGGGTTGGTTGGGCAGCATCTTCGGGCGGGAAAACATATCACGATCACGGGAAATTCCGCCCGCTTCATCACCGTGTCGACAGATTTCTCCGAACCCCGCTTCCTGGCGGGAAAACATGCCCGCGACGGACCTCCGGTTCGGTAAGGTGGTGGTCCGTGAGTCAAAACCCCACGTCCGTGCGTCCCTGGGCCGCAGTCTGGGCGATGTTGGTCGGGTTTTTCATGCTCATGCTCGACATGTCGATCGTCTCGGTGGCCAACCCGTCGCTCCAGGCGGGGTTGGGGGCCTCCCTGACCCAGACCATCTGGGTGACGAGTGCCTACCTGCTCGGTTTGGCCGTACCCCTGCTCGTGTCGGGGCGTCTGGGAGACCGATTTGGACAGAAGACAATGTTCATGATTGGAATGGCCGTGTTCACCCTCTCCTCGGGAGTGTGCGGTATGGCGCCGGGCATCGGGACACTCATCGCGGCCCGGGCGGTCCAGGGGATCGGCGGATCAATGATGAGCCCGCAAACCCAGGCGATGATCGTACGGATCTTTCCGCCCGACAAGCGGGGTGCCGCGATGGGCCTGTGGGGATCGGTGTCTGGGATCGCCATGTTGGTGGGTCCCGTACTGGGCGGGTTGCTCGTCCATTACTCGGGCTGGCAAGCTATCTTCCTGATCAACGTACCCGTCGGCATTGTCGGTTTGCTCTTGGCGTGGAGGTATCTGCCCACGCTGACGACGTCACGGCCGCGCTTCGACTGGATCGGCGTGGGGCTGTCGGGGGCGGCGATCCTGCTGATCGTCTATGGACTCCAAGAGGGGGTCAACCGCGAATGGGGCCGGGTTTGGGGCCCTGTCACGATCCCCGAGGTCATCTCCGCCGGTATGGTCCTGGCGGTGGTCTTCATCGTCTACCAGGGGCGGGCGCGGAACCCCCTGATCCCGCTGAGGCTCTTCAGAGATCGGGACTTTTCCCTTGCCAACTCCACAATGTTCCAGATCGGCATCGGGATCACGGGAATGTCGCTGCCCCTGTTGTACTTCGTCCAGGTGGCCCGCGGAATGGATCCTCTGATGTCGGCACTGTTCATGGTACCCTCCGCTGTCGTCGGCGGGATCCTCGCCCCCTTCGTCGGCGGCCGAATCGTGGGGAGAATCGGGGCCAACCGTGTGGCCTGCTTCGGACTGCTCCTCATGGCCGCCTCTCTCGCGTGGTACACGGTCTACCTCACACCGAACTCCCTCATCTGGCTGGCTCTCCTCCCCGGTTTCACCGCCGGTGTGGGCAACGCCTGCATGTGGAGCCCCGTCTCCCTGTCCGCCACTCATCATCTGCCTCCCTCCGACGCGGGCGCCGGTTCCGGCATCTACAACACGGTACGCCAGGTGGGCTCAGCCCTGGGTGCGGCGTGGATGAACACGATGATGAACGCACGCTTGTCGGCCCACGGCATCGACCCCTCCATCGCGTCCGGCCGTACGCCTCTCTCACCAGCCCAATCCGCGGGCTTCTCCGCCGCCATGTCCGAGTCGATGTGGCTGCCCGCATGTGTGTTCGCCGCGGGATCCGTCACCGCCATCCTCCTCACCGGCAAAGCGGGGAGAAAGGATTGAGCACAAATCCTCGATGACATTCGAGCGGCTCGGCTCTGATGATCGACGCCTGCCACTCTCTCGGCATGGCCGTCATCACCCCAAGATAAGCATTCTATGTACACATTTATGTACTAGAATACCCACATGAGGACAATATCTTTCTCGGCCGCGCGTGCGAACCTTGCGGCCACCTTCGACGCGGTGATCAATGACGCTGAGGAAATGGTCATCACCCGTTCGGGACATGAACCCGTCGTCGTACTGTCATTGCAGGAGTACGAATCGATGCGCGAGACCAACTATCTACTTCGGTCTGGGGCCAATGCCGAACGCTTGCTCGGGGCGATCCATGACCTCGAGGCCGGGCAGGGCGTCAAGCGTGAACTCATAGAAGTAGACGAGGAACTGGCGGTCGCATGAATCTGATCTGGCATGACAACGCATGGGAAGACTACCTGTGGTTTCAGGCCAACGACCGTCGTCTCCTCAAACGGATCAACCAACTCATCAGGGATGTTCAGCGTGATCCCACAAGCGGCGTCGGCAAACCCGAGGTACTCCGTGATGACCTGTCTGGCTGGATGTCCAGGCGTGTCGATTCCGAGCATCGCCTGGTTTACCGAGTCATGGACGACAATATCGAAATCGCCCAGTGCCGCTATCATTATACAAAATGACATGACAAGGCTCAGTTCGTACCGTACTGAACGTTGTAGACGGAGTCCCCGTCGACAACGATTGCCGAGGGACCGAAACCATTGGACCAGACACTGCGTACTGTGGCGTTGGGGGAAAAGACCGGCGGAGCGTCCAGGTATGAACAAGCATTCTGGTTATCGGCAGGACAGGCCGCACCCCATTGGGCGTCCGTACGCCAGGTGCTCGGCAGATCGTCAACCGTCATGGGATTATCGTCCCAGGTACCAAATGCCCATTGCCCGACCAGGTTGGGGACGTGGGCCGAGTCACCGGGGTATGGGTCCACGCACGGGTTCTGACCTGAATAGGACAGGAGACTGATCCGGTCCGCGCCCATCCCCGTCATGAAACAGTGCATCTCGGGATGCGCCTCAACCACGGACACGATCTTCCCGTTGAGAGCCGCGTCGGAATCGGACGGAATCGAGGTCGTCACGATGACAGGGTAGACCTGACCGGAAGAATTCCGGGCCCAACGGTTCGAGACGATCCTGCCGTACGGGGAAAGGTCTGTGGGAATCCCCAAACCGATTCTCGTCTCATTTGAACCATTAATCGTTGTTCCATACTCCCCGATCCCCGTCCCAGCGGAGAAGAAGGGATTCCCCTCTGGGAAGATGAACGTGATCACCAACCCATTCTCTGACGGTGTGACCGCATAATTGGGGTAGTCGTTGGGAAGCCCCGTGAACCCACTGGGAGGATCATTGTTCGTCAGTACCCCACCATTGATTTCCCCTGCCGACAGCCAGTCCGCGTACATCGGATTAGTCGCGACGTTGACAAGGTTTTGATTGATGTACGAGATGTAGTTCACCGAGTCATAGAAGAAGTACGACAATGACAGTGGCTCACCCGTGGAGGAGATGACCGCCTGTACGGAATTGCCCTGCGAATCCGTGGCGTTGAGTTGGATGAACTCACTTGCCGCTTGGACGTTGACGTATTCATAGCTGTCGATCCAGTCCATGACAACCGCTGACATTGCATCTTCTCCTGGATAGGAGAAAGACACCAATTGCCCGACGTCGTCAAATGTACATTGCAGCGGTGTGTCGCCGTAACAATCCACCATCTCCAGCGTCTTGGGCTCGTTCCCGCCCGTACCGCTGGATCGTGTGGTGTTCTCCGGAGTCGAACCATAGTAGCCGTACACCGGTTCCGGGGTCTGGATATTGCGGGACTCCAGCGGTACATAATTGGCCGTGGACGCCAATCGTTGCGCCTCGTCGCCCAGCATCCACTCCACGACTTTGCGCGCGTCGGAATCCGCCGGGGCATCTTTGCGCACGACCGCGTAATAGTTCGTGATGTACGGGAAACTTCCGTCTGAGATCGTCTGGGCCGAGGGCGTCACGCCGTCGATCCCGAGCAACTTCACCGTGTCCTTCAGGTACATCTGTGTCGCGTAATAAAACATGGTGTACCCGATCGCATTCACGGAATCGTCATAGTCGGAAATCACGTCGACCAATCTGTCCATTTGTTCAGGCCGCAGGTCGGTGGGCGCGTCCATCGGCGTCACATCCTCCATCGCCAACTTCAAAAACAGGGTCTGACTACCGGAATTGACCTGCCGTTGGTACGGGATGATCGCGGCGTCGCTCCCGCCCACTTGGGACCAGTTCGTTGTCTTGCCTGTGTAGATGTCTTTCACCTGGTCCCGGGTGAGGTTGTCGACTTTGTTGCCCGTGTTCGCCAGGAAGACCAGGGCGTCCTTCACCACCGGGATCACATCCAACTCCACCCCCGCATCGGAAGCCATCTGGAACTCTTCTTCCGACGGATAGGTCACCAGGATCACGTCCTTGTCGCCCTTGATGAGGTTCTCGTACGCGACATCGGTCTTGTTGAACACCATCCCCTCGTCGCTGCCCGTCAACGCCGTCATCACCGCCGACCCCAAAGGGATCGTCGCCGTGGACCCGTCCAATCTGTTGACGAAGTCGGCCGACACCTGGGGTTTGGGAACACTTGGGCGCGCCGATGGCGAGTCCTGCGAAGGCCCGCACCCGGCCAACAGCACAGCCGCCGCAAAAACAACAACAATGGTACGAGACATCAACTGGGACATCTGTCCTCCCTTATGATCACCCGCTCATCAGAGGGCCACACTTCTTCGCCGAAGTATATCTGATAAACCTCTCTTTGTACATAGCGATCTGAGGAGACCGGAACGGCTGTCACCCTACCCCTCCCCTATCCCGGCTCCGGCAGAAGTCGACAAATGCCCCTCAAAACAACCCCCTATCATAGCCTTGCTATTGTATGACCCCGAAAACGCCAATTTTGGCGACCGAAAATAGCAAGCCTGGAAGAATGGGTTGTTTCGGCGACGAGATTGTCTACTTGTGCCGGGTGATCGATCCGCCGGACATCGCCGCCCGACGAAGGATCAGGGCCGACTCCACCGAGCGTACGATCTGTTCAGGAGTACGCAACTGGGCGGCGGTGACCGTGATGATCAACCACCCCTCATCCTGGAGGATCCGGCGCCGATTAGCGTCGATCTCCATCTGGGCACGATTCCCCACATGGACCACACCGTCGTACTCAACACCGACTTTCTCCTTCTCATAGCCCATATCCAGATGAAATGTCATACCGCCTGATGGGCAGAACACTTCACAGTTGATGTCAGGCTCGGGCAGTCCGGCGTGCACGAGGATGAGCCGTGTGATCGTCTCGTACATCGAATCCGTACCGGCCCGTACCCATTTCATCGCCTCGTGGGCTCTGGCCACACCCGGCCTGCCCGCACACGACGACACCGCCGACGCCATCTCGTCAAATGCGAGGAGCGGTTGACGCCGTCTCAGGAATCCATCCCCGACCTCGACCATCTCATCCACACTCGGTCCGGGTAACTGCAACCAGTGCTCAACGGGGTTCAGCACGGGCAGCCCCCAGGCCTGGGCCCAAACCTTTAATGGATGGAGGCTGCGATGCGAGACCACTCCGCGACGTACCGGACGGGTGACTCCCTTCGGCACGAGGATATGGCATGCGTCCCACTCTTGGAGCCGAGTGGGAAGGGACACATCCAGCACCTGCAACGCCGTCGGCCCGTAGAGGACAGCCCCCTTGTCTGGGTACAATGCCAGTACGGCGTGAGCACGGGCAATGAATTCTGTACGACGCTGCTCCCACTCGTCCAACCCCTGAGTAGGGGGAATATGGCCGTACACCCCTTGAATCAGTCTGTCGTACCCCAGACGCGAATAGTTCCTGGATGTCACCTGGCCAGTCCTTGCCAGATGCATCCGTGGCAAATCAAACGATGTCATACATCAACTCTGGCCGATCCGTACCCCTCTCCGGATAGTTATCCACAGACTTTTTCTCCCTTTCCTCCCTTTTCTCAGGTGGTTTCGACACAAGTCGGCAATTCTGCCCTTGAAACAACACTCTCCCCTAAGTTTGCTAGTGTACGACCCCAAATCAGCTGGTTTTGGCGTCATAGAATGGCAAACCTGGAGGAAGAGGTTGTTTCTAGGACGAGATTGCTGATTTCTGTACAGTAAAACTCCGTTTACAAAGCTCAGTTGTACAGAATGGCGAAATTCTCCCTCTGACAAGGTGTGACACTGGAACCGTCCCCATGGCTCCAGGGTCCCAATGTGTCGAGGTCCGCGGAGCTCAGTTGGTGCGAAGGACGGCTTGGTCGCACAGGGCACGCAGGGCCCGGGTGGCGGCGACGTCGGGGAAGTCCGCGATCTGCGACAACGCCTGGTCGGCCCATTGCTGGATCTGGGCACGGGCCTCTTCGACGGCGGGGTGGGATTGCAACAGGAACAGGGCTTCGGGGATGTCACACTCGGCGACCGGACCGGAGAGAAGCTCCAGCAAACGGGCATCCTCCGCACGGGCGTCCCGGCGGATGAGGAAGGTGGTCAGCGTGGGGACGCCCTCGCGGAGATCCGTGCCGAGCGTTTTCCCCGAGTCGGGCGAACAGATGTCCAATAAATCGTCGGCCAGTTGAAAGGCCATGCCGAGGTTCTCGCCGTACGCGGTCAACGCCTCAATCTGATCGATCGGCAGGGACGCGAACATCCCCCCGTAACGTACAGCAGCGGCAATCAATGCTGCCGTCTTGTTCGAGATCACGGTCAGATGGTGGGTCAGTTCGTCCGTCCCCGGCTCGGGCCCGCGCAGTTCGCCGATCTGGCCCTGGACGAGCCGGGACAGGGTACCAGCCTGATAGGTCATGAACTCGATGCCCAGAGGCGCGCCGACGAGGGAGGCTTGGGCGAGCATGAAATCGCCGACCATGATGGCCACCGAATTGCCGTATTTCATGTGGGCGGTCGGTCCGCCCCGGCGCATCTCAGCCTCGTCCATGACGTCGTCGTGATACAGGGACGCCACATGGGTCAGTTCCACGACCACAGCCGCATCGATCACGCTCTCCTCATCCACCGTGCCCGCGTCGATCCCGAGTCCGGCCGCGGCGATGGTCAAAGACGGACGGAAGAGTTTCCCGCCCGCGTCGAGGAGATGGCGGGCAGCCTCTTCGACGAAAGAGTACGGGGTGTGCACGGTCTGGATCAGGCGCGATTGGACGCGCTGAGTACGCTCATCGATCCATTCTGCGAATTGCTCGTCTGTCAGGGGCAACGCCTCAACTCCTTCATCATCAAGATCCCGACGGTATCACGAAGGATGCCGCGGATTGCAAAGCATCGAGAACGGGGCCCGGCCAGATGCCGAGTCCGAGCGTGCCGATCATGCACAGGATCAACACGATCCAGGTGGCAGTGCCAGGGGTCACAAGATCCACGCTCGCGGCGGAATCAACGGATGACGGCAGGTCGACTGCCGGTTCGCGGAAGAACATGACCTGGATCACACGGATGTAGATGTACACCGCGACGACCGAACCTGCGATGGCAACCAGTGCCAACCACCAATAACCCCCGCGCCATGCCGCCATGAATGCGACGAACTTTCCGACGAACCCCGCCGTCAGCGGGATCCCGGCGAGGCTCAGCAGGAAGATCACCATCGCCACCCCGATCAGGGGATGACGCCTCCCGATGCCCGCCCAGGAATCCAGATCGGTGGCTTCCCGGCCCTGCGAACGGACC
>JGI24699J35502_11133529_pt1 | contig 11537 bp, 7 predicted proteins | sample TergutMp193P4_FD_35502 | JGI IMG/M metagenome (IMG submission 35502) | reverse complement strand
CCCGACCTCTCTGGATAGGAATTGTATCAGCAAATGTCTGCATATCTGGAATATGCCTGTGGTTTCATTCAAACACATGTTTAAGTACTGAACTAGTTTTGTGGGTTTACCAAGCTCAATGAGAATATTATACTAAACCTGCCTCCTAACTGAATTATAAGCTATCTTGAACTCAGTAATAGCTAATGTACAGCCACATTGTATCATTGTATTCCTGTTTTATCTCAAGTGTCTGACACGTTCAAGATGTGTGATCAATAGTTAATGTGTTACACTGAAATCCACACTTATGATCCCTAGTAATTCCATCTACATACAAAGTTGTTTTTGACAGACAAATGTTGGCTAAAATTTTGTATGTAGTTGACAACAGTAATATGCCTTAATAAATGAAAGACTCTATTTTATCACCTATCTTATAAATAGGTACAATAATGAACTTCTTTCATTGCTGAGGCAGTTTTTTTTAATGGAACGAATGAGTTCATGAATATTATGACATAATACTTCACTTTCAATTTGGATCATTTCTGCTAGAATTTGATCAATATCTGGTGATTTATAGGTGGCCAGGATAGTGTGGTCGGTACAACCACTCGGTAAAGGCTGGACAGTCCAGGGTTGAAACCCTGGTGGGTGCAAGATTTTCCTTTTCCATCCAGACTGGCCCTGGGCCCCACCCTGCCTCCTCTATGAAGGATACTGGGTCTCTACCAGGGATAAAGCAGGCAGGCATTGGTGTTAACCACCCACCTCCATCTAGTGTTGAGGTTAAAGAGTAGAGCTATAACTCTACTCCCCCTTTGGGCCATCATGACCTGCTATAGGGCAAACTTGACCTTCACCTGGTGTGTTGTATTTTCCAAACTTTTCAACTGCAATCTGAACCTTAAAGTCCTTAAGTCCAGTTAATTATGGAGTAAGTGTATTTATTTCAGGCTTACTAACATTATTAACCCAAAGTTCATTCAATAACTGACAAGTGATTCTTCCATATACAGTACTCAAGATACTGTGGGAAGTGTGAGCAATCATTCTTCTCATCCTTCAGTAAGTTTGTTCTAGTTGGTAATCCTTAAATTAATTTGTGCCTATATGCAAGTCTCCAGTATTCTTGTTCTTACTGTTTGTTTCAAGCTCATTAACTTTACATCCCAAATATTCCATATTTGTGTTCCTGAAATCCACATTAATTTGGCTCAGATCCTACAACCACTGCAATTTGGACTGCTTCCTTTGGTATACAAATTTTGAACATTCTTTAAAGAAAAAGGTTTATGCTGCTTCTGTTCATAATGACTAGACTCTCTTCAGCTGAGACTTTGATATTTACTCTTGTTATCTTTCGAAGACCTACTAATGTCTCCATTATCATCATAGTTCTACAAAGCCACAAACCTGTTTGTGACTTTAAGCTGGTACTGTGCTCCTACTTCTACATATTTAGCTTCTTGAGATTGAATGTCTCCACATCACACTTCCATGTTTCTTATTTATTTATTGACAGTCCCTCCGCATGATCTGCATGATTCATTCCAGCTCAGCAGAGTCACTGCAGTGTCCTGTACGTGAATTGAAGACCCCATATATATAAACACAAAATTGAAGGGAAGAATCTTGTCTTGCATTTAGGTAAATATGGTACTGAGAACAACAGGAACAGACCATTATACACTCAATTTGAATGCACAATCAAGGAATGGGTAGAAAGCACAAGCATATATTCCAGGAAAATAAAGTATAACATTAATTTTTAAGAAGTTTCAGCAGGACCAATAAAAACGTGCATGGGGTCTAGGAAAATATACATTCAAAGCATATAAAGTCCAAGTTCCACAACAGATAAACTTTCAAAAGCCTTATGATAAATACATTTTACAATATGTGGATGCCTTGAACATTCCTTCTGTTATTTACAATAACTTTTTCTTGCCTCTTCTTTTCTTCTTTAAAAGCCAGGCTGTTGGCTTTCCTTTCCATTCGTCTTTCCTGTGAAAAATAAAACTTTGCATAATAAAAAATACTATGCAGTGTACCTTAATTCTTAAGAAGTGAGCTCAAATAGTTCAGACAGTAAAGTGGCTGGATACAATCTGAACAAATTGGGTTTAATTCTTGGACGGGTTCTTGATATTTCCTTTCTCCACCACACTCACACCAGATGTGCAGCCTATCTAGCCCCCTAACCAATGTTAATGAAACATGGTCATTGGGCAGGGACTCCACTTCCATATAACATCAAAGACATGTGGGGCTTTATTTCTACATAATAAATAAACAATACTTACCAAGCTGAAAAATGCCCCAGACAAAATTACTGAACCAGATAGCGGATCTTCCAAACATGGTGCTACAAATAACGCATTAAAAGTTTCCCTGTATTGTTTTTAATTCATCCTCTATATATGATGCTCAGTCCTTTACATTACTTATTAACTAAATTACACACTCACACATGTATGTCAATGTGTTAGACTGTCCCCATATCAAACTGTACAACTTCAGGTGTAAGAAATTATAAGGAGTTTTTAAGCCAATAATTCCATGAACTGCAGCAGCATGCACAGTAATTAAACACACATGCTTCAGTTCAAAGAAGTAAAAGTGACAGCAGAAGGAATAATGGGTAAAGGAATATGGATATTAACTTTGAAATGTCAAAATGGCTATCTTTCCTCTTTTTTGATAATATATGTAAGATAAATTTAGAATCACACCACATACCTTCCTATACTGCCTCAGGGCCCTCTTTCTTTGACAGCGTTCCTCTGGAGTTTCATCAGAAGGACGCACAGACAGCAAAGACAAGGCAGATACCATAGATTCTGTTCCATCACAATCACAGTGATTTTCTTCATTACTAATGTTATGTCTAGCTAGAGCAAGGGCTGTTAATTTTGTGCCACTTCCATTATTGCCATCCAGTACTCCCACAGGAATTCCCGTTCGTCCTGATACATGGATTTTCTTTTGCACCTTCAAATAAAGATGTACGGAAGTATGGTTTATGTAAAAGGGAAGTAAAAGAATGCATGACTATAACTACTGTCCCTAGCAAAATGACATACTAATCTGAGGCCTGATGAATACATACACTAGCAATCATGAGTGCCACATGACAAATTGTAGAAAATTAGTGTACACAGCATGTTACTTAAAATGGGTCACCTTATATTTATAAATAAAGGAAAATGCATTAAAGAAACATGTAAAGTCAATGACTTCAAAAACATATACATTTGATAACAGTGGCATAGCTCAAAACGTATGGATCCATACATTAACATATCAATATTAATTAAAATGTTTGAAAGCTTTAATATTTCATTATTACTGTTACCAGCACATTCAGATGCAATTCATCCTGTTCTATATTTCTGAAGCCATGACTCTACTTCTGTAATAAATGAATCCTTGTGACAATGACGTTGCTACCACCAAACAAAAGATAATGACACTTCAAATAGAAATATTCTTCGAAAATGTGATAATACCAATATTCCAAGGATTATACATATTCTCAATCAGTGCCATGGTTGCAAGATGTCATTTTGTGGCTGTTCATTAATTTTGTGTGATGAGCATTATGAACTAATTTAAGATTCTCTATACAGTATTAATGATAATTAACATACTTAAGTCATTCATGTTATTCACTTTAGGAGTTTAATTGCTTACAGTGTTCAGAATAAAAGTACCTATTAACCAAAAGTTTGGTAACATGGAGACCCTCTCAAAGAAAGGGTCTCCCAAAACACACATTCAATGACTTTACAAAACCAGATATGATGCCAGATTTAAATTAAATGGTTACAAAACCAGTAAACTATCTAGCATTCAAGCAATACAGTGTTTGTGGGGCTAGTGCAATGTAATGGAGCAAAGAGAGTGACTATGTGCAAGTTTTACCAGAGAAGCATTCTGTAGAACTAAAGCTGACCAATATACAGAAATGCAGGGGGGGGAAGAAAAAAACTTTAAGTTTGTACCAGAGAACTGTACACAAGAACTTTATCTAGGAAAGAAATAAAACCATGTTTCCTACAAATTATCTACTATAAAGGAGGGACTGTATCATATTTGAGATCATCTCGTAATTGGATAAATATGTTCAGTGTTGTATTTTTAGTAAAATGCTTGGGTACCCAGGCATATTTTTATCTGGCTGGTGAATTAAGCTAATATTTGTCAGCTTCTGGTTCATCACATGTGTTTGGCACACAGCATAATGAATGAACTGGTATTCAACAGGACCCACTTTAACATGAACCCCCTATCAATCTCATGGTGTCATATGGTACTGTTCTCTATACTGTAATAAAATGTACAATATGGGTATAAATTTCAGGTTAAAATAAAAATGTGCATTCCTCTGCACAGAATTCTTCTGAAGACAAAACTTAAACAAATCTGCCATCTATTCCTACCAAATTATTGGCTGTACACAGATTACAGTCACTTTTCTAAAGATGAGTGCAGTTTTCCATGTTTTGCCAGATACAGGTCGCACTGTCCCTCTGCACAATCATCACACAAATAAACACATGCAAGGGAAGACAGGTAAAGCCCCATGCTCATAGACTTTATACTAGATGGGGATGAGTTGTTAGCTTCACTCTCTGGCCATGCTATCCCTGAGGAAAATGCCCTGGTACATACTTTCGGATGGTTCAGGGACCCATACCTAGCCATGATATGGAATATCAGGAATAAAAAATTTGGCTATCCAGTCCAAAGAGTCAGTTTACTAACACAACCATCAAGACTAGTTAAGGTACTTATACAACCTTTCCAAAATACATTATCACAAAGTTTTTCAGTTTCCTTCAGCAGCTACCCAAGCAGGTGAAAAGTGATTCATACAGCATAAGAGTTAACATCAGCTATGATACCCAAGTTAATATGAAACATTCCATTACGATTCTGAAAATAAATAATCTGTCAGTAAATAGTAATGTGCCTATTTTATGCCTCCCTATACAACAAACTCCCTTCCAAGCTTACAAACAGCCACCTGTTCATTTTGTGCAGTAAATTCACTTACCACAGGTTCAGCAATAATTTTTGGCCTATTGTACAGATTGGAATAAGTAGATAAAACCGATTCACAGTCCCAGCGTTCCTTCGAGTCTTGTGGTATTTCTAATGGCACCAGTTCTTCATTATCTTCATCTATGCATTCCTCATGAAGCCGGCCACTAAGGTATGCCCGAGAATCACCCTCTGGTTCTAGCAATGGCCTGTTAAGTCTCTGCTCTTCTGCCATTTGTACAGCATATTGAATCATCAATTCTGAATCAGGTGCTATATGACCTTCAATTTCCTCACATTCCAAAGCACCAATCTCAGTCTCTCCATAACAATTTGTAAACATCTATCAAAAAAATAAAACAGATAACTGTGAATTTCTGGGCAATAAGTAACAAAGCCCATCGTGTCAAGCAACATTTTCCTCAGTAATGCTATTTATGAAATCAATCTAATCATCCATCTAAAAATTCTTAACAACAATTACATTACAACCAAACGCCAGAATGTGTGACATAAGAAGAAAATTTTGTGCCTTGTCATATGGGCCAAACATGATTATCACACATTCAACTCATAAAGCCTATTTGCCTCCTGTCCTGCAAATCCTACCCTGTTAAGGGAGGAGAAAGGCCATTCATCACAATTTTTGATCACAACTTAAGCTGTGATTAACAGGCTTTCTCCCACCTAATCTGTGTTATAATCACCAAAGTTCCTACACTGTTCAGAGAGGAGAAGGACTGCTGATCATAACTTAAGCTGTGATCAGTAGGCTTTCTCCTCCCTTATATGTGTTATAATCACAACAAGATGTTCCTACCAAAGTGCATATGCTGTTAATGTAATATTTATATAATGTAAATTTATAATTTAATCTAATGTTCTGCAAGTACCTTAGCAGCTGTCAAATAGTATATTATTATCAATCTGAATTCATTTTTTGGTTAAAGAATATTTGAACAAAAGCTGCATAATAAATGGGACACGACTCATGTAGTAATAAACGTAGAGCAGGGCAGGGAGAAGGAAAGACGTACAGACTTTTGGTCAGAGATCTTCTTTAAAGTTACTTCTTAAAAGACTGAGAAGAATTGAAGGTTAATATTAAAACTCATTTAATTGAACTACAATGTGTAACTGTAACTTATTTAAACTGACTTGCAATCAGGCACACATAGTTGACTTCTCAAGTTAAAAGCACTAAAATTTTATTTTTAAATACTACCATGTCAGTCAACCGGTTACTGGTTACTAGTACATCTCTTTTACAGGCGCTTCTGTTTTAATTATCACAGATTATGTGTATTTTGGAAAATATTAAATAACATTTAAACATACTTGTTACAGTTAAAATATTGTAAGTCTATGTTACTTCCGAATACGTTAAATGACTGTCATTACTGTCATTCTTAAAACAAATGTATAATTCAAACATAGAGAAATAATACTTTCACATGAGACCAGTCTGACATGTCCGCAACCAAGAGCACACAAATTCATTACCTGTTCAAAACGGTCATCAAGGAGTGTTAACTGCTCATTTCTTCTCATCACAGAGCTTGACAGTGAATAGCTGGTGAAGTGTGATTGTGTCTCTTCATCTGCAAATGTATACTGTGGACCATACAGACTGCCCACTTCATCATCTTCTGATCTGTTTCCACTGCTGCAACTGCAACAGTATAATTTTTATTTGCATTACAATTTGTGGAATTATTACAGTACTTTCATAAACCTGGAAGAGCTATTCAGAGCAGTTTTAGATTCATGAGTGGCATCAAATTAAAAATGTCTGATGTTCAAAGGGACATATTTCAAATCAACATTGTTTATACATATGAAAGCTAAAGACAAAATGCACAGTAATCAGTTATTAAAAACTTCATTGGAAATATAAAGAAATGTTACCATTATGCAATTAGTCAGGATATCTGTCGATGTATTTGCCATTCATTTCCATGGAATCCACAGGAATTTCACTGTTACTCATAATAGTAATACCAAGTGGCAGCAATGAATGGTAATGAAACACTTGTTCTAGTTCAGGGCTGCACAAATCCCAAGTGCCAGGTCACCATAATGACTCAATTTTGTACAGTGGGTCATCAGAATGGAACGTGCTTTGTGCCACCCTTCTGAAGCCTAGAAATTTGAGGTATCTACTAGATTTTCACAAAATATGTGCACCCCTGCTCTATTTGATACTGTCAAGCAATGCTGTAAAAAATTTACTGCTGCACAACACAAAAAATACATTTTTGCCCCACACAAACTGAAGGTTAACAAATTTAAGGTAATACTATTGACAACATACAGTGTTGTGAAATTGTACACAGAACAACCGACACATCATATTTGCTTGTTCTGGTGGTCCTGTAGGCATTGAACAACAGACATTCTAAACATTATGACTTCCTTACTTACCATTATTACACAAAAATGAGTAAAGCTTTACAGGCTTTTTTTATAACCCTGTTTCACAGCATGTACCAAAACCATGTATTTCAAAATAACTAAAAATAACTACCAGTAAATATGAAAAAATATATATATATTCGAACTTAAATAGTAAAGCTTTTAAATGTATAATATTTTAATTTTGTTTCAGCTTCTGACAGTTGCACCTTATTCTGAGTTGTGTAAGGATGGCCTGATGGTCAGTGGACCACAACATGTTGTCAAGATAAGATAAAATATATATTTTGTTGTGTTTGAGTGAAACCACAGACTATTTTGTTTTCTTTTAAAGCTTTAAAAGTTTGTGTTACATTCAGTGGACATGAAAATTGCTTGGTAAACTGAAAACCCAGAGATACTGACAAAAGAGAAGTCTAAAAATCCAGTTACATTTTGATATTTTATATTCTCATTCCAATTTCTCATGAAGACTGAGCTTTTATGAAAGACACAACAATCAATCAAATAAAGGCTGAGACCAGGCTGCATCTGTAGTTTTCAGTTACCACTAGAAAGTTGTATAAGGCAAATCAGTCATACACTGCATTGTCATCACATGTTTCTGTTTCACCAAGGAAAATAACTGGTCTGGGATTCTTGTCAGTTTATTTCACGTCACAGATTAAAACGCTGTATCAGTTAGGAGAACAGAACCACAAGGATTTGAACTGAGTAACTTCCAAATACAAGTCTTGTCTGAGCTACCTTGTTAGGGTGTATGGCAAATCTGGCAACATTTATGAGCTGGGCTGTGTTTTGGTGTGACCCACCCGAGCTGCAGAAGACTAGAGTCCACCAAACCCACACTGCACATTATTACTCTGAATGGCTTCCACCCACACTTCACCAGAAATGGAACTGCATACAATATGAGGAACAAATTTAGAGCACGTTTCTTTCATTCAGCAAGTTTACAAAACATTAGTTTAAGTAGTAACTTACTCATCACTGCAATCATCTGCAACTGACTTTACAGTGGTGCCCATCTCACCACCACTAACTTCTGCATTGGCCAACTCAATGAAATTATCTTCTAGTTCATTGTCTGGGTCTTCAAAGTCAAAATCCTCATCCATTGCAGCTACTATGTCTGGATCCAGATTCAACCGTAGTCCTGATGTTGAAGCAGTATTAAATTAAGAGTATGAACTATAAAATTCCACTTGTTCCAGATTACATATTACCAACTACAGACAGACTGAAACATTTATGAAACCAATAATGATATGCAATAACACCCATTGACTTATTAATGTACCTTATTCATAAGTTCTCTCTCCATATAGCTATAAAACAATGAACTCTCTAAAAAGGAACATGGTAGAAGCAAAGAATCTTTGAGAAGGAGATATATTCAATTGCACGAATACCTTACACAATAAGCAGAGTTTTGCGAACACAATCGGTCACCTTCCTCAAATAATATACGAACATACAAAAATACAATTAGCTAACAAGACTCAATCACATTAATAAAGTCCATTATATAACACAAATGTCAGTCTATGGACTTTTACTCTATTAAGCACTCTTCTACTCCGAATTTATGACATTTGATGATAAAGATCTCCAGCAACTAATAAAACTTACCCGATTGAGGTGCTGCCTTATTAAGAAGCCCAACATCCTCTTCAACATTTGATGCAAACACAGATGATGGTAACTTCAGTTTGGCAGTCTGACTGGATGGATGTTCAATTGGTTCCCAACTAACAGTTGCATAGTTAACATCGCGTAAGTGTTGCAGATAGTCATAATCATCATCAAAATATATCCCATACTTCTTCTGTTCCTCCTTCCTCTTTGCATCATCTGAAGCCTGGAGAAAAAATTGTTAAAAACCACTACATCCCTGTTATGATATGCACAGTATGATTAATACATACTATATGCACTGAGGTTAGAAAGTTAACATTTATTAGCAGAAAATTTCTAAAAATTACACAGAAAATAATCTAAACCATTCAGCATAAAACTGCAAAGTGAAAACAGACGTCTAAAACAAAAAATTCATTTGAAAATTCACTGCTTTCTGTTCTGAAAATGTTGTTCCCAAATGTCTTCCTCCAAGCTATCTGAGAATGGAGAAATATTGGAAACTGGCACAGTAAGGTATGCATATGCAGCTGTTGTTTACGAGATTCTTCAGTCTGTAGTAGCTTTGCTGTGGATGTCAAGTAAGCATAAAAAGTAAAATATGAATAGGTCTTTAAAAACTTCTAGTTAAAATGTGATTACAACATTCCTCACATAGTTAAATATGTTACGTGCACTTTGTTGACGAAATACAACTAGGTATATTTTGACTTGTGATTTGGGTCATAAATACACAACACTTTTTACTTACCTGACAGAAGAAAACTTAATTTTACCTTACTTTCCAAAAATACCGTATACGTGTATGTAACTTCACTACCGCATGGTAAACGCTGTTAATGCACCGAGTTGCTTACAAAATGATAAAAGCTAAAATAAGCACACTACATAACCACATGCTTGATACACTCACTCTCTCTTAGACACCTAATACATACACCGATCAATGTCACAAATTAGTAGGTACCTTGGTCTTTTTGTCAAATGAAGCGGGTAAAAGAACGTGTTGAGGAGCTTTCTCATCAGCAATAAGAGGATCCTGCTGACTACGGTGAACGAGATGAAAAGTTACTGCATTTTTACGATCGATGAATTTCTTCTTCTTCGGCTGTAACAGTAAAATACATTATCACCTGCTGGGAATTCTAACCTTAAACTAGATTCGATATGTTTACAAATACTATTCTTGATTTTATTAATATTCGTTAGAGTGCTCGGAAACTAGTAATCCGCGTACCATTGTTTGTGGAAGAAATAATCAAAAAATACTGCCTGAAACTTCACTCTTCATGCGAATATAAACACCACAATTAACAGCAACTATGCACACTCCATAACACACATGTGCACACCACAGAAGTCACAGATTACTACTTATACAGACGTGGTCACAGATCATAAATGACGTCGTACATCTCCGACTACTTACCCAGACCGTACCGCCCACAGCCCACTTGATGCAGACCACGAATAAGTGGGTTAATTGGCAAAAGTTGAGGCTATGTATTGCGTTGCAGAACTTGGACGAATTTTGACAACCATAATGCTCCAAATGCTGAAATCCACGCACATCAGTTTCCTATCGAGAAACAGAGTTACTCAATATGTATCATCTACAACAGTTTATATTATGATGTAAAAGCATTTAAAAGAACAGAACAATGTATTTACATTCCCAACATCCTAGGACTAAGCCAAAAGCGCACAAATGTCATGGTGTAACAAACGGAAATGTAAATATAGAGCAAATATCTTTCAACATAGGGAAAAAAATGATTAAATCACAGAACCATAATTCTCACATGTATCTGTTGTAGCTGAAAAGTTTGGAGGCAAATTCTTGCACAGAATAGGATTAATGTTCTTTTATGTTATGTATAATGCTGTTGGAAAGGAGATTACTTAATAGCTTAATAACAGTAACATTAACTTCCTGAAGTTGGAATTTGGCCTGTGGTCATATCCAGCCCATGCCTTGATTGATATTAATATAGTGTGTTATCCGAATATGTTATACAATTCTTATGTGATGTCCACAACAAATGATGACAGTGGCTGTAAGCATTCATTGGTAAATGAAAGAATGAGGATTTTTTAAACTTCCTAAATATTTCCCTACAAGAGACTTCCCAATAGTCTAATTTTTTAAAGCATAAAATACTTCATTGGTGTGTTGAATTTTCCTGGAAAATTATCTGTTATTTTACACCTTTTACTCTGTACTCTACCTCAATTATTGTGTATGAATACTAAATTTGACTTTTGCACCAATTTTAGATACGTGAATATCTGAACATACCATTATTAGATAGTCTTTTGAACACAACATAATATCCTCAAGAATGTATTATCTCCTTATGGGCATAATTACATCATTAGCTATTCATTTACAGTTCACCTTAAGGTACAATGTCATTCACTTTTTTTATTCACAAGTTCACATTTCATTTCAA
>JGI24699J35502_11133530_pt1 | contig 11561 bp, 7 predicted proteins | sample TergutMp193P4_FD_35502 | JGI IMG/M metagenome (IMG submission 35502) | reverse complement strand
CGAGTGAAGGGCACATGATGTGGCCGGCAAGCAGGCCGAAAGGGTGCCGAAAGGGGACGGTTCCTCTGGCCTGCCCGGCAGGCGGGCACCCTTTCGGCCAGGCAGGCATCCATCCGGCTTTCCTTCCTTCGCCTTTTCGGGCCTTCTGCCGCTTGCCCCGGTTCCGCACAACGCTTCCTAGTCTTGCGACTCGATTAAATCTATAAGCTCTTGATGGCAGTGTATCCCCAGTTTTGCATATATATGATTGATGTGGGTTCGGACTGTATGGCTGGATATATTGAGTTTTTGCTCTATCGATAACGCATTGTGGCTTTTAGCCAGCAGCAGGAGGATCTCGCTTTCTCTGGGGGAAAGATGGTATACCTCGCAAACCTTTTCGCACCGCTGTGTCCACTTACCGGCTTGGGATGATAGCTGGGTCTCGGGTTTCGGCCGCAAGACAACAAACAAGCCGACCAGGAGGACAAAAATGATAGTGATGGCGTAAGAGGCCATGATACTGTTATTGTATTCCTGGGAAAGGAAGTAAGAGCTCAAAGACCATCCGATAACGGTTCCTGCCATTGCAAAAGCCCGACAGGTGCCGGTCATGCGTAAGCACGATACCTTATTGTGGTTGGACATATTTGAAATAGCCAGCAAATTGGCAATGTCATAGCACATATAACAACCCAGCAGAACGATATTTATTAAAACGCGCCATTTCTCATCGACCAAGGGGAAAAGGAGCAGGCCCAAGATAGGGACCGGCAAGAGCATCCACTGGGTAAGGAAGATTGACGCCCGTTCCCGCAAAAGGACCCAGATGCCGCCAAAAACAATAGCCCCGATGCTTAAAGAGAGGGCGACTGTCCAAATAGAGTTCGTCATTAAGCCGTTGGGGACATACCGGTATGCCGCCATGGTGCCCAGAATAAGGCCAAAGACAGTGAACCCTAGCGTTATTTGCTTGAACCGCGAGTTTACAGGCAGCCAGGGCTTACTGGCATATTGCCGGTCGGACTTTAAGAGCCCGAGGGGGCTCAAGGACAGCTGCGCGCCCAAGGTTGCCAAAACAAGCACCACAGTGCTCGACAGGGAGCTTGCGCTACAGAGAGCAAGGATGACGGCTGCGACGACAATACCAAAAACCGCATAAAAGCACGCTCGCTCGCCTTTGTGGCTGCGATACGCAACAGTAAAGAACAAGGCCGCCTCAAGGCACATTATGCCTACGGCAATCCCTTCAAGGAAGCAAAAAGACGAATAGAGGACACCGAATATGCTTGCCTGCACTTGATAAAGGTTCAAGAAGACCGCAAAAAGCAACGAGATAACTATGGGGCCTGCGAAAACGACCCGGCTGCCCTTGGGGGATACGAAGGCTTTCGGGCGTATCGCAGCGCAGGCGAAGACAGCGCTCATGCCGACAAAAAAGAGGATATGCGAGAATATCGAGTGGAGGTACGACTCTTCTCTCAGAATGATCAGGGCAGGAGAGAACAATGAGAGGAAGAATGCAGCCAAGTAAAGGGTGAACCCGATAAAGCCTAAGTCAAGCTTCGACACAATCCCGCGGACATTGTCCCCACGAGAAGAAACCGGAAAAAGCGACTCTTGAGACATGGCCAACCCCACATAAATCAAATATCCAATAGGAACAAAATAGGTCTGCCAATATAGTAAGCGCACACCCCCTTCAGCAAGTTTAGCAACCGGCAATATAGCTTGTCAAGGAAAGCGGCCTCGCCCCCTGTCGCGGTTGAAACCCTTGACATCAGCGAGGCCGGTTTACGGGGCCCAGAGATGCTCGCCCGAGCCCCATGTCTTCATGTGCCTTTCTTATAAAGGGCTCACCGGGGAATGAAGATCGTGCTTTTTGTGCCTTTGAGCGCCACGGCCCTTTTAGACATTTCCTCGACAGTCCCAAATTCCATGACCTGTGCCAAGCAATGGTGGACACAGGAAGGCTTCTTGCCCTCGGCGACCCGAGGCGCGCAGAGGTTGCACAGGTCGGTCGGGACAGGGATATAGTCCCATTCCCATGTGGCAGGCTCTAATTCCCAAGGCCCGATTTCAACAAGCTTGATGCCCCATTTGCCCTCGGGAAGCTCCAGCTCATTCTTGCAGGCCACCTCGCAGCTGTGGCAACCGGTACAATATTCATAGTTAATGAGAAGTGCGCCATTGGCCATATAGATCATCCTTTCCGTCAATCCTCTACTCTGGAGACCTCACAGAGCGTGCTTTTATAGTTCGAGCCAAAGCCGATCTTGCCGATCTCTTTATGGGGCATAAGGCTGTTAATGTTCGATTCCCAGACCCCGAACAGGCTCGGAGCCTCAGCGTCCTTTTCGGGATACCACCATCCGTGTTGGGCATGTACGACCCTTGGGTCAACGATGGGGGTAAGATGCGCCCGCTCCTTTGCTTCGCCGAACATGTTTTTGATGAGCACCCAGTCGCCTTCCTTGATGTTCCGTGCCGCAGCGGCCTCAGGGTGTATCTCGACAATCGGGTCGGGGACGATCTCACGGCAACTAGGGACCTGCCGGTGCTCCGAATGGAAAGAGACATAGGTCCTTGCCCCCGTGGTGAGGATAAGGGGGAACTCCTTGGCCAGCTCAGGCTGGGATAGAGGGCTATAGGGCGGCTCTGCGTAATACGGCAAAGGGGAATCCCCCAGATTCTCGAGCACCGTTGAGTAAAGCTCGATCCTGCCTGTGGGGGTATTGACCCCAGGCTTCCCGTCGAGACGGATCATGCCCTTTTCATGTTTCTTGTATTCGACCTGCGGTTGGATGACCCCCCTTTCCCGGAGCCCTTCGAACTTCAGGTCCCCGAGCTTGGCGTCAAGGTACTCCTCCGCCGTCTTCCAGGGCCATTCGTCAGGATTGAGCCTCTGGGCGAGGTCAAGCATGATCTCGAGCTCAGACTTGCACTCACCGACCTGCAACGCCTTGTTGATAGGGCCTATGAACGACAGGTTCAGCCCATAGTGGGTCAGCACTACCCCGTCATGCTCTGCCAAGCTGGACAGGGGCAAGACCAGGTCGGCGCAGCCCATTATCGTGGGATTCATGAAGGTGTCGGTCGCAAAGCTGAAATCCAGGCGCTGCAAGGCCTCATACCACCGCTTCGGCTGAGCAGAGGCGGTAGGCGCCAGGAGGTTCGAGCTTTCAAAGAAGCCCATACGCAGCGGGTAGGGCTCATCGGTCTCCAGCGTGTCAAGCACACAGTCAGGCTGGCATTGCCCCAAGACATCGACGAGGCCAGGGTACTCCTTCTTGCCGATCTGCTGCTCCCTCACTTCCGGGGGCAGGATCTTGAAGGCGTCCAGGGCCTGAAGGGGCTCAAGGGTGTTGTCCCGCATGCCGATAGAGATGCCGCCAGGCACATCAAAATTGCCGGTGATAACCATGAGCGCAAGTATCGCCTGGCCAAGTTGGATGCCATACTTGTTTTGGTCCACGGCAAGCCCCCAGCCGATGGACGAGGGCGTGTTCGTGGCATAGACCCGGGCGACCGTGCGGATAAGGTCCGATTTTACCCAGGTCACTTCTTCTGCCCACTCCGGCGTGTACTGCTGGACGCATGCGGCGAGCTCGTCGAAGCCATAGCACCACTTCTCCACGAATTCATGATCGTAAAGGTCCTCGTTAACGATGACATTAAGCATGGCCAAAGCCAAGGCGCCATCGGTGCCGGGACGGAGCTGCAACACATACTCCGCTTTCGTGGCAAGCCAGTTCATCCTGGGATCGACCATGATAAGCTTTGTGCCTCTGCGCATCATATCAATGATGGAATGCCCGAAGAAGCCGTCGGGGTTGGAGGGCAGCGGGTTCTTCCCCCAGAGCATGATATATTTGGGAAGCTCCCATCCCGGATGGTCATAGGTATCAGGGAAACGGCTGGCATTGTCTATTTCCGGGTATCCGACGCCCATGACATAGGCGGTCAGCACGGTACGGGGCCCATAGCAGGAAAAGCCGCTTTGGGAATAGCTCACGTTCGGCGACCCGAACACACCGTTGCAAAAGGCCATGCAGTACATGACGGCCTCACGGCCGGTGCCGGTGAACTCGACGATAGAGCGCCTTCCGTACTGAGAGGCTATCTCATTGGTCTTCTCGACGATGATATCGTAGGCCTCGTCCCAGCTTATCCGTTCCCAGGTGTCCTTTCCACGATCCTCGCGGGCCCGCTTCATCGGATACAGGATACGGTCAGGGTGATGGACGTATTCCGGCAGTGACAAGCAGCGGGGGCAGACCCTCCCCTTCGTGACGGGATGCTCCTCGTCGCCTTCGACTTTTATCAGCTTGCCGTCCTTGACGAAAAGCTTGAGGCCGCAGCCGACCGGATGGTCGCCCGGGGGCGACCAGGCGCAAGTCCTGACCTCAAGCACCCCGTCATGCTCACGTCTCCATTCCTTTTTCATGCTCGCTCCTTTCCCGAGAGGCATTGTCAGTTAATCCCTAAATCCCCCAGGCTGATATCCTTGTCTGTTACGTCTGCCTTGACTACGAGCCCGTCATATCCGGGCGCCGAGACCTTGACCGTATAGGCCTTGGCCTCTATCTGGTCAAAGATAAAGTCGCCCATGAAATCGGTCTTCGTCTGTGCCAGCGGCTTGTCGCCGTCAAATAGCCCGACATCAGCGCCGATGACAACCTCGTCCTTCTCAAAGTCGATGACCGCCCCCGCTATAAAGCGTTGGGGGTAATGAAGGTAATAGACCTTCGGGCCAAAGCCTTCAAGCTCAGGCAGCGTGGTTGCCTGGCTAAGGTCGACCTCGGTTCTTTCGACATATTGCAACGCCCCTGTCGCGCAGGCGTCCACGCAGCGGGGGACATCCCAGCCGTTTTCGAGAAGGTGGGCGCATCCTGTGCATTTTTGGGCAATGTCTAGATCATCGTTGTAATAAATAGCGCCTATGGGGCATGAGGACACAAGCCCTCTGAGCCCTTTCGCCTTTTCGGGGTCTATGATGACAAGCCCATCGTCGCGTCGATAGACGGCCTTTTGCCCTGCCTCCATACAGGGGGCATTGTCGCAATGGTTGCACAGCGTCGGGATATAGGAGACCTTTACAACCGGAACCTGCCCACGCTCTTTCTGGTCGACCTTAAGCCAGAACTGGCCTGTCTCAGGCTGGGCCTCGGCAAAGGGGAGCCATGACTGCCCGCAATGCTCGTCCTTGCATGCTATCTGGCAGTTAAAGCAGCCGTTACATTTGTCAATATCTATCACGAAGACCTTCATGCTTCATACCTCCACTATCCACTGTGAGGCCACAAGGCCGGATTTGTCGTCATAGTCGCGCCCGAACTCTTCAGGGTATCTCTTTGCGAGGTCGAAGACGTCGACTTTCTCCACGCCGACCAAATAGCCGTTGGTGACTTCGCCCGCCGCATTTTTCGACGATGTTGCCGACGGTGCGATAAGGTTGTTCGCGCCGCCCCTATCAAGGCCGCCCGTTCCCCGGACGATGGAGTCGACACGGGCCCCGTGGTCTTGGTAGAGCGACCCTGGCATTATGCGCTCTGTCACGCGGACGCCGCCGAGCACGCTGCCGCGCTCGTTAAAGATACGGACGACCTCCCCCGGCTTCAGCCCCAGTTTTTCGGCGTCAAGGGGATTGACCCATAGGGGCTCATAAAGATACCCGTCTGGCCCCTTCACCTTGCAGGTCTCTATCTCACGCAGCCAGGCGACATCGTCATGGTTTGCATGGACGCGCCAACGCGGATGGTTTGACACAAGCAGGTAGGGGTACTTTTTAGCACGCTCAGAGCTGATGCGCTCCTTGTGCTCGTCCGATTCCTCTATCCAATGCGGCACAGGGCCCCTGACCTTATCGTCGGGGAAGTTCTCCGCTAATGCGGTCGAGTAGTACTCCAGCTTCCCGGTGGGCGTTGAGAGGGGGAACGAGTCAGGGTCTTCGTAAAAGCGTATGAGCCCTGTGGGCATTGCCTCCCAGTCCTCGTCCGTCGGGCACATCCAGAACCCGTCTTCGACGAACTTCTCATAGGTCATCTCGGGGGAAACGGACAAGATCCCGCTTTCCTTGAATCCCAGCCGCAGGTAGTCCTCGTCATCCATCCCGCCGGTGAAGCGCTGGACCAGGCCTTCATACTGCCCGCCGAGCCGTTCCAGGCTTTTTGCGACCTCCAATACACACTCATAGTCGCTTTTGGCCTCCCCTATGGGAGGGATTGCCTGGTCTTCGAGGTTGACTGCGATGAACTGCCCGGAGCAGGTGTCCCCGCTGAAGTCCCTTACCTCGAAGGTCGTCGTGACCGGGAGGAGGATGTCAGCAAGCATGCAGGCGTTCTCCATCCAGGGGTGCTGGATGATGATGGTCTCGATGCTTTTGTCGAGCATAGCGTCCTCATAAAGGTTCCCGCCGTTCCAGCAGGTCTCCCAACAGGGGGAGTCAGACCAGATGAGATGCACCGGGTCGGCGCCGGGGACAGGGTACTCGAACTTTATGAACTGATCGGTTGTGGGGAATGCGCACATCGTGTGCCCATACCATTCCTGCTTTGGGTCTAAGATCGCCTCAGGGATCTTCGTTTTCGTGATGAAGCTCTTGCCGATATCTATAAGGTCGGCCCCTCTGTATGCCGGCCAAAAGTTCGGGAGCATCTTCCCCGGCGGAAGGGGGTCGAAGTTCAACATGCCGAACAATGTCCACTCGATAAACTTCAATTGGTTGACTCCTGGCTGGCCCAAGCCTCTCATGCCGAGGAGGCATACCTCGAGACGTGCAGGCTCGTGAGAGAAGGCCGACCGGATATAGCCGCCGCCGTTGCAGTGGGCAATGGACACCTTATGCGAGGCCCAGTAGCGTGCGAAGGCCTTGATGCGATAGGAAGGGACGCCGCATTTTTCCGCTGCCCACTCAGGGGTCTTGGGAATGCCGTCCTCTTGGCCGAGCACGTAGTACTCAAACCAGTCGAATCCTACGGCATGGGTCTTGAGATACTCCTTCTCATAGGTTCCCTCGGTCATCCAGACATAGGCGACGGCCAGCTGGAAGGCGGCGTCGGTATTGGGAAGGATGGGGATCCATTTGTCCGCATGTACCGCGCCTGCATAGTTGACATCAGGACATATGAAGATGCGCTGGACGCCTACCTCTCCGAAGAAGTAGCAGATACGGCTGGCCATCTGGCCGCCCCATCCCCAAGGGGTGGTTTCAGGGTCGCAGCCCCAGAAAAGCAAGGCATCAGAGTTCTCAGCGATGTCTTTGACCAGGTTGGACTGCCAGATGTTCTCGCCGACAGGGTCCATGCCCCAAACATGCTTCGCTCCCCAGTACCAGCCCTCCCAGCTGTCAGGCTGGCGGACCTGCTGGGTACAGCCCCCCATAAGGTTGAGAAGGGGCACTTGCGCACCATGGGCAGGGTGCAGGCATTTGGTTTCGCCATGGCCGTCGAACTGGGCAAGGATAGAGTAGGGGCCATAGGTGTCATGGATACGCCTTATCTCCTTTGCGATTATCGAGGTGGCCTCGTCCCAGGAGATACGGACATAGGGAGACTTGCCGCGGTTTTGCGGGTTGCGCTCGCCATCAGGGTCCCAATCGACCCTTTTAAGGGGATAGGGGATCCGGTTGGGCGAATAGGCCCTTTGTTTATATGCCAAGGACAAAGGCGGTGGGAAGGACTTCATTTCCGGCTCGAGGGTATGCCCTTTTACCTCGATCTTCCAGTAGTTCAGGTCCTCCGGCTTATAGAGAACGTCATAATGAAGCGGGCGTATGCGGGCGATCCTGTCATCCTTGACATCGACCGCGCACAGGTTTGCCACCGTGGCCGACGCACAGAAACCGAGGCTTTTCAATACCGTCTTATCGGCAACGCTTGTCTTATCCATCAAAAGCGACCTCCTTTTTGACCAATGGTTTGACCCGCCCACAGATGTCATGGGCAAGGCTGGGAACTTTCTTTTGTTTTACTCACACGCATAATGAAAAATACCGCGCACGCCGTCAGAACGACAAAGGCAACCGTTGATACCAGGAACGGCGAACGTCCTACTTCCATATTGAACAGGTGGAAGATAAGGGCAAACACCATTGGCTGAGTAAAGGACCCGAGCCCGTTTGACGCCATCGTAAAAGAGATCGCCCTTGTGGCCTGCTCCTCCGGCAATGAGCCTGTCAGCACCGATACGACTGCCGGCATCGCAAGGCCCATTCCGACCCCGATGACAAATGCAGATACCATGATCATAGGCACGGAATGGGAGATGAAGAAGAGCAGGAACCCTACAGCCGTGAGCCCGAACATGGAAGGCAGCACATAGTTCCCGATACGGTGCTGGAATTTCCCAAAGAACAGCGCACTCAGGGTACTGCCTACCGTAATGACCGACATAGAAAGGCCTGCGATCGCCGCTGACCCGATCCCCTCGCCTACAATAACGGATGAGGAATTGGTCATGACCACAAAGAAGAACACCGCCCACAGATAGAACAGCACGCAGGCAGCCCACGTTGACGCCGGCAGGCGTGTCCTTGATTTTGCCTTGGGTGCTTCTTCTTCGCCCTCTTTATCGTCCTGTGCATTAAGGCGCCTCTCGTTTTCCTGGCCTTGTTTCGGCAGTAAGACCAAAGAGACGATGAACATCACGACACCAGGCGTATAGGCATAAAAGCAATAGTTCCATTGCATCGAGGCAAGGTATCCGCCCAGTGTTTGATACAGTATGCCGCCGATGCCCGATGCCGCAGAGACCCACCCGAACATCGTCTGACGCTCTTTGCCTTCAAAATAATCGACGCACAGATCCATCCCCATAGGAAAACAGAAGCCTGTTGCCACGCCTACAAGGACGCGCATTAAAAGTATTGCGTAAATGTTGTCCATAAATGCAGGCGCAATACCGCCGACAGCAAAGCATACTGCCGATATGAGCAAAATGACCCGTTTAGGTACGACCTTGGCAAGCTGGGCATATACCAAGGAAAAGATAACCATGCCTGCGGGCGGGATCGACGAGATCATCATAATGACACTGGGGTCAACCGTAGGGAACGCATCCATTATGGATTGCAGGGCAGGGGTCGTTGCCCCCTGCCCTATATCTTGAAAGGCCACGCAGAGCACAGCTATCTTGGTCAAGATGCGACCAGCCCTCTTCATTGATGAGATCTCAGAAGGATTATTCTGTGCCATAGCTCCTCCTTTAGCGTAAGATAAACAACCTAAGCCCCGCCCGCTAAGCTGCGTCAGTCGGGGCTGTCGTTTCGTCAAGCCTGTCTTTGCCCTTGGGGCCGACCTCGGGAAGGGCCAGGGAAAGGACGCCCATGATGATGAAGCAGACACCTCCTAAAATGAACATCAGGAAGAAGTTGTCGCCGGCAAGGGGGGCGATGACGAAGGAAGGGACTGTCACAGCGCCAAGGAGCTGGACGGTCGCGATAATACCGCCTGCGCTTCCGGCGTACTCACGCCCCACTCCTTTAAGGAATGCCGGGAAAGACAGGTAGATCGGCATCATGGCGCTATAGAAATACCCTACCAAGAAGACGGCGATGAAGAGCGCGGGCCCGCCCAGAAGCCACCCGAAAGCCGTCGTCGCGAATGCGAGGATACCGACGCCAAGGAGGAACGGACGATAACGCCCTATCCTATCGGCGATGATCGGGGCGGTCAGGTTGGCCACCAAAGCGCCCACCGGGGCAAGTGCCGCCAAAACGCCTGACGTGGTAGGATCCATTCCCTTGACTACCTGGACAGCCGTAGGCAAAAACGTGTTGGTTATCATCGTGCCGCCCATGACGAAGAACATGCAGATGCCGACAATCCAGATAGCCGGTATCTTGGCAGAATGCTTCAGATACTTGAGGGTGGGTTGCGGAGGCGGGACGATAAAGCCTTCTGGCTTCTCCCGGAAAAAGACGAGAAACAGGATCGCAAAGATGCCGGCGACAATGGCCGCACCAATAAAGGCAGAGGTCATCGATGGGAACATGCCTGCAGTGGCCGAGCCCAGGCTCATACCTAAGGTGCTGAAAAGCAAGATACAGCCGATGGCCAAAGGTATCTGCTTAGGCCCGAACCAGCGGCCGGTCAGCTTGGCCATATTGGCGCTGATGAAAGCCGGAGAGAACCCCGAAAAGAACATCAGGGTGAGCATAATCGGATAGGAGTCAGAGAAAAAGGGACGGAGGATCACTGCGAGGGCGGCTATGACAACGGCGGTGGTAAGCACCGGGCGCAGCCCAAAGCGATCGGCCAATGTCCCCGAGATGATACTGAAGAAGATCGATGACCCCATGGAGGCAGTCATTAAGAGCGAGAACATAGATGGGTCTATCCCAAGCATCGGAATGATTTGTGGAGCGAAAACCGGTAGCTGGAACTGGCCGAACGTAGAAAAGAACATCACGAGGGAACTGACGATGACAATCACCCATTTGTAATTACGTTGACCTACTTCTTGAGACATTTCCTACTCCTTTCAACATTTTCCTTAAAAGCTGTGTTCTGAGGACAGGGGAAACATGCGTGCATGGATACTTGCTCATTCTTTGTACACTTTGCAGAGAATGCCTTTGTAGGGGGCCCCGAACCCTAATACACCAATTGCCTTGTGCGGAATGAGGTTGTTGATGTTCGCCTTCCATACGCCAAACAGGTTCGGCTCCTCGCCGTCCTCCTCGGGGAACCACCATCCGTGGGCAGTATTGACGACGCGAGGGTCGATGATAGGCGTGATATGGGCCTTTTCCTTGGCACGCCCAAAGGGGTTCTCGATCACGACCCAGTCCCCCTCTGCGATCCCATAGCGCTCAGCAGTCTGTGGGTTTATTTCTACGATAGGATCTGGCGTGATCTCCCTCAATGTCTTTATCTGGCGATGCTCCGAATGAAATGACGTGGTTCTCCGTGACCCCGACGTCATGATGAGCGGGTACTCATCGGCCAGTTCGGGCTTGCTTATCTGGCTGTAAAGGGGCTCAAGGTAATAGGGCAAGGGATCGTCCCCAAAGCTCTCATAGACGGTAGAGTAAAGCTCTACCTTCCCCGTAATGGTGTTAAAGCCAGGCTTGCCGTCCGGGCGTAAAAGGCCTTTCTCATATTTGTAGTACTCATAGCCGGGCTGCCAGGTCCCAAGCTCTTGAAGCTGCTTGAAGGTGTGGCCGGTACCTGCCAATGTCTTGTCCAAGTAGTCTTCGACGCTTTCATAGGATACGTTCTCAGGCGAGAGCCTCCGTGTCAGCTCCAGCACAATCTCCAAGTCGGACATGCACTCACCTACAGTCAACGCTTTGTTCATGGCCCCGATCTGAGAGACATTCGCCCCATAGTTCGTCGGGACTATTCCGTCACGTTCGGCAAACGTCGAAAGGGGCAGGAACACATCGGCGCATGCCATAGAGGTTGGGTTAAGGAAGGTATCGGTGGCAACAATGAACTCAAGCTTCAAAAGCGCATCATGCCAGCGTTGAGGCTGCGCCGAGTTTGTGGGGGCGATAGTGTTTGATGAGCCTATCCAAGCCATGCGCAGCTTGTAGGGCTTGTCGCTTTCCAGTGCGTCTAAAAGGCAGTCCGGGTGCG
>JGI24699J35502_11133531_pt1 | contig 11587 bp, 7 predicted proteins | sample TergutMp193P4_FD_35502 | JGI IMG/M metagenome (IMG submission 35502) | reverse complement strand
ACTATATTTTTTTGTGATTAATACCGAAAACATCCTCTGAAACAGAACAAAACAATCCAACAACACTGCATATACACTTACACACATTTTTGCTGTGGCAAACCATATGCAAGTACTCCATTTTAAGCAAAACAGAAATGAAAACAGCATTTTGCTGGGGAAAACTGAAGGAAAGAGATTACGATGCAGACATAGACAGGATTACTCTCGCTCAGGATAGGGACAAATTGTGGCCTGTATGTAACACGGTAATGAACCCTCAGTTGCATAAAATACAGGGAATTTCTCAGCTATGCAACACACTAACAATTCCTGGAGAAGAATTCTGTTCCATGGAAAAAGGGAGTTACTACCATTCAAACTCAGTGAAAGATTTTAGGATACTATGTAACTGGATGTATATATCAGTGGAAGCTTAATACTTACTGGCATGTTGTACAGATTGGGCTGAACTTGCAGAAGACTGCAAATTAAACAAATAACATTAAAATCAAATGACAGTTCCAATATATTATTATCTATAATTTGAATGGATTATTCTGACCACTATCTTATACTCCAATATGCAGTAACAATTATCATATGCCATAGAGCAAGTTATAAAAGAAACCTGACAGGAACCTAGAGAAGCCCTTCACCAAGAACCAAAAGTTTTGAAACATGATGGGCGTAGCATAATGAACTACAACAAACAGAGTTGCTGTATTAGATGAACAGTAAAAGTAAAAAAAGGTAAAGTGATCCTGTTACAGGCCCGGTGTGGTCCAGAGGGTGGGTAGAGGTATAGCTCTACTCTTCCATGACCGTGGCACTAGAAGGGGGTGAGTGGTCAGCGGCACGCCCATTAGATGAACACTGCCTACTTATTTTATTAACAAAGGTAACTGGGATAAAAATATTACTACCACACAAACACAGAACTTGTATTAATACCCTTGTAAAGAGGTTGGTCTAGAACCTTACAAAGAGAAAACTAAATATATGTTCATGTCTTGTCAACATAATACAGGACAAACACAGCATAAAACAGCTCATAAATCATTCAAAAATATGACTATTTATATCTAGTGACAAACTAAAACTGCATTCACGGAGCAATCTAAGAGCAGACAACATTCAAGGAACCCACGCCAACACACCATTCATATCTGCTTCCTATCTGCCAACTACAAAGTAGAGGGAAACAATTTTTCCTTGTCGAGTATGGAACGAGAAACTTGGTGTGTCACAATAAACGTAGAACACTAACTGAGGTGGTTCAGGAAATAAACGCTGAGGGAAATATATCTACGGCAGAACAAGTGATAAAGAGAATAGAGAAAATTATGTCATGAGGTCCTTCATGATGTGCACTCATTAAACAACATTTAAATGACCTAAGTTTGCATATGTAAATACACACAACAAACTCCTCTAGAATTTCATTTCACATATTTAGGCAACAACAACATTTGCTGTATTTTTATGACACGATGCATCACGTCTTGTTTTCTTTTCCACAAGATGCTGTTCATTCTGTAATGTTAATTTTCTCTTTTCAAGGCTACACATGTTTTTCATAAAATATGTGCTAAAATTTAAATGCCAACCCAGTCATTTAAAGGTCCATTAATATGACAGTCAAATCAAGGACTATGATATGAGCAGGACATATAGCACACATATGAGAAGTGACAGAATTTACAAATGCAAATTCAAAATTTGAAAGAAAGACTTACTGGACAGGCAGACTGAACACACAAATCCAATGTCAATGAGTTCTCGATGACAGAAGCAGGCTGCTCGATAGTCAACTTTAACAGGTGGCGGTAGTACCAACTTCCTCCTGACTGGTGGTTCAGGAAGGAATACCCACTGCAAAAATGTGTTTTTATTGTATGATCCCAAAGATAAAGAAAGAAGCCATCTATCACAACTAAGGGTTTTTTATTGTTGACAACATGATTTGTTCCATAGGAACCATCTTCAGGTAACACAACTATCACAAGTAACTGGGTTATGAGTGGTTTTGTGTATCACTGAGATCTTATTCTTACAATTAATCGGTTTGTACTGAAGGGTAACTGGGGGGGCACATAGATTTCATTTTGTATTGTAGATTTTGTGGAAGGTGGCCAACAGAATACCGTTTTCTTCTTTTTTCTGGGCAATCTGTTGATTTTAGGCATCGTAATAGAAGTATGTGATGGTAGGTGAAAGGTGAAGGGAGGAGGCTTGTATTTGGTCTTTAAACAGAGGTAAGTTTAGGTTTCTATGTTATAAGCAGTTCTTAGATAAGAGGTGTGGTATGGGGTTATGTGTGCACTGTTGGTTTTATAAATTCCAGTTTTTGAAGTACAAAACCTGATTGGTTGAGAAATCTGTGAGTAGATTTGAGGATAATGGAAGTGCTGTATAGTTTAGTGCTGAAAAATGCTACTATGAGTTGTTAGGGAGATTACTGTGTGATCTGACAGCTTGAAAGCACTTAGAACAATAGCATTAACAAGTGCGATTTCCTTATCCAACACGCAAGTTGTTATACAAGAGAAACACACAGAGTGAAGTGACATGTGGCAGAGCAATACAGGAAAAATATAAAATGGAGAGTGACATCTGTACATAAATGAACATACAGAATCACACAGAGATAACATTTAGAAGCCAGCAACACTTGAAGCAACATTCAACTAACTGACATGGTGCACAAGAAGTGACAGAAAGTTTCCAGTTTAAGAGTCAAGGAAATAAAAATGGCATCTGGCAACACACTAAACCCCTGTTTCCCCCAACTAAGAACAGTGAATACAATAAAAGTTCCAATAACCAGGAGTGCCTACACAGTGCTACAGTTTAGTGAGCGGACAGAGCTACATTGACCAGTTATATGTTTCGTATATTTAGTGTCTAGTGAAATTTTCATAACTGTATTTTCTAAACTGTGATGTTAATCTGGGCTTAATTATGGTGTAAATAATCATAATGTAATGTAAACTGTTTTGGAAGAAGCTGGAAGACAGGAACCGAACCTGTCCATGAAATGTAATGCATTATATTTCAATGCATTTGGTCCAAAATGTCTTATGAGCTCGAGATGTACTCTGCTCAATAAAGATGTGTCCATTAACTGTGTTATTGAACAATGCTAATTTTACACAGCATTGGTCACAGATAAATGAAAGGGTATGAAGCAGTGGTGGAATGATACTGACAGGGGGCAACAGAAGTACTGGAAGATAAACCTGTCCCAATGCCACTTCATACGCCACAAATCCCATCCTGACTAGCCTGTGATTGAACCCCGCCCTCTGTGGTGACAGGCCAGCAATTAAAGCCCAAACCAGGGCTGGTGAACCTATGGCACATGGAAACATTTCCTTGGCACGTGGCATTCACTGCTGTTTTTTTTTTGGCCCAACCAGCATCCTATATTGTGAGAAATGTGTATATATACAAATTTCTGACTGCATAGAGACGGTATATGAATTACAGCTGCTACCAAATAATACAGCGAATGCAACATTTTTACAGAGATCGGGAGTGGTGTGAAGTGTCGACTGGATATTTATCATTGGGGTGCTGGCCTGGCAGTGACTGGGCGAATAATTGACATTGGAAAAAACGTTTTACAGTCTTCTTTTCAAGCAGGAAGTGGTAGCAGCCCAGTTACTGCCAAATTTTCTTCCTTACCACATTCCTTGAAGAGGCCTTTATATGAAATATAGTAATTATACTGTGCATTAATCGCACAATAAATTGTAATATACAGTAATAATAATAATAATAATAATAATAATAATGATGCAATAATTAATAATAATTATGGAAGGTTCCATGACCTTATTTTGCTCTTCAAAATTGGGCATGTAATAGAATTTCTTTGAACTTCACAGGCAAATTGGACACACAGCCTCAAAAGAGTTAGCCAGCCCTGGCTTAAAGAAGGGCATTGGCCTGCCATATATGGGAATAATTGCACACAGCAATTAACTTAATGAATACAGAAGATACCCTGCATTACCAGCAGATATTGGAGCAGTCCCTGTAGTTGAGGAATCCGAAGATACAGGCCACCTGTAATATCACAGCCTTGCTGTAACAGACCCAAGTCTTGGTCGAGGCTACACACATCAAGAGCCACGTTCTGTTGAACAAGAAATATTACAAATGTACAGGAAGTTTAAACCGGCAAGACACATTCAGAATTTGCAGTACTGAATAAAATAAATCAGCTCATATAGAACAACTAGAATAAGTAGGTCCATACTGACTGAACAAATTCACCCATCAAGAGACTAAAATGTTTCCTGCTGCCACAGTAAGCAAGCTGGCCGAAGTGGTGACCGCATGGGCTTGTCTATGGGAAGTGACCACCTTAAATTTCAGCTGTGACACCAATTACATTGACTGAGATTATTTATGGTTTTTCCCAGTCCCTCCAGGCACATGCTGGGTTAGTGCCTGAAATTAGGTCATGACTATTTCTTAACCCAATTCATCAGTCACTGTTCATCGTACCGTGTGACACTACAGTCTGGGTTACTGACAGTGCCATGAAGGAAGCTGGCAGTTTTCAACCTTCTGGTGCTCATAACACCCTTGGGATCTTCATCCCCCCCACACACACAGAGCAGAATAAGAATATAGAACTATAAGAATGTACCCACACCAAGAGTCTAATTGGTATCTGGAAGACACTCACAAAGCACACAATTACAAGTAGAACCTGCAAGTACAATGTTACACACAGGAGTTTTGTTCCCAAACCATTTCTTACCACAGAAATACCCAAATTATTAACAAATGAAAATGAATTACAACCCAAATATTTTGTATGCCTTTACAAATGTTTATGAGCAAGCACACACACTTAGTACACACACAAAACATTTACATCTGACAGTTCTTAAATCCATTTCTGAAAACAAACCATCGCTTCAAAGTTCCTTAATCTTCACCACTTCAGGAGAGGGGGTTGTACCAAAGAAATTGTGATGGGGAGGGCACTGGCTTATCCGCATTATCAAAATGTAATCTTATTACAAAAGGAGAGGGAGACTAAACTTGGGAGAGGTGGCTTTTGTTGAGACTTGGGAGAACCAGTTCAATTATTGCTTTTGGAAGGCTTTCCTGCATGTGCTTGGTCATAAATACCATGTTTTAGTCATTACTCTGGAGGTCCTCCTACTATCAGAAAGGTGGCAAGTCAAGCCATTTAAAAGTTGGTGGTCTACTGTATGCCTACTTTTAACTGTAATTTCTGTCATAACACATGGAACTATTGTATGGCAGAAATATGGTGAAGATTTCATATAAATATCAATTTAAAAATCTCCTAGAAATGCAGCAGTTTCCAAAGTTTATATAGTGGTGCACCCTCAGCTAGCAAAGTCTTCACTAAACCCCCACCCTGTTCTTAACTCTGGACGTTTATGTGTGTAGAAGGAACTGCTGTATAAGCATTTCATTTTAAAAACTTTAAACATTGTATTTAATTTTACATAATGCTTTGTATGTTCAAAAGCTCATGGCACAGTTGGCTAACAGTTGCAGAACAAGTATGTCCTGTAACACACCAGTCGAGAACCGCTGAAATAAACCACGAAATAAATGAATAAATAATTCCAGGCACCATCAAGTCACTTCCAATTTTCACAAAACTGAACCTTCATAAACATCAGCCAGCCTGCCAACACAATGCATGCTGTCAAGAGGCGTTCTGCACATGATGATACTGCTCAAGACAGCGCAGAAAGTAGGAACACTGGGTGACATAAAGTTACATTAGTTTATACTGTGGTATTCTGAATTATGACACTGTGCTGTATTCATAATATCATAATTCGTAAAGGTACAACATAATCCTACTCATGGAATACATGTGACAGTTTCTGCTTACATATCAACAACAGTAACAAACTCTTTTACCCTGAATACGGCAATATTCTGGGATGCAATGATGTGTTGTGCAGTAGTTCCTGATGTTGGGAAGGACTGTAGTACCTTCATTAACACATTCTGATCCTTCCAAATGTTGAGAACCACGTGCCTAACAACGTACCACCACTTATATTCTGTATTATTAAAAACCAACAAAATGCATACCGATAAACTCCCTGATGAAGGAACCTTGGTGCTGAAACAATGCAGGAGTTGATACCTGATGTGAAGTGTGTTCTGTCATCTATTTTATTTTATTTTAATTAGTGTATTATGTTGGTTTTTAAAAATATAGAACACACCATCACATCCCAGAAGGACTGATTCTTCAGTGACACCAGTGGCAGAACCTCAAATCTCTAATGTTGTAACCTGTTTTTGTGCAGTGAAGAACACATTCATGTAGTTCATGTACTGTGATGCACTGTCTGCACTTCCTGTAACAACCAGTATTCGGGAATTCATTTTTGTTCCTGCAGATAACTCCTGCTCCAACCTGAAAACAAACATTCCAAATGTCAACCCTCTGAAGCCTGCAGTCCATATGTATATTACATAAAAATTCACTTCTTACCCCAAAGATGAAGTCCATCGACATCTTATCACTGTGTACAGAACCGATCTTCGCTTATTGCGAGAGTCATACAACAACACAGGCTGAATATAATGTGGGAAAAATTTTACAATATTTAATGTGGTGATGGGATACTTTTTTGAGCATTACATTGCTGTCAACTGCTAAGATTATACAGTGTTGCTGATAGATGAAGAATGAGTATGAAGCATTGGTGCAATGTCACTAACACAGAACATACATCCCAGTAACACTCACTGCAACAAAGATTTCACATAGACTGATCTGGGACTGAACCTGTGCCCTCATAATGAGCAGCTGGCAACTGAATGCCTGAGCCATGGCACAGCCCTTTGCCCTATGCAGACTGGAGCTATACATTCCCAGAAGAATCCCCATACCACAACATAATTTTAGTGTACGACGTGTGGATATGTACTGTATGTATCTGATTGCAAGATGACTCTAATCTAAGGCAAGACCCCCAAATATAAAACACATCTGCCAAGGGAAAATGTATTTATTCCCATCTAAGATGACCTACCAAAAATAATGTGTGCTAAGAAAAAATACTTTACTATTAATTTCACACACTTATACACAAAGCACGTCACATTCTGTCTACCTTTACCAATCAATGTCACTGTCTCCATCTTCACAGTCAGTGCCTCCATCTGCCTCACACTCACATCTCCATCCTCTTCACTGTCATTCCACAACATATCATCATCAGTCCCATCCACTGCAGTGGACACACAGCACTTTCTAAAACCCTTTACAATCACTTCTGGTCAGATGCACTGTCATGCTGTTATGATTCACACTGACTAAACAATACATTTATATTTCTTGGTTCATAAACTTAATTGAAACCATGAAGAAGCTTTGCAATTTTCCCCACAGATTTTGTTAGTTATGTTCAGAATTTTAATACATGTGTTCTGGATTTCTGTGTTGTGTCTGTGGTCTGATCAGTCTTGGTTCAAGGCTCTTTTTATGATTTCAATTTGTGGATTGGTCTAGGTTTAACTTCTGAGTCCTGTGGTTAACTTATAATTTTTCAATAGCCATTTGCCTATTATAACCCTTGGACTAGATCTGTTCTCAGGTGCATATCTTAACAATTTTACTATTTGTATGGTGCCCAGTGAAAGAGAATAGCTCCTTCTAATCAGATCACCAGCACAGGCGATTCTTTGCTTGAAGATAGAAACACGGCCAGCTGCCAAAGCCTTGTGTTTCTTTAAGAAATTAGACAATGGACGAAGTCAAAAAAAAATATTGTGTCCGATAAGTTTAGGCATGCTCTGTTCTCTCTTTTGGTTACATTTGGTGATGCCAGCCTTGGTTTTGCTCTGTATGGTCCAGTTTGGCACTTCACATGCAAAAATGAATAGAAGAAACTTGTCTTGCATTTGTGAAAATACAGTATTTCATCACTGTATATAATTACACAACTATTTAAATGAAATCTAGAATGTGCTCACAAAAAGCAATATGTGCAATTCTATTATCCCATTCTTCAATGACAGTAAGCAGGTTACCTCACAGCTTCGTCCACCCAAGTCCAAGTGCCTTCAATATCTTCAGCAAACTGCATGACTATCATGGATTTGGGTCTTCTAGGATGTGACACGTTGTTGGGTCAGCAGTTCTGATGTTTTGAAGAATGTTGGTGCCTTTGTCTTGAAGGGTCAAGCACAGAATATACAGCACTAATTGCTGTAACCCCAGAAATATATCACTGCTGCACACATACACATACACACATACAATGAAAGCCACCTTCTTCCTGACACTGCATGCTGCTGCAGCATAACGGCTCACCTGTGAATATAGCAGACAGCCACTGCAAGTGCTCCAGCCAATAAGGATTCACATGCTGTGCCTGTAGTTTCACTCTTTGCATCTGTCATTATAAGCTGCTGCAAATTCTGACGAATAGTTTTTTCAACATGAGTAAATAATTCATACTGTCCATCCAGCTGTCGAAGCAATGCCACCTGTGCACCACAGGCAGTAGGAGGAGGTGGGAACAGAAATTCACTGAAAATCAAGCATCACTAATATATAGCACACTGGTTGGAGAAATAATACACAGCTTAAATAAGCGCAGAATTTACAATCTGAATTTAAAACCAAAGCATTCCCAGAAAGGTGCAGCACCAAGTGAGTTCTTCTGTGGGTTTCTTAACAACCAAATATACTTAAATATGACTCAAAATTGTCTGAAAAAATAATGTAACAACTGCAGCTTTTTGAACAATTACAGTTTCCCAAGATGTGACATTCTCAGAGCATTGCTGCTGAAGATTCACTTCTGGGATGTAACATTCCCACTGGGTAATTCCTGATGTTTCAAAGGCTCACAGTGCCTCCATCTTCAGGGTCAAGTATAATAGCTGTTCTTCTTCGTCTGCTTGACCCTGAAGATGCAGACACTAAGATCCTTCAAAATCATGGCAACTACTTGCCCATCAACATGGCATCACATCCCAGAAGGCTTCAGTCTTCATTTACAGTTTTATCATAATTCGTAACATCATACATATTTCAATGCCACTTCCAGAATTATGAAAATTCATGTGTGTTTCATCACAAACCTATTTCTATACTGTGTTCAGATCTTCAGGAAGTGGGATGTGGGGGTATGGACTGGATCGATCCGGCTCAGGATAGGGGCAGGTGGCAGGCACTCATGAATGTGGTAATGTACCTTCGGGTTCCACAAAATGCAGGGAATTTCTTGATTAGATGAAAACTGGTTAGCTTCTCAAGAAGGACTCTGCACCATGGAGTGAGTGAGTGAGTGAGTGAGTGAGTGAGTGAGTAAGTAAGTAAGTAAGAAGTAAGTTCTGCAATAAGAAAATTGCTAATTCTAAGTGGTCAAAAGTCACATGGCCTGCTACACATGACAGAAATAAGGCAGTCATCTTGTAAAATGGACAGGAAAATGGAGACGCTGTGTATCTCAGAGACTAAGAGCAGTCATATGAGAACTGCTCTGTAACTGCAGTTCACGTGTCTGGCATCGTCCACTCTCAAGGAACACTTAAATTTACTATCATGCAACTCTTGGGAATGACAGCCAAATATGAATATTACCTAGTTGTTGAGTTTCACACCACATAGCAAAGGTTTGTTCCAGACCTCAAAAGGAACATACTGCCTCCGTCAGGGTGACTGAATGTGATTCTGGTAGATGCTTAAGTAACAGGAAGGTAGGAACTGTGTGATTATATGGTATGGCTCAAGGAGGCTTTGATCTGTCAGAGCTACAGAAGAGATCAGAGGGCAGAGGGCTTACACCAAATTAATCAGAGCTGAGACTTCCTGAGAACAGCTCTTTTCAGATCCAACAAAAGCAATGTGCAGGTGGGCAGATGCAAGTGATAAATTTTATTCACATGGGTGCAGATATTAGACAGAGGCACTGTTGTCTCAAGGGGGCAAGAGTTTCATTCTTGGAGAATGCCTGCTGCCTTCTTTCTTTAAGGGAATGGGTGAGTGGCTTCCATGATCTGCAAACAGTTACAAATGTTTAGCAGCCTATATACTTAATGAAGTATGTAGGCAGCTTCTAAGACACTGTATATCCAGATCCAGCATATTTGTACAACCACCCTATACACAGACGTTTGCATTTTAACTGTCTAACTCCTTTACACTATGTCAGCTGTGTACAAAAGTGGCTGATGTGGTTTTATGCAGTATTACTTTGACTAGATTCCGTGACGATGGTCCCTTGCAAACCGCAACATGTAGGATTGTTCAGTGTAATATTAAAGGTAAAAAAGGTAAAGTGATCCCGTTACAGGCCTGGTGTGGCCCAGAGGGTGGGTAGAGGTATAGCTCTATTCTTCCATGACCACGGCACTAGAAGGGGGTGAGTTCAGTGTAATAGTATAATACAAATATCTAAGGAACTGTGTGCATTTTGTTGGTTTAGTGTCATGAATTAATTGTCGATAATGCAATAAATGAACAATATAACGATTACTCAAGTTCTACAACAGACTGATACTGGTGCTGCCCTTCTTATCATGGAAGCTCTACCACTTTACCCTGCTCCTCACCTGATGTTGTGGTGTGTTACTTAAGATAGCTCCCAATAAGCTGGGTTCACCCTCAACTTATAATCCTTACCTATTGTTCCCAAGTGTACACTCGGGGCGGTCTGCTTAGGAAGGGCATGTTAAGACACTAGCTCAAATTAGCAGGATAAGGTCTTACCTGTCAGGGACTCAGAAGACACATTCCCACTTTATGCAAAAACAATACTAATTAAAAATATTGGATAAGAGTCATTGCAATTTACTGAATAGAGGCTGCTGATTAATGAATGTTGAAGTGAATACACCTAATCACTTGCATCACCTGCAAGGCACTCTGAATTAATCACAAAATGTGTTGACTACCTAACTTAAGCTTGAAGTTGGCATGTGAATATTTGATAACAACAAATAAGACACGACATTTAGTGCACAATTAGAAGATTTATAAGTTACTCCCTGATGTATACACACCCAAACAATAACTTATAGTTTAAATTCTGTTGTACAGGTCCAAGATTTTTTTTGCAGAGCAACAAAGTCTGCCTCCATCAACTCTTGCTAACCAAGCAGTGTTGTGCAGTCAGAAAATTCAAAATTGATTGGCTAAAAAAAAATATTTTGCTTGAACACATTGTTTTAGTCCTGGCAACCCCCAAATCCATGATCAAAGGACATATATGGGCAGGGCCCTCTAGTACATTCCACTGGACAAAGTATTGCTGCAAAAAATGTCAGCTCTCGGTTCCATTAACAAATACAGAGTTCCAAATCCTACACAGAACTGACAGCAGACAAATGCTGGACTCTACCCTTAAATTCCAAGCGTGTGCGCTGCACTCATCTTCTGTCTCTTTCCTGGAACCTCAACTAGCCGTCCCTAATTTCTAAATCCCAGATGTTCTAATTATCTCCCCCAGTTTGTAAGTCTAAAGAATAAATAATTTAACCCTTTGCCGGCCCTAACGCACCAAAGCGCACTGGATTTAAATGCCCCCTGCCGGCCTAAACGCACTGGTTGTCCTCTTCGTAAATAAATCGT
>JGI24699J35502_11133532_pt1 | contig 11588 bp, 11 predicted proteins | sample TergutMp193P4_FD_35502 | JGI IMG/M metagenome (IMG submission 35502) | reverse complement strand
CAATAGAGAGGAAACAGACAGACGCAACCGCGAAGAACGTGAAAAGCGTGAAAGAGAAGAACATGACAGACTGCAGCGTCAAGAACAGGACAGACGCGATAGAGAGGAAACAGACAGACGCAACCGTGAAGAACGTGAAAAGCGGGAAAGAGATGAACGTGACAGACAACAGCACCAAGAACAGGACAGGCGCGATAGAGAGGAAACAGACAGACGCAACCGCGAAGAACGCGAAAAGCGGGAAAGAGATGAACGTGACAGACAACAGCGCCAAGAACAGGACAGGCGCGATAGAGAGGAAACAGACAGACGCAACCGCGAAGAGCGCGAAAAGCGGGAAAGAGATGAACGTGACAGACTACAGCGCCAAGAACAGGACAGACGCGATAGAGAGGATAGAGACAGGCGCGACCGGGAAGAACGCCAAAGACAAAGATAAAAATGACACTGTCCAAAACATTGTGTAAATGAAAACTATAGGTTTAAAAAACTTGTAGTTTTTATTTATCATTTTATGTATAACTTTGTAAAAAAATTATTAACATTATAAAATAATTATTAAACAAATATACTAACATCGCTTATAATATTGTCCAAGAAAATATTTAACGGCGGCCGTTTAATCCCGCTCCTTAAAGACACGGCATGCCACGTCTCTACATGTTGCGGCGGCACAATGTCGATAAACCGGTTGCCGTGTTACCTAACCCAAAGGTATTTTTATGGCAGACGGACAATATGTCCGCTGTGGCGGAGTTCGCCCGATTATCACATTTCACCTCCCAATTCTTAACTCTTAACTTTTAACTCTTAATTCTTAAAGGAAGTCCGCTCATATTAACCTCATCCACAGTTTTTGGCATGTTTTTTGACTCTCGTAACAAAATAAACCGTGCAAATCACCTATCTTTGCATATCAGAAAGGAACCTAATTTATGAACAGGCATTTTTCACCGAAAGTAAGGGAAATCATCTCTTACAGCCGCGAAGAAGCGGAAAGGCTACAAAATAATTATATCGGCCCCGAACATCTTTTCCTCGGTATATTGAGGGATGGTGAAGGGCAAGCCGTGGAGACGCTTAAAACAATGGGAATCAACTTGACTTCATTAAAACATGACATTGAGGCCCGAGTAGTAAATAACAATACCCCCCAAAACAGCAATAACGAAATCGTAATCACTAAATATACTCATAAAATTTTAAAGATGAGTATGTTGGAATCTCGTTTGCAAAAAAGTGAAAATGTTGATACAGAACATGTCGTTTTGGCAATCTTGAAAGATGAGACAAACATCGTCGCCGAAATATTAATCAGTGACGGCGTGACTTATCAATCGTACAACGATACCTTGAACGGACAGCACATGAATACCGACTCCGACATCTCCATGGGCGGAAGATTCACCGACGACGAGGATGACGATGAGGATCATTTTCCCGGAAAAGCCGAAGGAAAATCGTCCGGCGCAACCGGTAAGAATCCGAATGAAACTCCGGTATTGGACAATTTCGGATTCGATATGACCAAAGCCGCGGAAGAAGGACGTCTTGACCCGGTTGTGGGGCGGGAACGCGAAATCGAACGATTGGCGCAAATTCTGAGTCGGAGAAAAAAGAACAATCCCGTGCTGATCGGCGAACCCGGCGTCGGAAAATCGGCCATTGCAGAAGGATTGGCCATCCGCATCATCCAAAAGAAAGTATCCCGCGTTTTGTTCGACAAACGTGTCGTGACCCTGGATATGGCATCCATCGTTGCCGGCACCAAATACCGCGGGCAATTCGAAGAACGGATCAAAGCGATTTTGAACGAATTGTCGAAAAATCCGAACGTCATCTTGTTCATCGACGAAATCCATACCATTGTCGGAGCGGGAGGCGCAGCGGGATCACTGGACGCCGCCAATATGCTGAAGCCGGCTTTGGCCCGCGGTGAAATTCAATGCATCGGCGCCACCACATTGGATGAATACCGCAAAAACATCGAAAAAGACGGAGCGTTGGAAAGGCGTTTCCAAAAAGTGATGGTCGACCCGACCACCGCCGAAGAAACGCTTCAAATATTAAACAATATCAAAAGCCGTTACGAAGATCATCATAATGTCATTTATACGCCGGAAGCATTGCTTGCATGTGTCAAATTGACAGATAGATATATCAGCGACCGGAATTTCCCGGATAAAGCGATCGATGCGTTGGATGAATCGGGTTCAAGGGTTCATATCTCCAACATCGTGGTTCCGAAACATATCGAAGAACTCGAAAAACTGATCGAAGAAACCAAAGAAGAAAAGTTACGCGCCGTGAAATCCCAAAATTTCGAACTGGCCGCCAATTTCAGAGATAAAGAAAAAGAATACATCTACAAATTGGAAGCAGCCAAGAAACGTTGGGAAATCGAAATACAAGAAAACCGCCAAATCGTTGACGAAGAAAAAGTGGAAGAAGTCGTGTCCATGATGTCGGGCATCCCCGTGCAACGAGTGGCGCAAGCCGAAGGCCAACGGTTGCTGCAAATGAAAGACGAACTGAAATCGAAAGTAATCGGTCAGGACGAGGCGGTGGAAAAAATTGTTCGCGCCATTCAACGAAATCGCGTAGGATTGAAAGATCCGAACAAACCGATCGGCACCTTCATGTTCCTCGGCCCCACAGGTGTCGGTAAAACACATTTGGCCAAGAAGCTGGCGGAATTTATGTTTGATTCGAGTGATGCGTTGATCCGTATCGATATGAGCGAATACATGGAAAAATTCACCGTTTCCCGGTTGATCGGAGCGCCTCCCGGATATGTAGGATACGAAGAAGGCGGACAATTGACGGAAAAAGTGCGGCGGAAACCCTATTCAGTCGTATTGCTGGATGAAATCGAAAAAGCGCACCCGGATGTTTTCAACCTGTTGCTGCAAATGCTGGACGAAGGTCGTCTGACCGACAGCCTCGGCCGAAAAATCGATTTCAAAAACACGATCATCATTATGACCTCCAACATCGGAACCCGTCAGTTGAAGGAGTTTGGAAGAGGAGTCGGATTCAGTACGCCGATAGACGAAACCGATAAGGAATTTTCGCGCAATGTCATTCAAAAAGCATTGAACCGTGCATTCGCGCCGGAATTTATCAACCGCGTGGATGACATCGTGATGTTCGATCAATTGTCAAAAGAATCGATTTACAAGATCATCGACCTGGAACTGAAAGATTTCTACAAACGATTAGAACAGATCGGCTATAAGATGGAAATGAGCGAAGAGACCAAAGAGTTTTTGGGTAACAAAGGGTATGACATCCAATTCGGCGCTCGTCCGTTGAAACGAGCCATCCAAAAGTACCTCGAAGACGAAATGGCAGAAATGATCATCAAAGCTGCCGCGTGCGACGGCGATACAATCGTCGTGGATTTCGACAAAGATGAGCAAAAAATAAAAATGCGAATCGAAAAGCGCGAATCGACGGAAAAGATTGAATAATCGAATGATTCGATTATTCAATCAATTTATATTTTCGTTTCGCTTCCTCACGGGTGCAGGCGTTAAAATGCCACCACTCGGTGCGGAGAGGTGTGAAACCGGCATAAATCATAATATCTCGAAGAATTTTTCTGTTTTTAATTTGTGCGGAAGTTAATTTTCCCTGCTGTATCAATAAATTTTCCCAGTCGATGTGAGCTTCCGGGCCGAAAAAATCAAAGGGAGTTCCCATATCCAAAGCGGAGCCTTCCTCATCGACCAATGAAATATCGACGGCGGCGCCGTAATTGTGCAATCCCGTTTTGGCCGGGTTGGAAACATAAATATTCAGCGGAGTGCCTTTCACCACATTCCACATTTTCCGCTGGCACCAAAGCGGACGCGCCGCATCATAAATAATAATGCTTAAACCGGGATGTTGTTCTTTCAGTTTTTTTTGCGCTTTCACCAGCATAGCCGCCACATCAGGTTGAAGATATGCTTCCCGCAAATCATCGTAAAGAATCTCTTTCGTAAAATTATCGGGTGTGGCATACATCAGTTTCACGACAATCGACGAATCCGAATGTTGAACATTCACCAGCCCGAGTTTTTCCAACCGCACGGCATCTTTCGATTTTGCGGCAATAACGGAAGCCGCTGTTTCCGGAACCGTATCCGTCCGATTCCGGAAATTTTCTTCCGATAATATCCGGGCCTGATTCGTCGTTTTTCCGTTACATGCCGAAAAAAGAAAAACAAAGCAAAACCCGATGATAAAAAATATTTTCCGGTTATTCATAAATCTCTATTATTCAAATGATTAATAAAATTCTGAATTTTCAGATCAAGTCCGATATGAAATTCAAACACGTGATTCATTCTTCTCTCATCTGCCTGAATGCAAAAATAAAGTATTTTTGCACATCTAAAAAATCAATGAATATTCATCCATGAATTTACCCCCCGATTTCATCACATTCGCCAAAACATTTTTCGCTTCCGAATCCGAAGAATTTCTGCAATCTTTGAACCGACCGGCGCCGACTTCGATCCGGATCAACCGGGCAAAAATACCGGATAGCATCATCCGAAACCCGGTTCCGTGGGCAAGTTCGGCCTATTATCCGGACAAACGGCCGATATTTACCTATGATCCGTTGTTTCATACCGGATGCTATTACGTGCAGGAAGCCTCGTCCATGTTTTTGGAACAAGTATTCAACCAATATATTCAAAGTCCGGTTTGCATGTTGGATTTATGCGCGGCACCGGGAGGAAAATCCACACATGCACTGTCATTATTGCCCGAAGGCAGTTTGTTGGTTTCCAACGATGTAATCCGGAGCCGGGCGGATATTTTAGTCGAAAACACGACCAAATGGGGTTATCCGAATGTTATCGTCACCAACAATGACGCATCGGATTTCAAGCGGCTGACTCATTTTTTCGATGTCGTGTCGGTAGATGCACCCTGCTCCGGAGAAGGCCTGTTCCGGAAAGATCCGGAATCGGTCAATCAATGGTCGCTTAACAACATTTCTCTGTGCAAAGAACGACAACAACGCATTCTCCGTGACATCTGGCCTTGTCTGAAACCGGGCGGACTGCTGATCTACAGCACTTGCACGTATAATACGAAAGAAAACGAGGAAAATATCGAACGGCTTTTAAACACGTTCGACGCCGAAATCCTTCCGATCCGTCATGAAAAAACATGGAACATTTCTACGCCGGTACATCCGAACATTTACCGTTTTTTTCCGCATAAAGTTGCGGGGGAAGGGTTCAGCCTGTCATTAATCCGAAAAAACGACGAAGAAAGCCGGCACCCGATTCGGATAAAAACAAGTCCGAACAAAAAACAATCCCCGGTGGTTCCGGACATCAAAGACCGGCTTATTCATCCCGAAAAATTCCGGTTTTCGGTCAAAAACAATATCATCACCGCATTTCCCGAAGAAATCGTTCCCCGGTATGAAACGATCCGGTCAATGCTCAAAATCATATCCGCGGGAATCACACTTGCCGAAATAAAAGGAAAAGACCTCTCTCCCGGCCAATCATCAGCCACTTCCATATATCTAAACAAAAACAAGTTCGAAACAATCGAAATAGACTATAAGCAGGCATTACACTATTTATGTAAAGAGATGCTCGTTTTACCGCCTGAAACTCCTGTTTCACATTTGCTGGTCAACTACAAAAACCACCCCTTGGGATTCGTCAAAAACATCGGCAACCGGGCAAATAATCTGTATCCGCAGGATTGGCGCATCAGAACCCGATATCTTCCGGAGGAAGAAACAATCGTCATAAACACAGATTCTCAGGAACCGGCTTTACCTTGAGAAAGTCTGTCAGAAGTTGTTTAAAATTCAATCGGAGTCCGTCTTGGTTATCAGCCTTCGGCGTCAATACAAAACTTAGAGGCTGTTTGAATTATGTTACATGCTAAAATTCTAAATGCTTATCTATAAAAATACCCCCGGGTGTGAAAGATGTCGATCTATTTTTTGAAAATATGTTTTTTTGTATTGCCATTATCTTTAAAAGTTCCTTTAGTAGTAGAAAACAACATATACAATCCTCCCTTATTTTCCTTTATTAAAAGACTGAAAATAAGGGAATAAGCGAGAGACTAAAAGGATATATGAGGCTACTAAGGGTATTTTCGGAAATAAAGTTTTCTTGGATATATAAAATCTTCATGTTAAATATTTTTTTTGATTTTGAATATAAATAAAAACTTCATCGTATGCCTAAATAACTCAACCAGCTTCTTAAACAACTTCTAACAAAATTCTGTTTATTCAAGGATAACAACTCCTGTGGGCATGTTCCTTTTCAGAACCGTGATTTGAAGGTCTTTTCCGACAATGATGTTATTTTGAGCCAAACGCAGTTCGATGGTTTTGTAAACCAATTCGGGATGATTATTTTCTTTGCTCAAGTGACAAAGAAAAACATGTTTAAGGCGGGGAGTGTAATTTTCAGCCAGAAATTCGGCGGTTTGTTTATTGCCTAAATGCCCGTTGTCGCCGGATATTCTGGCTCTCAAAGAATAATGATACCTGCTGTGTTTCAGCATTTCATCATCATAATTCGATTCGAGGATCAGATAATCGGCCGAACGCAAATAATTTCCCGCGTTATCAGGAATATGTCCTAAATCAGTGGCGAAAACAATTTGAATATTTTTCCGGGAAATATGATAACCGACATTATCGGTTCCGTCGTGCGGCACATCAAAAGCAGTAATCGTAAAATCAGACAACCGGAACGGCGTTTCTTTTTCGATTGTTCGTCCGGAACCGTATATCTTCTCCCCTGTCCGGAGGTTTTTATTGATTCCCTGAAGAACGGCCTCAGTCGAATAAACCGGAATATTGTATTTTTCTCCCAATACACCGGCACTTTTGATGTGATCGAAATGATCGTGCGTAATAAGTATTCCGAGTATTTTTTCGAAAGCAATTCCGGCATCTTTCAATCCCTTTTTAATGGTACGCACAGCGATGCCCGCATCAATCAGGATTCCGCCCGTCGAATCGCCCAAATAATAACAATTACCGCTGCTGCCGCTGGCAAGGCTTAAAAATTCTAAATACACTTATAAGTTAAGAGTTAAAAATTAAGAGTTAAGAGTTAAAAATAGTTGTAATGATCATCGGATGTTAACCCGGTTATTCCTACAACCGGAATGTAAAAAATGTGTCAATGTTTCAAAAAATATTCGTTCTTTTCCGTCCCGTCGGGGACATTATATCGGTAGAAAAACACCATCACTTCACTCCCCGGCCCGTCAGGGACAAAATGTTTTCTTCTTCACATTACGTCCCTGACGGGACTTTGGCCACCGGCGGAATCCTCCTTTCTACCAATATGTTGTCCCCGGCGGGACGAAAAACAACATTTTTCAAATCGGATTTTTCAAAAAAAACAAATATCACATTTTTACACCCCACTTGGGGGATAGGTAGGTGCAACATCCGATAATCATTATATTTATTTCATGGATGACTGTCAAGGGTCAATTTTTTAATCGCGTTTTCACGGTCAAGGATCAATTGTTGTTTGAGTTCGTCGAGGGAATTGTATTTCAGTTCGCTTCTGATGTAATCGACAAATTCCAAAATAACCGGCTTACCGTAAATATCTTGCTCGAAATCAATTAAATGCACTTCGACGGTTAACCGATAATCGGTCGAAACAGTGGGGCTGTACCCGATATTCAACATGCCTTTATACCGGATTCCGTCGATCCAAACATAAACCGCACAAACACCGATGGCCGGAAGAATTTTCTCTTTGTCGCCCGGCTGAATATTCGCCGTCGGAAAGCCGATGCTGCGTCCGATTTGCCGTCCGCCGACCACCGTCCCTTCCAAGCGGTAACGATAAGTCAACAATTTATTCGCCTGCCGGATATCTCCCTGCCGAAGCAATCCGCGAATGTACGAAGAACTGATCTGCATACCTTCAAAAGTATACGCATCCGCCTGCACCACTTCCATTCCGTATTTTTTCCCGTAAACGGCATAATCGTCAAACCCCTCAGTCCGTCCCTTGCCGAAACGATGATCATATCCGATCAGCAAGGTATTCACCTTTAATTGATCGATCAAAATCTGCTTGATAAATGCTTCAGCCGACAATTGAGACATCGTGTGCGTAAATTCCAACGGATACAAAACATCGGGTTCGGTCTCGGCCAAATGTTGCATTTTTTCCTCGAAAGTCGTCAGTAATTGAGGAACATACGCATCGTGCAAAATCTTCCGCGGATGAACGGGAAACGTAATGATCATAGACGGCAGTCCCTTTTGTCCGGCAATCCGGTTCAACCGATCGATCAAAAAACGATGACCGATATGCACCCCGTCAAAAAATCCGATGGTAGCAACCGAAGGTTGATTCATAGTTCAATCAGTTATAAAAAACAGCGGAAAAATCTTCAAAAGATTCAGGTTGATACGTTTTAAAACCCATTGCTTCAGCCGCCGCCACATTTGCTTCCGCATCATCGACAAATAAAGTTTCGCCGGCTGTTATTCCGGCATCCTTCAAAAGATACTCGAAAATTTCCTTATCGGGCTTTGCCCATCCGATTTCGTAAGAAAAATAAGCTTTTTCAAAATAATCGTCGAACGTATGTCCGTTTCGACAAAAAACCGGCTCGATAATCCCGTCGATGTGAATGGCATTGGTGTTGCTTAACATAAACACGCGATATTTTTTGCGGAGTTGAAGCAATAAGTCCAACTTTTCGGCAGGAACATCCAACAAAAATTTCATCCAGGCCTTGTCGATTTGTTGATCAGACAGCGGTTTCCCGATTTTGCTCCGAATTTCGTTTCTGAATTGCCCGGGAGATATTGCTCCGATTTCCAGCCGCCGAAAAATGCCGTCCTGACGGTAATCCGACAAATATTCGCGTACATTCTCCATACCGAGTCCGACAAAAGCATCAATACATGCCTGCTTGTCTAAATTGATCAGTACGCCGCCGAAATCAAAAACGATATTTTTAATGCCGTTTGTCATGCCGTTTTTTAAGAGGACGAAGATACAAATAAATTCGGGAACCAAGAGCCGGCAATCAAAAGCCGGGAACAAGAAAAAGCAAAAGCCGGGAAACCGGATGATTGAACAATCATCGATTTCCCGGCTTTTGACTCTTAATTTTATTAAAACCTCAGTCCCTGCCTAATAATCCTTTTCTCCTCTGTTTCCGACCATGTCGCTGATGCCACACCTACAGAAAAACTTTTTCGATAGTCGTTTGCCAACCCTAAAGCAAAGGAACAAATAGAGAACGGTTTGCGTATATCTTCCTTAAATTCTACAGATGTCGACGATATCGAAAACCGCTTACGCATGTCCGATTGAATCGTCGTCGAAACTCCGTTTATTTTAAATTTGTTCATTTCTCAAAATCATATTTAATCGATATTGAACATATTTGGCTGAAACCGGAAAGACCGGACGGTGTTTGTTTACCTCGGAATAGCTGTTCGGATTCGCATTGGTCAACACATTTCCGTCGACATCCGTATCCATAGCACCTCCGGGAACATCATCAACCCTTATGACCAACAGATCATTATTGCACAGGCAATCTATCCACCCGGTATCGTCCGTGAAAACAATTCCTAACCGAATTCCAGACTCTTGAGATACCACACTTTCATTCGGTTTCAAGACCAGCGATTCACCCGGCGCAACCTCCCGTTCAACATTCGTGATATTATTCTTCAGTTTGATATTAAATGTATTGCTATTCAAATAAACTGCACCCTGAATCAAGCTGCTGACATCAGACGTATACGTAATCGATTGTTTAAAGCGCACTTGCAATGTTTGCCAAACTTTTTGTCCCAATCGAAGACCGGCATTCAATTCATCGTTGTCAAATATCAAATTCAACCCTCGAAGCGTTGTTCCTTTATTTAAAGTGATCACTTTAGAATCGATTCTTCCTGAACCGACCGGTTGCCCCAGTGAATCCCGAACAGGTTCGATTGTTTGATTTTCCGAAATCAATACACCACCTATAATGGTCCTTTCATCAAATGCATATTTTTCACCGGTTGAATTTAGTAATATCTTCACGGGCAACGCCGGAGGAAAAGCTGCCGGATAAACATACTCATCACTGTTCAGATACATTTTGTTTTGTAACGCTACACTGTCCGGATGCAATGTCAAATCTCCGTTTTCGGGATCATTAAACAAGGGACCGGAGGTTATTCTGACAGTCTCATTTCCCAACCGTGTTCGTAAACTCATTGTCTGTTCTTCGTCTGTTTCTCCTGTCGGTTCAAATAAACATCCGTCAATATAGATTATGCAATTCTTCAAAACACAATATCCCGTCATGACAAAAGTATTGATACTAACAACAGCCTGTTCAATACACCCGGTATTGGCATTATATCCCTCCGAACCCCATGATAATGTAACATCCTGTTTATATGAACTGCATACAAGCGCAAATTTATTTCTCTTGACGGCAAAATATTTTTGTCCGACATCTTTCATAAAACCGGTAATAGACCAATTATATCCTCGATTTCCGAGACAATTGGAATAATAAAATATCCAATTGTTTATCATATTAAAACCGGGATGTCGATCAAGAGGCATTATTCCTGAATATACAGTATCAAATTCTCTGTCAGCAACAAAATTTCTGTCAATCGATGATGCATTTTCATCAAAATACCCGCGACAAATAATATAAGCAGACGGAGAATATGATGCCGCTTTATTCATTGTTTTAAACGGATTATCACATGTTCCGTCCCCGATCATATCATTTCCGACCTCCGAATCTACATATAATATGTCTTCGGGAATAATGATCTCTCCTGACGTAAATAATACTTTATCTCCGGCTTTTAAATTCCATAGTCTCATTTCACACCTCCTTTTCTTTAATCGTTACTATATCCCTATCCATCGCCCAATCGTATAAATTCTTATAAACACGTTCTATTTCAACAAACAGAATCTCATTTTCGAATATCCACTTTACCGGACGATTAAGCTTATCCCAGGCCGGTTCTATGTTTTTGTCGGTCAGATTTCTTTTATCAAAACACAGCTTGGAATAAACGGTTTCAAAAAACCATTGCCGAACCTCTTCACTTTGTCGTTCCAAAGGAAGAGCGTTATCCCATTGAATATGATCTGTCAATTTTATCATAAATACATTTTTTTAATTTTACAAATCTTTATTTTTACAAAATATTCATTAATTATCTTTCAATTCAATTTTTTTCACAGCAGTCAAAAAGGAACCGATATACAATTTATCCTTGTAAATCACAGCATCTTCGCAAAATAAATTCGTTTCCCCTTCTCCTTTAATTACAAATTTCACTTCACCCGTATAAGTATTCAGCGAACTCACCCCTTTCTCATGACAAGCAAATACAATATCTTTAAATTTAACGGCTTTGTACATCGGAATATCCGGCATACCAGACACTTTATACACGTCGTCATACTCATTCATGGTATACAATCCGTCTTTACCGCACAGATACGCCAGATCGTCAATCACAACGGCTTTATTGAAACTGCCCGAATTTCTGACTTGAGTGAAATTGTACGTCCCGACGGGAGCTT
>JGI24699J35502_11133533_pt1 | contig 11597 bp, 9 predicted proteins | sample TergutMp193P4_FD_35502 | JGI IMG/M metagenome (IMG submission 35502) | reverse complement strand
GTTTCCTTCGCCGATTCCGCACGGAACTTCTTCTCGTCCGTCCTTCCCGCCGTGTCGTGTGTCCATCAATCCTCAAAGATCTCTTTTTTCCTTCTTTTTGTTTTCCCTTTTCTTCCCGCGGGGCGCAAAGGTAAACCTTTTTTCCCCGCCCCGGAACTTTTCCGCTCTTTTTTCAACGGATCCCCGGGAAAACGGCTGCAAAAGTAGGGAAGATTCCATCCCCCTCCAAATTTTTTCCGTCTTTTTTTACCCCCTCAGTCCCGATATAATTCTAAATACCTTATTCTCAGGAAGAAAAATTTGAAGAATTTTCCGGTTCATATCCCGATTTTCTCCTGAATCATTTATATTTTGACTTCGACAAGATCTGCCGACTGTCCGATTGATTCATCAAATCGGGTAAAGTCACATTTTTATTTGTTTCCATATAACGAGAAACAATTCTCCAACCGATAAAAACACCGATTCTCGGAGGATAATCGTCCGTAAAAAAGGCCGAATGGGAAGCATCGGTCATGTATTTGGAGACAATCAAATAATCCTTCGAATAAAGATGTTGATTTCGAATAATATAACGCCACAACTCTTTTTCATTTTTCAAACACAAATTCAATTCATCTTCCGAAAATCCCAACAGAAGAGATTCCGAATCATCAGGCAAAAAGGCCTGCAATGCGTAAATAACCTTCCCCTGATAGATCATATTATCTAACAGGCCGGAATCATTCGGATCAAACGGAAATTCCGAGTATAATAATCCGGTCAAATAATCGGGAACAATTCTGTCCCGAATCATGTTTCGCCGCTGACGAACATTAAAATAGTTTTGATATAACGGATAATCTTCACCCAAGTATTTATCAATACTCAAAGAGAGTATATTTTCCCCGACAATCACCGATTGGTTCAACCCGGAAACATGCATGTAAATCGTCGGAATTTTTATCAGGGGAAAGTAAAAATGAAATTCATCAAAAGCTTTTCCCAACCGAAGTTCAATATCGTCGAGAGCGCTATATTTATTTTCCGTATCGGTATATAACCGGAACAACAGGCTATCGGCAAAATGCTTCTGCATTTTTGACGCAAAAGAAGCAGAATCCGGACTTCCCACCTCCACAATGTATTTGGAGTACAACTCCAAAAAACTCTTATAATCCCGTGTCAACTGTTCCGGCACCGGTTGTTCCGGCTTTTTCAACCAATCATACAGGATTCTATCAAAACGTATAATCGAAACCGGAGATGCCACAACCGCACTGTCCATGTTCTTCCCCGAACCTTTTCCTTGCCGACAGGATACACAAAATATAAGGAGCAGTATGGATAAGCGACAAACTATTTTTTCAGTCATTAGTATATCAATTATAAAATTATTTATTTCTTATGATTTAAATACATGGCAGAATTTAATTTATTCTATTTTAAATGCGAAGATACAATTCACAAATAATTTATGCAATAATATAAAAAGTATGTCGTTATAATTAATTCGCCGGAGAACAATGATTTAACTTATCTTATCATCCCTTTAGCAGTAAAAAGACAACTTTCTATTCTCTCTTATTCTCTCATTAAATGATTTAAAATAAGGGAATAAGGGTTTGTAGGTATGACTAATCCACGCTACTAAGGGAATTGTAAATAGTAGTTAATTCAATACTGACTGATTGATTATATGTCTTTTTTAATAGCATATTTTTTACATCATTACCAGAATTTAAACTTCGCATATTTGCACCTTAGTGTTTAAAATATAAACTATTTTTTACGACATACTTAATGAAAATATTTTTCGATTTTACGAATGGCGGTGTCATGACAAAAAATAATAACATGATCACCGGCTTGAATGTGAGTATCTCCGGTAACGATACAAGCCTTGCCGTCCCGGACAAGTCCGCCGATGGTCAAATCTTTCGGCAATCCCAAATTTTTAACGGCACGTTTGGTTATTTTAGAATCTTCCTTGGCGATCAGTTCCGCCACATCGGCATTTGCCACCGTCATTGTTTTAATATTCGAGACATCCGCATCCAAAAGCAGTTTATAAATATGTCCCGCAGCAATCAGTTTTTTATTGATGACCGTTCCGATATCCAATTTTTCGACCAAAGTGATATAATCTATATTTTCAACTTCGGCCACGGTTTTTTTCACTCCGAAGCGTTTTGCCGCCATACAGGCCAAAATATTCGCTTCAGAATTTGCCGTAAGAGCGACAAAAGCATCCATGTCGCGAATGCCTTCTTCTTTCAACAATTCGGTATCACGACCGTCGCCATGGATAATCATCGCATTGTTTACTTGTTGGGTAAGCCAATGGCAACGATCGATATTTTGTTCAATGATCTTCACATTAACCTGACTCGGCATTCCGAGGCAGGTACGAACCACAATGCGCCCCCCGCCCATGATCATTACATTTTTTACCTCAAATTCTTCTTTCCCGCATATTCTCCTGAGTTTCGGAAGATAATCGGGAGTTGTGGTAAAAAACACAATATCATTTTTTTTTATCACATCCGAACCGCCGGGAATAATTGTTGATGAATATCTTTTTATGCCGACGATATGATAAAATGAATCGTCTTTGGTTAATTCATAAAGAGGAATATTCAAAATAGAAGCATTTTCACGCACTTTGATTCCGGTTAAAATCAACCGACCGCCGTATAACTCGTGCCATTGGCGCATCCAAGGCCTTTTTAAGGCATAAACCACTTCATCTGCGGCCAACATTTCAGGATAAATAAGAGAATGAACTCCCGATTTTTCAAAAAAAGCGCTGGTTTCGGGCAGCAAATATTCATAATTGTCGATCCGCGCCAATGTCTTTTTAGCACCTAATTCCGAGGATAACATACAAGACATGATGTTTTGCGATTCTTCGGGAGTAACCGCCACAAACAAATCCGTATCGCCGACTCCCGCCTCTTTCAAACTGTTTATAGAAGTCGGAGAACCAACGATGGTCATCAAATCAAAATTATCATCCAGATTATTTAACACTTCGGCATTTTTATCCAATAAAACAGTGTCAATCATCTCCCGGGACAACAATTTGGCCAAATAAGTCCCCACCTCTCCGGCTCCCGCAATCAATACCTTCATACGAAAATAATTCTTTTGTTAAGAAACTATTTAAAATTCAATCGGAGTCCGTCTTGGTTATCAGCCTTCGACGTCAATACAAAATTTAAACAACCTCTAAAGAACAAAAAATAAATAACGTATTATCCGTTGTTTATCTCCTGTCTAAATTCCAATATCGATTTTAAAATACCTTCAGCATCTATTCCACAAAGCCGGTACAATTCACTCAAGCTGCCGTGTTGAATGAAATGATCGGGAATACCCAAGCGCTTTATTTTAGGATAATAATCATTATCGGACATAAATTCAAGCACCGTACTGCCCAATCCTCCTGTAATCACTCCGTCTTCAACGGTTATGATATGATCGAAACTTTTTCCGACTTCATGCAACAATTCTGTATCAACCGGTTTCAGAAAAAGCATGTCGTAATGAGCAATTTCGATATTTTCAATCTTCCCGGCCATTTCGACGGCTTTCGCAACCATATTTCCGACAGGCCCGATGGATATGACCGCCATATCTTTCCCCGCTTTCAAGTTTCGTCCCTTACCGACAGGCAACGCCTGCATTTTATTTTTCCAGTCGACCAGCACTCCCCGTCCTCTCGGATAACGAATGACGAAAGGCCCCATTTCGGGTTGTTGTGCCGTAAACATTAAATTTCTCAGGTCATGTTCGTTCAACGGAGAAGCGATCGTCAAGCCGGGAATACAACGAAAATAAGCCAAATCAAAAACGCCGTGATGCGTAGGCCCGTCTTCGCCCACCAATCCGGCTCTGTCCAAACAAAAAACGACATTCAGGTTTTGCAACGCCACATCATGAATCACCTGGTCATAAGCACGTTGCATAAATGAAGAATAAATATTGCAAAACGGCAACATTCCTTCTTTTGCCAACCCGGCCGAAAATGTAACGGCATGTTCTTCGGCAATCCCCACATCAAAAGCCCTTTCGGGCATTTCCTTCATCATGATGCACATGGAAGAACCTGTGGGCATCGCCGGCGTAATCCCCACAATCCGTTTGTTTTCTTTTGCCAGCTCCAACAATGTATTTCCGAAAACATCCTGAAATAAAGGAGGTTCAACACCATTACTCACAACGATGCGCACCCCTTTTTCTTTGTCGAATTTTCCAGGAGCATGCCATTCGGTCGCCGATTTCTCGGCCGGTTCAAAACCTTTTCCTTTTTTCGTGCGGATATGTAACAGACGCGGCCCTTTCATATCTTTGATGTCTCTCAACACTTTCACTAAATAATTGACGTCGTGACCGTCGATCGGGCCGAAATAACGAATATTAAATCCTTCAAAAATATTATGCTGTTTGGTCAACAAAGATTTAAGGCTGTTGTTGAACCGCAATATATAATCTTTTCCTCCTTCAGAGATAATTTTTTTCCGTTTCAAAAAACGGTATAAATCATATCTTAATTTATTATAGGTGCGGGAAGTCGTAATGTGCACCAAATATTCACTTAAAGCGCCGACATTATTGTCGATGGCCATGTGATTATCATTCAAAATAATCAGTAAATTGTTGGGATTTTCGCTTACATTGTTCAATCCTTCAAAAGCCAATCCCCCGGTCATGGAACCATCGCCGATCACAGCCACCACATTTCTGGTTGCTTCATTTTTCATGTTCGAAGCGACTGCCATTCCCAACGCCGCGGAAATCGATGTGGAAGCGTGTCCGACTCCGAAAGCATCGTATTCGCTCTCTTTCGGATTGGGAAATCCGCATAAACCGCCGAATTTCCGGTTAGTCGCAAACTGATCGCGCCGACCAGTCAAAATTTTGTGTCCGTAAGCCTGATGCCCCACATCCCAAATCAGCCGGTCATAAGGAGTTTCAAATACATAATGCAAAGCGACGGTCAACTCGACAACCCCCAAGCTGGACGCAAAATGTCCCGGATTGGAAGCCAATTCATCGATGATAAAATTCCTCAATTCCCTACAAACCTGCAGCAAATCCTTTTCAGGCAACTTTCTAAGATCTGCGGGATAGGTTATGGTATTTAGTAAGCTGTAATTTTTATCTGATTCAAACATATCTCATTGCAATTGCAAAAATTTATGCAAAAGTAGCCTATTTCTATGATTTTTGATCGCAATTTTTAATTAAAATCACATCCGGAAAAAAATTGCAGAACATCGTGTACGACATCCGACACCCGGAAATAATTTTGCTCCGGTCATTTATCGGTGAAGGAATATAACAGCCCTTTCTGCCGATTAGCCTCAAATGCTCTTCTTTTTATCGCTGCAAGTTGTCTAAACAGAAGCAATTTTGTATTTTTGCGATATCTTTTATCTTATCCGATTTTTGAAAATCATTTATTCATTCTTAATTTATGAAAAAATTTATCGCATCATCATTTTTAATTATAACATCAATAATGACACAAGCCGCAGATAATCCGTTCTTTATGAACTATAACACTCCACATCAAACGCCTCCGTTCGACAAAATAAAAATCGAACATTATGAACCGGCGTTCGACGAAAGCATTAAACAACATAACCAAGAAATCGATGCGATTATTGCCAATCCCGAACCCGCAACATTCAGCAACACCATCGAAGCGTTAGAACGTTCGGGCAATCTGTTGTCAAAAGTAAGTAACGTATTTTTCAATCTGTTGAGCGCCGAAAGCAACGACAAAATGCAGGAAATTTCCCAAGCTGTAAGTCCCAAACTGTCGGAGCACTCCAATAACATTCATTTAAACGAAGAACTTTTTGCCCGTGTAAAAGCCGTTTACGACCGGAGAGACAGTTTAAATCTGACCACCGAACAACGCCGGTTATTGGACGAAACTTACGATTCATTTGTAAACGAAGGGGTTAACCTTTCCGGGCCCGACAAAGAAAAATATCGGGAATTAAGTGCGGATTTAAGCAAACAAACTTTGAGTTTCGGACAGAATGTATTGAAAGAAACGAATGCCTATATGCTGCACATCACCGATAAAGAGCAATTGGCAGGATTACCTCAAAGCGTGTTGGACGCAGCCGCATTAAAGGCCAAACAAAAAAACGTCGACGGTTGGGTATTCGATTTAACGGCGCCGAGTTATGTTCCTTTCATGAAATATGCTTCAAACAGGGATTTACGAAAAGAACTGTATACAGCATACAACACGAGATGCATCAACGGCGGAGAAACAGACAACCGGGAAGTCGTGCGAAAAATCACAAGCCTGAGCATGGAAATCGCCCAATTAATGGGATATAAAGATTATGCGGAGTATGTGCTTCGCCGCCGCATGGCCAAAAATGAAGACCGTGTCTATGCCTTGTTGGATGAATTATTGACCGCCTATCGTCCGGTTGCCGAAGAAGAATACCAAGCCGTCCGGGATTTTGCCGCCGATAACGATTCAGTCGATTTCACCATCCTACCCTACGATTGGAGTTATTATTCCGAACAATTGAAAAATGCCCGTTTCAGCATCAATGACGAAATGTTGAAGCCCTATTTCGAGCTTGAAAACGTTAAGGAAGGAGTATTCGGACTCGCTACCGAATTATACGGAATCACCTTCAAAAAGAATCCGGAAATACCCGTTTATCATCCGGAAGTGGAAGCATTCGACGTGTATGATGCCGACGGAAAATTTCTGGCCGTGTTATTCACCGATTTTCATCCGAGAGAAGGAAAACGAAGCGGAGCCTGGATGACAGAATTTAAAGGCCAATACAAAGAAAACGGACAAGACAGCCGTCCGCACATATCGCTGGTCATGAATTTCACCCGCGCAACAGAAACAGCGCCCGCCTTGCTCACCTACGACGAGCTCAAAACATTCATGCACGAATTCGGGCATGCCTTGCACGGCATGTTTGCCGACGGAACGTATGAAAGTCTTTCCGGGACGAACGTGTATCGTGATTTTGTGGAATTGCCTTCTCAGATCATGGAAAATTGGGCAAACGACAAACAGTTTCTGGATCGTTTCGCCAAACATTATCAAACGGGAGAACCTGTTCCTTCCGAACTGATTCAAAAACTCAAGGATGCCGAAAATTTCAATGCCGGTTATTTATGTCTCCGCCAGTTAAGTTTCGGATATTTAGACATGGCCTGGTATACCCTGAAAACTCCTTATACGGGAGATATCATTGCTTTTGAAACAGAAGCCCGGAAAAAAACCGATGTTTTGCCGCCGGTCGAAGGAACCTGCATGAGCACTCAATTCAATCATATTTTTTCGGGCGGATATGCCGCAGGATATTATGGATACAAATGGGCGGAAGTATTGGATGCCGATGCGTTTTCGGTTTTCAAAGCCACCGGATTATTCAACAAAAAAACAGCACAATCGTTCCGCGACAATATTTTGTCGAAAGGAAACAGTGAAGACCCGATGGTTTTATACGTTCGTTTTCGCGGTCAGGAACCAACCATTGACGCCTTGTTGGAAAGAGACGGCATTTCGAAACCGCAAGTTCAAAATCCGGCTAATCCGAATGCCGATAAAATCATCAATCAATATTCCGAAATCATCGACCAATATTTATTGATGATCACCGACATCAAAAAAGAAAAAAATCAACAGAAAAAGGGCAAAAAAATAGAGGAACTTGGCACTTTGACTCTTGAAATACAGCATATTACCCAACAAATTGCCGGATATTCAAGTTCATTCACCCGAGAACAAAATACAAGACTGCAAAAAATATCCGATAAATTGAAAAAAGCCGCCGAATAAGTATTATCATGAAAATTTTAACGGTCATTCTATCGTTTTTAACCATGTTTTCCGGATACGGATATTCTCAAAAAGACTCCGACGGGGTAAGCATGAATGTGCTGGTCGAAAAAAACATCGAAGCCGGAAAACAATTCCGTATCCTGTTCGAAATAAACAGCGAAAAAGCTGAGAATTTCAAAGCTCCCGGATTCAAAGGGTTTAAAGTCATATACGGGCCGTCGCAAACCTCATCGTCTTCAACGACAATCATCAACGGAAAGGTAAACACAGAATTTAAAATCAATTACATCTATGTATTAGAAGCCGTCAAAAAAGGCGATTTCACCATTTCGGAAGCGTCCGTTTCCGTCGACGACAAAATAATCCGTTCCAAACCGGTATCCGTAAAAGTCGTGTCCGGGAATAAATTAAACAAAATCAAAGAAAAGGAAGAAAAGGAAAGAAAAGAATCCGTCCCGATAAAACTCGAAGTTTTTGCTCCCGATTCGGTTGCAATCTATCAACGTTTCAGAGTCATTTTTGAAGTAAATGCCCGAGAAGACGAAATGAAATTAAAAGATCCCGTTTTCAATAATTTTTTGATCCTGGCAGGCCCGGACATCTCTGTTTCCGACGTCATCGAACCGATTGACGGACAACGTGTTTTGATGCCCGAAACATCTTATGTCTACGTCTTGGAAGCCGAAAAAAAAGGCATATTCACCATTCCAGCAACCGAAATAATCATAAACGGGAAAAAATACAAATCCCGGCCGGTAAAAATCAAAGTGGTGGAAAAAATCGACGACAGAAGTCCTCAACAACAGAAAAGAGAAGAAGACGAAAAATCAATCTTTTTGTAGAAATTTATTAAAATAAAATAATTTCGTATGAAAACAGCATTAATCACCGGAGCGACATCAGGCATCGGAAAAGCGACCGCCGAAAAACTGGCGGAGAAAAAATATAATCTTATTCTTACCGGAAGACGCAAAGAACGGCTGGAAGAAATCAGCCGGACAATTTCGAACCGATACGGCGTCAACGTTCTTCCGTTATGCTTTGATGTCAGAGATTGTGATGAAGTGAAAAAACAAATCGATCATTTGCCCGAAGACCAGAAAAATATTGATGTTTTGGTCAATAATGCCGGATTGGCCGTCGGACTGACGCCGATTCAATCGGGCATCATCGACGATTGGGAACGGATGATCGATACCAACATCAAAGGACTCCTTTACATGACCCGTGCCGTATCTCCGTTGATGATCGAGCGCGGCATGGGACATATCGTCAATATCGGCTCCATCGCAGGACGCGACGTTTATCCCGGAGGCAATGTATATTGTGCCACCAAATACGCCGTCGACGCCTTGACCAAAAGCATGCGCATTGATTTGCTGCCGTATGGCATCCGGGTATCGCAAATTGCTCCGGGACAGGCAGAAACCGAATTTTCCGTGGTCCGTTTCAAAGGAGACGAAGAAAAAGCCGAAAATGTTTACCGGGGATTCGAGCCGTTAACCGCCGAAGACATTGCCGACGCCATCGTGTACGTGTGCGAAGCGCCGCCGCATGTCAACATCACCGACTTATTGATTATGCCGACGGCGCAGGCATCCATCAATATGATTTACAGAAAGTAACGAGTCGGATGCCGCCCGATTCCAAGACCGGCAAAGTTTTACAGATTTTGTCCGCCAGATACTTCGATGCGTTGTCCGTTGATCCAATAGGCTTCTCCGGTACAAAGAAAAGCGACGACTCCGCCGATATCATCGGGTAAGCCGACACGTCCCAACGCGGTATTGCCGGCAATCGAGGCGTTGAATTCCTGATTATCTCGCGTACGACCGCCGCCAAAATCGGTTGCGACAGCACCCGGAGCGACAGCATTCACCCGGATTCTCTTCGCCCCCAACTCTTTTGACAAATAGCGGGTAAGCGTTTCTACGGCGCTTTTCATAGAAGCATACACAGCAGAACCGGGAAGAGTCATACGAGCCAAACCCGAAGAAATGTTGACAATTCCGCCACCGGCGTTGATAAACGGCAATGCTTTTTGCGTCAAGAAAAACACGCCTTTGTAATGAATATTGAAAGCAGCATCCAATTGTTCTTCGGTCGTATCGGTGGCGAGAGCATACAAAGCCGTCCCCGCATTGTTAATCAGAAAATCAAATGCGGCACTGCCTGTTTGTCCGGTCAGATATTCCGTCAGCTGTGCCATAAAGCGGTCGAATGTTTTTACGTTACTCGTATCTAATTGAAAGGCAACCGCCTTTTGTCCCATCGCCCGAATTTCGGCAGCCACCTTGTCGGCAGCCTCTTTGTTGACATGGTACGTGAGTACCACATCCATGCCTTTTCGGGCAAGCGCCAAAGCGATACTTTTTCCTATGCCCCGGCTGCCGCCCGTGACTACCGCCATTTTACTTTTTGTATCCATTTTTGAGTTATTTTTTAATGATTTTTGTGGATGCAAATATAGTTAATAATATTCTGCCGATAAATATTTTCAAAAAGTGTTGAGGCTAAAGAATATGTTGTAGATTTGCGTATATTTAAGAATGCTGCTGAAATGTCGGCGGACAGTGCAAGCGAACTTGACAAAGAAAAGAAAATAGCGTAAATTTATGGTATAAAAAATGATACTAATGAAGAAAATATTTGACACAATAGACAGTGGAACACTTGAAGGCTTGTCAATAATTTTAGCAAATACTGACAATCGTTTCGGATTGACAGGGACAGAACTTTCAAAATTCATTCCTGAAGCAGGACTTAATGATGTTGAGCCAACCATCACAAAATGGAAAAGATTATTCAATAGTTTTGTAGATTATCAAAATAGAACTAAAAATTCAAATAGCATTCTGAAATTTATTAATTTAACAATGAGACCTTCTCGTTATGTTGGAAATTCGGAAAAGTTTGAATATATACGAGGAGAATTAAACAAAAGGTTGAGTTTTATCGGTCTTTATTTAAATGAATCGGGCGTTTTTAATCCGACTGAAAAATCTCAAACAATTTCAGAAGCCAAACAGAGAGTAAATAGGTTTAAATCAAAATTGGAACAAAGAAACATTCACCCTAAAATATTTGAATATTGTAATAGTGAATTAATTTCCGAAAATTATTTTCATTCTGTTTTTGAAGCTGTCAAAAGCATTGCAGAAGAGATAAGAAAGAAAACTAACTTAACATTGGACGGCGGAGAATTAGTAGATAACGCTTTTTCTATAAATGCACCATTAATAAAAATCAACAGTTTAGAAACAGAAACTCATAAGAGCGAACAGAAAGGATTTGGAAATCTAATAAAAGGAGTTTTTGGAATGTTTAGGAATACAACGGCACATTCCCCGAAAATAATTTGGAATATTACAGAAGACGAAGCATTGGATATTATGTCAACAATATCATTGATACACAAAAAACTTGATAAAAACTGCCGCTAACGAGTGGTTTGGCGCAAGCGGGGCAGTAACTCGTCCGAAAGGTAGTGGAAATTTTCAAGTTTTGTGCCTTGTATCAAGTGTAGTGAAAGCCCCGTCTGCGCCAAGCCGCTACCACGTTATCTACAAGCAGCGACAATGCAGGCGGACAATGACGTAGAAAATGAGCATCTGAAAACAAGGCAAGACCTGCGAAGCCGTTAGAACAGGAAAATATTGAAATTATTTTATGTTAAATTTGACAAACACAATATTTTGGGAAAGTAAAAAAGGGATTTTATTACAAGTATTGCTTGTTCTTATCCCACCTGTCTTTTTCTTGAAAAGTCCGT
>JGI24699J35502_11133534_pt1 | contig 11601 bp, 8 predicted proteins | sample TergutMp193P4_FD_35502 | JGI IMG/M metagenome (IMG submission 35502) | reverse complement strand
GCTAAGCTAATACTTTTCTACTTAAGTACAAAATATTTATCAAACTTTTTTCACTCTTTTGATGCTTATTTTAATCTGTTAAAGTAGAATTAAGTTCTAAATAAAATAAATACAAAGGTAAATAAAAAAATAATTTTACCCTATTTTATTGCGGATTTTAAGGTTTAAGAAATCGGAGTATAATTAAAAATTGTTAAATATTTATTGTTTTTCGATAAATATTTGTTGTTTTTAAAAAATGTCTTTACCTTTGCATATCGAAAAACGATAAATTTTTATTGAAAAACTTATTTAATGAGAGTATAAGTATGAATACAAGGCTAAAAATTATTTGCATTCTGTTTGGGATTGTTTATTTTTATTTTGTTGGAATGGCTATTATTGATTCAATTCCTGATTTTATGGCGGGCTTTAAAGAGGGCTATAATAAAGTCAAAACATTTGGAGAAGAAGGCAGTACAATAGAAGAACCTGATCAAACCGAAACTGTTTTTCTTAATATAAAACCGATATCTGGTTTTTTTTCTTTTCCGAGTTCTATTATAAATTTAAAAAGTGGCAATCCAGTTCGAGCCGAATTTTCGAGTCTCATAACAAAAGTAGATAAAACCCAACTTCCACTTAAGGTTAAAATCGGCAGCATTGTCTTTATATTTTTAGCTTTTCCAACTCTTTTTGCAATTGTATTTATTCCAATACAAATTTATAGAGTTATCCGCTCTATTGTTAAGAATGAAATTTTCAAACTCCGAAATGTTGCTCGAATTCGATGGATCGGCTATTGTTTGTTATTTATTTTTGTAGGAGAAGCATATTCAAATTTTTTTAATACTGTTGAAGCTAAAGCATTAATACGGTTGGAAGATTACCAGATTATTTTTAAAATGGGTTCGGAATATTATTGGCTGCTCTTTGCATTGGTTACTTTGCTGTTTGCAGAAATATTGAAGATTTCCCATACAATGAAAGAAGAACAAGATTTGACGATATAATTTAAGAAAAATACTATGTCGATAATTGTAAATTTAGATGTTATGATGGCTAAACGAAAGATTTCTTTGAACGAACTTTCGGAAAAAGTCGATATAACGCCAGCTAATCTTTCTATTTTGAAAACAGGGAAAGCTAAAGCGATTCGATTCAGTACTTTGGAAGTATTATGTAAAGAATTGGATTGCCAGCCGGGAGATATTTTGGAGTTTAGTAATGAGTGACGAGTAACAAGTGAAATAATAAATATAAATCAATTAAAATTAAAATGTAATGAAAGATTTCTTTAAAATGTTATTTGCTTCTATTATTGGAGTAATTATTGGATTGCTGATCGTAACCGTTATAGGTTTCGTTATCTTTGTTGGAATGGCAGCTTCTGTGGAAAGCAGTTCTGCCTCTTATAAATTACAGAAAAACACTGTACTAAAGTTAAATCTAAATGAGAATCTGAATATTTCCGAACAGGATAGTTCAAGTCCTTTTGATCTAATATTCAATCGTACAGGAGAACACTACGGCCTGAATGATATTCTGTCGGCTATCCGAAAAGCGGAGAAAAACGATAATATCAAAGGCATTTACTTGAATGTTGGATATGCTCCGATAGGTTTTACAACTATGGAGCCGATTCGCAATGCGTTGTTGGAATTCAAAAAAAGCGGGAAATTTATCATCGCTTATGGTGAAGACTTCTCGCAGCCGACCTATTATGTGAGTTCAGTTGCCGATACAATTTTTATGAATCCTTCGGGGACTTTAGATTTTCGCGGTTTATCAACCTCCATACAATTCGACAAAGGTGTTTTTGAAAAATGGGGAATCGAAATGCAGGTTTACAAAGTCGGAACCTATAAATCTGCCGTAGAACCGTATATTCAAGATAAAATGAGCGATGCCAACAGGGAACAGGTTACATCTTATCTCAACAATGTATGGGGAACGGTATTGAACAAGATTTCTGAAAGCCGGGGCATTTCGGTGGAGCAACTCAATAAATATGCCGATGAATTTTTGATGCTTACGACTCCTGAAAAAATAGTAGAATACAAACTAATCGACGAATTAAAATATGCCGATGAATCGGAAGCTTGCTTGAAAAATCTTTTAGGATTGGGAGAAAACGAAAAACTTCGGTTTGCTGGGGTTAAGAATATGCTTTCGGTTCAGGAAGCCGGCAAAAAGGTAAGCAAAGACAAAATTGCAGTATTATACGCTGAAGGAGAAATAATGAGTGATAATGCATCCGGATTTTTACCCGGCAATTATATTTCTGCAAAAGAATATGTTAAAGAATTAAACAAATTAAAAGATGATAAAAATGTGAAAGCGGTTGTATTCCGGGTAAATTCGCCGGGAGGAAGCGCGTATGAATCAGAACAGATTTGGCATGCGGTTAATGAACTTAAAGCCGTAAAACCTGTGGTTGTATCTATGGGTACCTATGCCGCATCCGGAGGATATTATATTTCCTGCGGCGCTAATAAAATCATTTCTGAACCTACCACTTTGACCGGTTCTATCGGAGTATTCGCCTTGATTCCAAATGCTGCCCAATTAGCAAAGAAAATGGGTGCTACTTACGATGGCGTTTCTACAAACAAATTTTCCGATTTCGGAAGAGAAGTATGGTCTATTCCTATATTTGGCATAGGATTGTTGCCTGCCCGTCCGTTTAATAATGAAGAAAGCGCGAAACTGCAAATGCAGGTGGAAAGAATGTATGACTTGTTTTTAAGCCGTTGTGCCGAAGGACGCGGAAAAACCAAAGAAGAAATTGATTCTATCGGACAAGGGCGAGTTTGGACAGGTAAGCAGGCATTGGACTTAGGTTTAGTCGATTCGTTAGGAGGTATTGATGTTGCTATCAAAAAAGCTGCCGAATTAGCCGAAATTGAAAATTATTCAATAAGTGAATATCCTGCCAAGAAAGATTTCTTCTTAAGTCTCTTGGAAAACTCTTCTGAAAGTCTGACCGAAAGAGTTTGGATGGAAATCATCGGGAAAGAATCATTTCAACAAAAACAAATGTTAAATGCATGGAAAAACTATGATTTCCGTCAAGCTATTATGCCTGAATTTATTAATCAATAAATAATAGAACATAAAAATCAAAAAGGGTTATCATCCCGCGCTTGACGCGGGATCCCCTTTTAACAGTTAGGAGTTCTATTTAATCAGTAAAAAATAAAGAAAATGAAAAAAATATTATTAAGTGCAGGATTTATCCTGTTTAGTTTTATAGCAATGGTTGCTCAACAAATGCAGCCTCTGCCTATTGACCCGAAAGTTCGTTATGGAAAATTGGAAAATGGACTGACGTATTACATTCGACACAATGAATTACCTAAGCAACGCGCTGACTTTTATATTGCACAAAATGTAGGCTCTATTTTGGAAGAAGACGACCAGAATGGTTTAGCGCATTTCTTGGAACACATGGCGTTCAACGGCTCAAAACATTTTCCGGGCAATTCTATGATTAGTTATTTAGAAACAATTGGCGTTAAATTCGGAATAAATTTGAATGCTGTTACCAAATACGACCAGACGGTTTACAACATTTCCAACGTACCCGTTGTCAGGGAAGGAATTATTGATAGTTGTTTATTGATTTTACACGACTGGTCAGGCTTTCTGCTATTGGATGAAACGGAAATCGACAAAGAAAGGGGCGTCATTAGGGAAGAAATGCGTACGTTTGGCGGTGCAAGCTGGCGCTTATATGAAAAACTTTTACCTGAAATATTACCTGATAATCAGTATTCTAAGCGCAATATTATTGGAACGGAAGATATTATTCTTAATTTCAAACCGGAAACGCTTCGCGCTTTTTATAAAAAATGGTATCGGTCAGATTTACAGGCAGTAATCATTGTCGGAGATATTGATGTCGATCAGATAGAAAGTAAATTAAAAACAGTTTATTCCGATCATCCGGCTCAAACGAATCCGGCTGAACGAATTTATTATGAAGTTGCCGATAATGAAGAACCATTGGTTGGTATTGCTACAGATAAAGAGGCGACTTATACGGCTTTTTCCATCGATTTCAAGCATAAACCCCTTCCGAAAGAATTGAAGGGAACGATAGCTGGCTTGACGATAGATTATTTTGACATGATTATATCGAATGTGATGAGAGAACGTTTATCGGAAATCGCTCAACAGGCAGATGCGCCGTTTATAGCTGCAATGGTAAGTAATGGTTTATTCGCTAATACGGCTACTGAAGGCGCTTTAGCAGGCTTTGCACAAATAAAGGGAAATGAATTTGAAACGGGAATAAAAAGCATTGCCCGTGAAATAGAACGCGTAAAGGAATACGGATTTAATCCATCGGAATATGAGCGGGCAAAAACCAATTTGCTAACTTTCTATGAAAATATTTTCAAAGAAAAAGACAAAATGGAAAATTCGCGTTATGCCAAAGAGTATGTATCGCATTTTACAGAAGGCGGCTATATTCCCGGCATTGAAACGGAATATACGATTATATCGGCTATGGCTCCTCAGGTTACGTTAGAAATGGTCAATCAATATGTCCAGAAATTGATTGGAGACAAAAATATTGTACTCATATTGACTGCACCCGAAAAAGAAGACATTGTACTTCCAACTAAAGAACTTTTACTGAAATGGTGCCAGGAAGCCCAGAGCGAAGATATTCAGCCTCTGAAAGAAACGGTAAGCGATGAACCTTTATTATCGGAAATCCCATCGGGTGGAAAAATTAAATCGGTTTTCCAGAACGATAAATTCGGGGCAACTGTATTTGAATTGACCAACGGAGTAAAAGCAGTTATTAAAAAAACTGATTTTAAAGATAATGAAATATTGATGACCGCTACAAGTCCGGGCGGTTCTTCTCATTTTCCCGAAAGTGAAGTCACCAATATTAAATTGTATAACTTAGTTGCCAACGTGGGTGGTCTTGGAAAATTCAGCGCTACAGATTTATCTAAAATGCTTGCAGGTAAAAAGGTATCGGTTAATCCGGTAATGTCTTTGACTTACGAAGGTTTTTCAGGCTCTTCGGCTGTTAAGGATTTTGAAACGATGTTGCAATTGATTTATTTGAATTTTACAGCTCCGCGTAAAGACGACGATGCTTATCAATCGCTCATAGCACGAGTTAAATCGCAACTGGAAAGTCAGGAAGCTGCTCCGGAAATCGCTCTTGTAGATACAGTGATAAAAGAATTATATGTTCATCCGATAACAAAAGAGCGGTTAAGAGCAAAAGATTTAGAAAAAGCAAACTATCAAACCATTTTGGATTGGCGGCAAGACCGATATGCCGATGCAAGCGACTTTACTTTCGTATTTACCGGCAATATTGATCCGGAAGAATCCAAAGGATTAATAGAAAAATATTTAGGCTCGCTTCCATCTATTAACAGGAAAGAAAGTTTTGTCAGGGTCAACGAAGATTATCGTTCGGGGATAACCAAAAACAAGTTCGAAAAGAAAATGGAAAATCCGAAAGCAACCGTCATGGATATGTATTGGGCGACCATGGAGCCAACATTGAAAAATCGTATAGAAATCGATATGCTTCAACAAATTTTACAGATTGTTTATCTTGAAAAAGTTCGCGAAGACGAAGGCGGTACTTACAGTGTCAGTGTCTATTCAGTTATTTCGAATTATCCGAAAGGACAAACACCGCTCCAAATCAATTTCGAAACAAAACCGGGAAAAGAAGATTATTTGAACGAAATCATTCATTCCGAGTTCCGGAACATTGCCAAAGAAGGTCCCCGTCAGGAAGATTTTAATAAGGTAAAAGAATATATGTTGAAAAATCGTCAGGAACAAGAACGTCAAAATTCTTTCTGGAGTAGTTCAATCATCGAATTCTACCGGAACAATTACGACGGATATACCGATTATAAAAAAGTTCTGGATGAAGTTAAACCGGCTGATATACAGAAAAAAGCCCGACAAATTCTTGATTCAAACAACTTAATTGAAGTCATTATGACTGCCGCTAAGTAAAATTAGCTAACGTTATACGGTACCGCGTCATTGTGGATGTTGACCCGCAATCTCCCATAATCATTATTAAATTTTTTGGGGATTGCGGGTTAATCTATTTTTTGATTTATGAACTTTGAATAATTTTCCTAATCATCTTTAGGCGAAATGGCTTGAGCCGGTGAAAGCGCCGGAGTGTAAATCTTCGTATCAAGCGCCGGTGCATTTTGTTTTTTAGATCTCCCTCCGGTTAATATTCTATAAAATCTCGGCATTAATTTATTTAGAATAATACCAAGCATTATACATAATAATATGGTAAGTATTACTGCTCCAAAATATTTCAGCAATAAAAAAGCACCATTCATAGGTATTAATATCACCATTATTCTGATAGCGTATGGTATAATAATGACATGTGAAGTATATATTATAAATCTATATTTTCCAAGCCACATTAAACTATTATAAAATTTTTTGTCTTTTATTAAATAAAGCGATCCTTTTGCGAAGAAAATAATCCCTATAATGACGTTAATTTTATCTATCGCAATAAATTTATTTTTGAAAAATAATTCAAGAAAAACGGATAAAACATAAATTAGTCCTACATCCCTAAATCGGATTTTATCAACTAAATTCACAGTGTTATTATATTTCACAATATAATATCCTAACATGAAAAACAGTAATGACCGAGGTGCAACTACCCAAAGTTGAATTCCTGATACCCATAACAATATAGCTAACATTAATACAGCAAAAGGAAATTTGTCAATAATCTTTTTAATAGGAATAAAAAATAAATTTAATATAAATAAATCCCTTAAGAACCAAAGTGGATAATTGAATGGGAATCTTTCCAAAGATTGGCTATGGGAGAAATCGCCCAAAAATGCTTGTAACCAGTCTAATGGACTATAATTTATTAAACAGTATTCTGGTGGTGTCGATAATTCACGAATGGGATTGTTCTGAACAATAAATACCCATAATATGTATAAAAAATTCCACAAAATATACGGCAGTAAAACCGTTCTGCTTTTTTTCTTTAATACAGTCACAAAACTATTTTCTTTAGAGTATAAGAAAAAACTTGATATAATGAAGAACAATGGAACAGCAACTTTAACAACAATATCTGTAAATAAAATCCGTATTTTCTCCACATATATCGGTTCCGGCGTGCATAAGAATTTGTAATAAAAATCAAAAAACGTATGATGAATTACTATAAGTACAATCAAGATAAATTGTAATGAATTTATCCTTTTTGATATATCATCAGGAATTAAGAATTGTTTTGGTGACCTCATATTATGAATTGAATTCGTTATAAAAAGAGCGCGGCAAAGATAATATAAAATCTATGATTATATATAAAATGAAACAAAATCATTGTTTATTATGATTTTTTTATTCAATTTTCTGATTTATAGTTTTATTGCTCTATCGTCTCCATCACCCGCATTAGATTTCCGCCCCAGATTTTGGCAATGTCTGCATCGGAATATCCTCTGCGAATAAGTTCCATCGTGATTTGCGGAAATTCATTTGCGGCTTGCAGTCCTTTGATACCGCCTCCACCGTCGAAATCAGAGCCGATTCCTACGAAATCGATACCTACCAGCCGAACGATATAATCAATATGATCGACGGCGTCTTTTAACGACGCAGTTCCGTTCTTTTTGAGAAATCCTTTATATAAGCAAACTTGAATGACGCCACCTTTTTTTGCAATGGCTTTAATAAGTTTATCAGATAGGTTACGAGGATGGTTACAAAGCGCTTTGACAGCGGAATGAGATGCAATTACCGGATGCTCGCTTATTGCTAATACATCGAATGAGGTTTTTTCGGAAGTATGCGAAATGTCGATCATAATTTTGCAACGGTTCATTTCCTTCACCACTTTTTTCCCGAATTCGCTCAGACCATTGTGTTCTGGCTTTCCAGCATTGGAATCGCAAATATCGTTGTTTTTGTTGTGTGACAGCGTGATATATTTAACTCCCACTACGTATGCGAAATGTTTGATCCTACCGATATCTTTTCCGATGGCATATCCATTTTCAATTCCGATAAAAATAGATTTTTTCCCTTTGGCTTTATTTTCTTTCAAATCCGATACTGTCCAGGCTTGGGCTACAGTCGCCGAATTATTTTTTATCTGCCGTTGAATCTGAATGATGATGTCGACCGTTTTTTCAAAGACTCGCTGATCGACTTTTTTAGTCCTGGCTCCCTGCGGGATATAAGCGGCCATGAAAACGGCATCCAACATCCCTTTTTCCATTTTGGAAATATCTACTTTGAGCGTGTAGTCAACTAATTTATCTTCATTTTTAGCGCCAAGTTCTTTTGGATTGACTTTCAGCGACGAATTGGTTTTCCCTATATCAATACCGTATTTGAAAAACATTGGCGTGTCGCAATGAGAATCAATAGTGTAGATTTTTCGATGGAGTGCTTTGGCTTTTTCAAACAAAGCCGCTTCGTTCACTAAATACTTGAACGTATCAATCATAACAGGATCGCCGGCGAGGGCTCCATTTTCAGGATGCCATTGAACTCCCAGAATAACTTTTTCTTCGCTTGATTCAATCGCTTCAATTACTCCGTCTTCTGCTAAAGCAACTGCTTCAAATCCGGGAGCTACAGCTTTAACAGCTTGATGATGAAATGAATTAACCATGATTTGCTCAGCTTTGGCAATTTGATGAAGCCGGGATTCAGGAGAAATTCGTACCGAATGAGTAGCAACCTCTCGCGCTTCTTCTTGATTGTGATTGATAGTCGATTCGGGAACCTGTGACGGAATATCCTGAATCAAGCTTCCGCCGAATGCAACATTAATCACTTGGCATCCGCGACAAATTCCAAGAACAGGCATCTGCCGTTCGACTGCCTGTTTCACCAACGCCATTTCGTATTGGTCGCGTTCCAAATCATAACTTTCTACTGCCGGATGCAGTTCTTCTCCAAACAATGGTGAATAAATATCGTCTCCTCCGGAAAGAATCAAGCCATCTATTCGCGAAACAATTTCTTCTAATACAGTTTCGTCAGTAATACACGGAATCAAAACCGGTGATCCACCTGCTTTCACCACTGCATTCACATAAGTGTCGGCAATACGCGACGTATCTTCTTTATGATTGACCGATAATCCAATAAGCATATTATACGTCAATATTAGCGTAAGTAGCGTTTTCTTCAATAAACTCACGACGCGGAGCCACATCTTCGCCCATTAGCATGGAAAATACATTATCGGCATCAGCTGCATTTTCAATTGAAACTTGCCTCAAAGTACGCATTTCGGGATTCATCGTAGTCTCCCAAAGTTGGGTTGCGTTCATTTCTCCCAAACCTTTGTAGCGTTGGGTAGTAGCCAAGTTTTCGTTTCCTTCGGCATACTTGTCGATGAAGGCTTGCCGTTGTTGGTCGGTCCAGCAATACTCTTCGGTTTTTCCTTTCTTCATCAGGTACAATGGAGGCGTAGCAATATAAATGTAACCGTTTTCAATCATCGGGCGCATGTGCCGAAAAAAGAAAGTCAAAATCAAGGTAGCTATATGGCTTCCATCAACATCGGCATCAGTCATAATGACTACTTTATGATAGCGCAGTTTGCTAACATTCAACTCTTTTGAATCATCTTCCGTTCCGATAGTAACTCCCAAAGCTGTGTAAATATTACGAATTTCTTCGCTTTCAAATACTTTGTGATTCATGGCTTTTTCTACATTCAGAATTTTTCCACGCAAAGGCAATATTGCTTGAAATTGACGATCACGGCCTTGTTTCGCGGTACCTCCCGCAGAATCTCCTTCAACAAGGAATATTTCGCAACGGACAGGATCTTTATCTGAGCAGTCGGCTAATTTGCCAGGCAATCCTCCTCCCGACAGCGGCGATTTCCGTTGAACCATTTCCCTTGCTTTTCGGGCGGCATTACGGGCAGTTGCCGCAAGAATAACTTTTTCTACAATAGTTTTAGCATCTTTCGGATGTTCTTCCAAAAAGTTACCCAGCGTTTCGCTGACAGCCATATCCACTGCTCCGATTACTTCGTTATTGCCTAATTTTGTTTTGGTTTGTCCTTCAAATTGCGGCTCTTGTACTTTAATGGAAATCACAGCAGTTAATCCTTCCCGAAAATCGTCGCCATTGATTTCCACCTTTATTTTTTCCAGCATTTTCGATTCTTCGGCGTATTTTTTCAGCGTTCGGGTCAATCCCCTACGGAAGCCAGCCAAATGCGTACCCCCTTCAATGGTATTAATGTTATTTACATACGAATACACGTTTTCGTTGTAAGATGTATTGTAAGTCATAGCGACTTCGACAGGAACGCCTTGTTTTTCAGTAACAATATGGATAATATCCGGAATCAGCGGCTCTTTATTAGCATCAATGAATCTTACAAATTCTTTCAAACCTTCTTCAGAATAAAAAATTTCGTGTTTGAAAGTTCCATCATCTTTAATGACTCGTTTATCGGTTAATTCCAATCGAACGCCGGCATTTAGATAAGCTAATTCTCGCAAACGCTTTGACAAAATCTCATATTTGAACTCAGTGACAATAAAAATAGAAGCATCCGGTTTGAATGTAATAATGGTTCCGCGCGACGAAGTTTCACCGACAATTTGAATGCCAGTTGTCGGTTTTCCGCAAGAATATTCTTGGGTATATATTTTGCCATCTCGATGAACTTCAGCTTTCAGATAAGTAGATAGAGCATTTACGCATGATACGCCGACGCCGTGCAAACCGCCGGAAACTTTATACGAATCCTTATCGAATTTTCCTCCGGCATGCAATACGGTCAATACGACTTCCAATGCCGATTTTTGTTCTTTTTCATGAAAATCAACCGGAATACCGCGCCCGTCGTCTTCTACCGTCACAGAGCCGTCGTCATTGATAAAAACTTCAATATTTTTACAGTAGCCTGCCAATGCCTCGTCAATCGAGTTATCAACCACTTCATATACCAAATGATGTAACCCTTTTTCACTTATATCGCCGATATACATGGCGGGACGTTTCCTTACCGCTTCCAATCCTTCCAACACTTGAATACTCTCTGCCGAATATTCGTTGTGATTACTTTTCGTTTCTTCGCTCATTATTTAATTATTCGTTTTTTTGTTCGGAAATAAGCTACAAAGTTAGCAAAAAATATGCAATAAAAAAAGCCGGCTTCTAATGTTCCGGCTTTTTCAATATTTTATGAAAAAGAAAAAAGCTTAATTTAACTTATTGACATGAAAAGCCAATTTGGATTTTAGGTTACCAGCTTTGTTTTTATGGATGACATTATTCTTTGCTAATCTATCCAACATAGAACTGACCTTTTTGAAAAGTTCATTAGCCTCAGTTTTATCGGTAGTTGCACGAAGTTTTCTCACAGCATTTCTTGCTGTTTTTGCATAATACCGGTTACGCAACCTTCTGGTTAGCGTTTGTCTTATTCTTTTAATAGCTGATTTATGATTTGCCATTTTATAAACTACTTGTTTTAATTGTTTTTTTATTATTTTTGTAGTCCATAGGGGAATCGAACCCCTCTTTCAAGAATGAAAATCTTGCGTCCTAACCGATAGACGAATGGACCGGTTT
>JGI24699J35502_11133535_pt1 | contig 11616 bp, 8 predicted proteins | sample TergutMp193P4_FD_35502 | JGI IMG/M metagenome (IMG submission 35502) | reverse complement strand
TGGCGGGTCGTCTTTCTTGCCCTGCAAGCGGGCTTCCACAACTTCAGGCTGATAGAAAGCGGCGGCGAATTGATCGATACCGAAGACTTCGTTTCCGATACGGACATTGAGGTGTTCATCGCCCTTCGGGGAAGCGTTGTAATAGCCGTCGGGAGTGATAACGATCCATTCACCGTCAGTGAAGGAGATGAAAGAGGCGATTTCTTTGCCGGTAGCGATGTTCCAGATGCGGACAGTGCCGTCATTCGAACTTGAAAGGACATATTTATCATTGTGACTAAAAAATACAGATACGACTCCAGAAGTATGTCCATAAAATTGTTTTAATTCCATCTCTGTGTCTATATCCCATAACTTTATTGTATTATCATCAGATCCGGAAATTATATACTTTTCATCCTGACTAAATGCTACAGATCTGACAGAATCAGTATGTCCCCGAAAAGTTTTTATATTCATACCTGTTTCTACATCCCAAATTTTTATGATTTTATTACTAGAACCTGAAAGAATATACTTTCCATCAATACTAAAAGTTATAGAATTGATAGTACCGCCATGACTAAATTTTTTCATTTCCAGACCGCTTTCTATGTCCCAGAGCCTTATTGTACCGTCAATGTAACCGGAAAGAATTTTCTTCCCATCGGGGCTAAATACTGTTGTAACAGTCAATAAACCACCATGTGGAAAAGTTTTTATAATTTTTTTTGATTTCGTATCGCCTATTATGACATTCTCTAAAGATCCGGAAAGAAAGTATTCTTCGCAAGGGTTGAATGTTACAGAATCAACTCTAATGCGATGCATATCTGTTATATTCGCAATTTCCATGCCCGTGACCGTGTCCCACATTTTGATTTGACCCCAATCAGAACCGGAAAGCACCTGCTTCCCATCGGGGCTGAACGCTACAGCTGTGACAGCACTTGTATGCCTGGAAAAATTTCTGATTTGCTGTCCCGCTTCAATATCCCATAATCTGAGAGTACCATCTCCTGAACCTGATAATATCTTTTTCTCATATGGATGAAATAATGCTGCATTAATCCTGTTTGAGTACCCCGAAAAAGTACTTACTAACCGTCCTGTCTCCATATCCCAGAGTTTAATGGTATTGTCAGAAGAACAAGAGAAAATGTATTTTCCATCAGAATTAAAAATAACAGAATTAACACTAGCATAATGACCAATGAAAGTTCTAATTTGTTTTCCTGTGATAACATCCCAAAGTCTTAAAGTACCGTCATTGTAACCGGAAATGATATAATTCCCATCATGACTGAACGCAACGGAATTTATACGCTTATACTCCGTATTAGGTTCAGAAAACAAAATAATTTCCTGCCCGGTTTCAACATCCCATAGATTGAGGGCTCCATTATCGGAACCGGAAACGATCAGTTTTCCGTCAGTACTGAAAGATACGCTAGTAATCATGCTATCATGATTTGTAAAAGTCGCGATTTCCTGTTCTATTTCAAAATCCCAGAGTGCTAACTCCCATCTACGAGAATCAAAAAAATCTTTCCACATGGAATTAATATCCATCTCACCGGGATTATCAATAAAAGAGATATTATACGCGGTGTAATTATAAAGAAATTTCTTTCCGTCAGGGCTAAACAATACAGAATCAATATTATAATCCGTTTCTTCATAAATTTTAATTGCTTGTTCTGTTTCTACATCCCAGATTATTATTAGACTGTTATCACAGCAGGAAATAATCTGTTTGCCGTCATGATTAATTTCAACAGAGTTGATGTTATTGGAAGGTAATAAAAAAGTTCCGATATTCTCACCTGTTTCTAAATCCCAGAGTTTTATCGTTTTGTCAGCCGTTCCTAATACTATACATTTACCATCAAGATTGAATAAAGCAGATCGGATTATATATTCATAACCTGAAAATGTCCTGATTTCCCTTCCTGATTCTGTGTCCCAAAGTTTTATGGAATTATCAGAGGATATTGATAGGATTTTTTTCCCATCGGGACTTATAGCTACAGAACTTACAGAACTATTATGCCCCAACTGCGGAAAAACCTCCACTTCCAGCCCGTCCGCTCGTGTCGTGTCCCTGCCTTCCTGCCGTGTGCAGCCAATACAAGCCAGCAGTATCACCGCAATTAATAGATTCAGTTGTTTTAACAATGGTTTCCCCTTATGCAAAGTAAAGAATAACATATTAAATAGCATATTATCTATACTCCCAATATGTTCTGCAATATGGTCATACTTAATATATGTGAAAAACAGGCTGGATTTTTTGTTTCCGCTACATGAAACCCATCTAATACTCTCGCTCTTTTTTGACAAGTTCAATAGCTTCTGCGGCTTTGGCAGAATGGGGACGGATTAGCAATGCCACCTTAAAATACCTGATTGCCTTGTTGTAGTCTTTCTTGTTTACATACATCTGACCACGGTTGTAATACATTTCTTATCATACAAAACTCCTGTTAGTTTCCGGCACTACGCGATTCGGGTGCCTCTGTCACTCCCGTGCCTCATATAGTGACAAACACTTTTGCACTCCCTTTTATTCATCTTCTATATTATCATTTTCAAGAATTGGTCTTTCTGCCGCCTGAAGAAATTTATTAACAGATCTAATGGTGTCTTCCGTTGCTATACCAACGCTTTTAGTTATAGTTTCCCAATGTAATTGTCTTGCTGGATCTAATATTAAAGGTAAATCTTTTATTATATCAATTTCATTATCTTTATCAAACATTATATCATTCATTTGTATTTGTAATAAATCTATTTCATTATCCCTAATAAGGTTACGATATTCACTAGTTAATTGATTATACTGTTTAACCAATTGTGTTCTTTGCTCATTTTCTTGTTCTATTTTATCGTTTGCTTCATTCATTGCCCTTCTTTCTTCATTTGTTAATTTATTATATTCATCGTTTGACATATCATTACCAATATAACTCTTATATGGTAATGCTTCTATTCTTAAATATAATTCATATGCGGTGTTATAATTTTTTTCCAATTCTTCAATAACAGCTATTGGCTTTTTATATATTATTCCTTTTAAAAATTGTTCTCTTCTATTTTCTGACCGATCCATTTCAACGGCCGATATTGTTTCCTGCATCTTTTGAATTCTTTTCGTTTTTCCATCACAACTAATTATAGATAATACTATAATAATTATTAGATTTACCAAAAAAATTGTATGTTTCATTTCAAACTCCTTTTAGTTTCCGGCACTACGCGATTCGGGTGCCTCTGTCACTCCTGCGCTTCCCAATTTTCATTATTTTATTATAGTTAATTGTTTTTCCAGAAAGAGAATAAAGTCATCCGAAAATCCCTGTTCTGAAACGTTTGTTAAATATTCTTCCTTTGTTAGCAGATGTTTTTCTCCAACATCATACAAATGAGTGATAGACAATACTACTTGAGAACCTTTGGTAATCATCGTAGCTCTCGCGTATTCTCTACCGTCATTCATAAAAAACGAAACATTGTTACCGTTGGTTTTCATCTCAAGGTTTATGGGATTTATGATCGTTTGTATCTGCTCTTTTATACTGGTATTATCCGGTGCCAGTTGAAGGGCTTTTGTCAAGTAGGTTAAAGCGCTTCCGCTTTGTCCGTCAATTGACAGTACAAGTCCAAGAAGGTAATTAACAAACAAGGAATTAGGCGCACATCGGTACAATTCAGTAAACATTTTTTTCGCACCTTCTAAATTCGCCTGCTTCAAATATATTGCTCCCAGTTCTAAATATGCCCAGCCTTTATTGGGAGTTATTTGTATTGCGGTTTTATAATCGTCAATTGCTTTATCAAGAACGCCCATTTCCTCGTAAACGCCTGCACGGCTTAAATAGGCATCGGTATAATTCGGGTTTAGGCGGATAGTTTCATTTTGATTTCTTATTGCCAATTCCCATTCATTGTTTTTTTGACAGGCATCACCGAGCGCATTGTATGCCTCAAACAGATTGTTATCTCTTTTTATGGCATTTTGAAAATATTCTATGGAGTTTTTATAATCCTCTTTTAAAGAATAAACAGAACCCAGAAGACAATAATCCCCAATATATACCGGTTTTCTGTTAAGAGCTTCATCAAAATCCAGTTGCGCTTTTTCTTTATATATATTTGCCTGCTCCACGCTCCCAAATGTTTCTTCCATTATTGACTTTACATAATAGGAACCACCACGCGATACACGATTGAAATAATTATTGGGATTTCGTTTTATTGACGCATCAAATTCACCAAGACCCCTGTCATATTCCAGCTTGTCAATATAGCCGTTTCCACGGCCTATGTATGCAAATAAGAAATCAGGGGATAATTTTATAATTTGCGAGTAATCATCTATTGCCTTGTCATATTCCGCCATTTCCGAATATACAGAAGCCCGAAAGTCATAAGCGCTGATTGTCTCAAATTTTTCTTTAATTGACTGATTAAATTCCGAAAGCGCGGCATTATAGTTGCCTTTTCTTTTTTCATTTATCCCACGTACAAAATACAAATACTTAGGGTTGATTTTAGCGGCCTTCATGAATTCATCAACGGCGCGTTCATACTCCATAAATGCGTAATAAATCTTACCCCTTCCCGCGTAAGCCTCAGCCGTTTTCTGGTTTATGTTAAGCGCCTCTTCAAATTGACTTAACGCTGTATCCCATTCCAAGTCAAAATAATATTTTTCACCACGCACAAGATATTCCCGCGTAACGTCATTTTTCCCTGTGCAGCCGGAAAACAAAAGACAAATCAAAAAGAAAGTGCCGCAGAATAATCCCATTTTCATAAATACCGCCTTTACAGAGTTTGCTGTTAATTTCATATTTTACTCCAAAAATCCTCATCTTCAAAATTTTATCACCAGCCGCAACGCGGCCTGTTTCGCTCCCTTTCCCCTACCTTCCCCGCCGTTGCCGGGCCAGTTCAAGATTACTCTTAGCATTGGCATGATTCGGGTTGATCCGCAACGCCGCCTCATAGTCCGCTATGGCCCGGTCATAGTCGCCTTTGTTGAAATACGCACTACCGCGGTTGTTATACGCATCGGCATCATTGGGGTTGAGCCTGACCGCCTCGGTATAGTCCGCTATGGCCCGGTCATGATCGCTCTTGTTGTAATACGCAAGACCGCGGTTGTAATACGCATCGGCATCATTGGGGTTGAGCCTGACTGCCTCGGTATAATCCGCTATGGCCTTTTCTATGTCGCCCTTATTCCTATACGCAACACCGCGGTTTAAATACGCACTGGCATAATTGGGGTTGAGCCTGATCGCCTGATTATAGTCCGCTATGGCCTTTTCTATGTCGCCCTTATTCCTATACGCAACACCGCGGTTTAAATACGCACTGGCATAATTAGGGCTAAGCCTGATCGCCTGATTATAGTCCTCTATGGCCCTGTCATTGTCGCCATTTTCCATATACGCAACGCCGCGTTCGATATATGTCTGGGCATTATCAGGGGCAAGCCGTATCGCCTGGGTTAAATCCTCTATGGCCCGGTCATATATCCGGGCCTGTTCTGCGGAAACCTGCCCCTCGGTACTGGTAGTGGTAAGCCCGCTGAAATTATATCCCACACTGCTTACCTGTGACACGCCTGCAAATAAAGCCCTGCCCCGCAGCGTGTACGCGCCGAACATATTCGGGTCAAGGCGTATGGCCTCGGTAAAGTCCGCAATAGCCGTGTCGTACTCGCCCCGCATGGCGAACATAATGCCCCGGTCAAGGAAAGTCCCGGCGGTTTGCGGCGTTTTGTTTTCGCTCACCCCGTATTGGGCGGTTCTTGCCGTGGTTGTCTGCCGGTCAAGGGCCGTAATCATGTTTTGCATTGCGCGGTCGTTCCGCACGTCAAAGCGGGGCACGCTGGCGCGGGTCGCCTGTTCCACCCGGATCGCGGTTGCCATAAAGCGGTAGGCGTTGCCAAGATGCCGCAACTGCCCGGTAATCACCAGTTCCGCGCCCAGAAATTTCCCGATTGACTGGGCGGTTTCGTCGCTTACGTCCCCGGACATCTGAAAGTTCAGTTCCTTGTACACGTATTCAAGGTTCCGGCGGTCGGCAACCTCAATATTGCGGTCAAACAACGCGCCGGTTAATTCTTCTATGATATAATCCGAAAGGTTGTTGCTTTGGGATTCAAATGCCACGATTGCAACGCGGCTTTTGGCGGGTAGCTGTTCCGCTATCTTTTCCGCCGACTGGTCTATGGCATCTTGCAGAGAAAGCCCGCTTCCCCCTCCTGTAGTGGCGCAGGCGGCCAGCAGGAGCACCAGCAAGAATGAACCAATGTTTTTCACGAACACGCCTTTTGTTTCCTCGTTCATTGCCATCTTCCCTTAGCCAAACTTCGTGCCTGGTACCCAAACCGTTACCAAGTAAAGAATAACATATTTAATATCATAATATCTATGCTCCCAATATGTCCTGCAATATGGTCATACCTTATATATGTGAAAAACAGGCTGGATTTTTTGTTTCCGCTACATGAAACGCATCCTGCATTTCCGAAAACAACCCAACTGCTGTTGTTCCTTTAATACCCCCACCCTAATGTTATCTAAAGACAAGGGCGTTTGGCAAAAGGCGTCCCTGTCTTCCCTCCGACGGGCTGTTCACCAGTTCTCCCTGATAGACCATGCACGATGACGCGCCGCCATCAAGGCATATCGCGTTTACCGCTCCGTTTTCGTACAGTACCATTTGTACGTCTTGTAAGTACGCGCCGATACTGGAAACCTGTCTTCCGTCTATTACCACAAGCAAAATATGCCCCTCTTCCGTCTGCCCTATGGCGGTGCGCGGGGCAATGCCGCCCGTGTATCGGTTCAACACGGTCTTTTCGCCATTGATTATCAGGATGGGCCCGAACTCGATAGCCCAGATGAAGTCCTTCTCAATGAGCTGTTGATCATCCATTCTGCCTACTACCAGTTTGTGCGATCTTGTCATCCCGCCGATACTGTGAAGGCGATGTTCGGTACAGGACGCGGCAAGGCTGCCGTTGGCTATCAGGGTACCCCACGGAAGCCCGCGCATCTTGTGATTACGAAATCCTCCGCCGTTTACGCCGCCACGCCCCTCGTGAAATACAACCATGTCTTCCAGATATTGCCCTTCATTTGTCGCGGATACAACCAATGCCAGCCTGCGTGGGTCTTCAATCTTGACGATATACCCTCGAAAGTAGTCGCCCTTCAATTCCGTGAAATTAATCACGCCGGAGTTGTTTTCCGGCGACGGCTGAATGTCGGTTTGTTCCTCCAGCATGGGGATATTGAGAACCTTGTTGATATAGGAGCGGGGATACAGGGCGGTCGCGAGGAATTGATGGCGGCTTGAATACATAGCCGTATTGATCCAGAGTAGGCGGAAGCCTTCAAATGGCCCATAAAAGAGAAAAATAAAAACTGCGGCAAACCCCGCTATTATTAAAACGGCGGGGAGCTTTTGTTTTTTCATCAATCGTTGTAGGTAAGCTGTACGCCTTGGGGATATCTGGGAAAAACGTCTTTGCCTATATTTGTTCTCCTCGAAATCACCGCAGTTCTAAGATTGCTACACAATGAAAATGCCTCATCCCCAATAGATGTAACGCTTGCCGGTATTATTATACTCTTAAGGCTGGTGCAGTTGTAAAATGCACCAGCCCCGGTGGATTTAACGCCTTCTGTTATTATTACTTTTGCAAGATTGCTGCAACTTGAAAATGCGCGCTTCCCAATAGTATTAACACTTGCCGGTATTATTATGCTTGTAAGACTGCTGCAACTGGAAAATGCCCAATCCCCGATAGAAGGAACGCCTTCTGATATTGTTACGCTTGCAAGATTGCTACAGCCTATAAATGCACCTTTCTCTATAGAATCAACGCTTGAAGGTATTGTTACGCTGGTAAGATTCCTGCACTCCGAAAATGCGCCTTCCCCGATGGATTTAACGCCTTCTGTTATTACAACACTGGTAAGATTCCTACACCTTAAAAATGCGTGTTCCTCAATGGAATTAACGCTTCCCGATATGGTTACGCTTTCAAGGCCGGTACAGTCATAAAATGCGTTTTTTCCGATAATTTTAACGCCTTCTGGTATTGTTACACGTTTAAGACCGGTACATCTTTCAAATGCGTAATCCTCAATAGTATTAACGCTTGCAGGTATGGTTATGCTTGTAAGGCTGCTGCACTGGTAAAATGCTCCTTGCCCGATAGATATAACGCCTGCTGGTATGTTCACGTTTGTCAGTTTTTTTGAGTCATCAAATGCCCAATCGCCTATAATGCGCAGGGACTCAGGCAGGCGAACCGTTGTAAGGCTGTAACATTCTGCGAAAGAACTCCCTATCTTTTGTACCCCTTCAGGGACTGTTATTGATATTATTTTGGAATGTTGGAAAACAAGGTCCCCTATCTCCGTTATGCCGAGGTTTGGGGGTATGACAACGCGTTCTGCCTCTCCCTGGTACTGCACCAGAACCGTCCCGCGCAGGACAAAGTCCCCTCGGGTAACTAGTTGTTCATCATCCTGCCCGGTAAAGTCAGACTTATCTTGACCAAAAAGCGAAAACGGGACATACAACGTAGCGCATATAAGCGCTGTAAAGATAAGTTTCTTCTTCATTTCAAACTCCTTTTAGTCTAATTTCCACCGCTAGAAACACTACGGTCATACTTAATATATATGTGAAAAACAGACAGGATTTTTTGCTTGGGGGAAAAATAATTTCATTTCTATATCCTCTTATCATTCTATACAGGAAGGTATAGGCTCATACGAAATTAAATTACCGTTGGCATCTATTAAAATTTGGTGGGAATATATATTGTTACCAATTTCGACAGGATACTGTAGAAAGAGAAGGTAATGGATTTCGTTTTCAAGTCGTGGCAAGCCTATTGTTGTTACAGGAAATGTGCGTTGCTCTGAATCAGATTTTAGAGTAAAAGAAATTTCCAGAGGGTTTCTGAAAAGATACGCCTGAACGCGAGCGGCTTTATCAAACTGCAAACCTTCTACATCTATGGTCAACTCCGGCAAAAAGGGCAGGGATATTTTTAGTGGATTTACTAAAGTTAAAGCATATGCTTCATAATCCTTATTATGATCAAGATGAGAAGCTTTTACTGGACCAATGCCCTCAAGAATGAATTCCATTTCTTTCAATTTTTGAATTTCGTATTTATCCCGATTATTTGAATTTCCATCCATTGTCTTCATCTCTTTCCTCATAATAAGGGCAAGATAGTCTTCTGCCTTCATTACTATGGGCAAATTTTCAAGCTCCTTGTCCATTTCTTTCTTTTCCTTCCTAATCTGATAATTGCTAATTCAGGCATTGTAAAAGCCTAAACCCCCAGTATCTACACCCACCGAAGAAGGTAAGTATAGCATACTTTTTAAAATAGAACAAGAGCGCAATGGTCATACCTTATATATGTGAAAAATGGGCTGGATTTTTTGTTTGGAGTATAATAATTTCATCAAAGTCGCCGTATAGCAACGAAACATATACTATTTATTGAACGCTGGTTGTTGCTTTATATTTTTTCAAAACTATATTCTGCCTTGTGATCTTGCCCTGGAACAATTAGAACAAATAATCTGACCACCGCTCCAATCTTTGCTAACCAATACTGTGTTACCACACCAAGCACATGAAACTGAAACATACTTAATTCTTTTGTATAATAACATTTCAAATAAACAATATGTTAAATAAAATATTGATAACGTATTAAAAAACCAATTGATTAAATATGTAGAGAATATCGTTTTTATATTATCTAATTTTATATATTCAATTTCAAATAAATTTTCTTTAATACTGATGTATTCAAATAATGGAATAGATAAATATTTGTCAAAATAAAAACCTATATTTGAATAATTGTCAATAAGGTAAAAACCTACAAAAACGAAAATTAACCATCTAAATTTTATATGATTTTTAGTAAAATAAAATATGAGCACTGCTAAATGTAAAATCCAATTCCAATTTAAAAACCACGCTTTTTTTACCATTTCATTATTTGATAATTTAAATATATTGCCAAAAATATACTTTTCTAAAATATATTTCCCGAGAAAAAATGAAACAATAACAGTTGCAATACAAAGAAAACAAGTAAAAAGAATGGATAAAATGTTTTTATTTATCATATTAAATTCCTTTTAGTTTCATTTCCACTGTTACATATATATTTAACAAAAGTTTATTGTCTTAAAGTAATCCACTCCTGAATGCAATCATTACAAAGCAGCCATGGTGTATTTATCGAAGATAGAAACATTGTTTCCATTTGAGAAAGGCTGGCTGATACTTTATCATAATCTTCACCAAGAAATAGAGCCGTCAATGGGTCATGTCTTGCATAATATACATGATAATTGACATATTTTAAATTAGCCAAAATATCCTGTGATGATAAAACATATCCAGCATTTCGATCAAGTCCGCCATTGCAGATGTCACAAGAAGCATCGTTTTGATTTCTGTTTCTCCAAAACTCCTGACCAGCAGCTTTTTTATTATCAATCCATTGTTGAGTACCAATACCTGAAGGTATTGGCCATGTTGTTCGAACTATGTCAAGAGATAAGTAACGTCCTGTATTTTCATCAAGCAGTAAGATGACATCATTCTTGCCATCTTTGTTAAAATCAAATTCAATTTTATAAAAATATTTTTTTCCTGGACGGCTATAAACCGTTTCAGAAAAACCATCCCCATTTACGTCTACTTTTTGTTGGGAGAACAGCGGTAATAGCCCTCCAAAGCAAAAACAACACAAAAAAAGAAAAGCCGCCTTTTTCATATAATTTTCCTTGAATTAATTTTTTCAGTTAATAATTTAACTGCTTTTTAGTTTACCGATTTTTATGTCTTTTGTCAAGTATATAGCATAAAATATTTTATCTTTTTGATGAAAATATGGCATATAATGTTCCAGATATACCCCGAGCCCCCGAAGGGGGCGAAGCATATACCGTTTGTTGAGGCTGTCGAATAAGTAATTTTCCACAAAAATTACGCCAATTTTTGCATAAAAAACAGCAAAAACACAAAGAATGATCTGTTTTCAGTGTCTTTGTAGTGCGCCATAATGTGTTATTTTATCATATATAAACAATTTTGTCAATTTTTTTGTTATTCGTTAGGTGTAACTTAACTTATTCTGCAACTTCGTTATATGCAGTGCGGGCGTACTCCATAATTTTAATACAGAATAAAATTTAATAAATAATTACCACCAATTATCTTCCCTTTGGTATTCGATATAATATTTTTCTCTATATCTAATAATGCTATATTTTTCCTCACGGCTACTGGAATCTTCTCCTCGGCTTTCACTATATGAATAATATAAAGGTAACCTGTAATTTTTGAATATTTTACCTTTACGTTTATATTCAGTTTTAGTGATACTAAATTTATCTCCATAATATTTCAAATAAGTTATATTTTTTGTTTCTTTATATAATTCTTCTATTTTTTCATAAAGTTGTTTAATACTATACGGACCACTTATTGTTATAGGAAAATATGATGTTACTATCGGTTCTATATCTTCTTCTTTTATTTTTTTTACAAAATTTTCAAGTC
>JGI24699J35502_11133536_pt1 | contig 11649 bp, 9 predicted proteins | sample TergutMp193P4_FD_35502 | JGI IMG/M metagenome (IMG submission 35502) | reverse complement strand
ACGTCCACCCAGCCGGTGAACAGGTCTTTAGCGTTCCATTCGGATTCGCCATGGCGAAGAAGAATCAGTGTGTACGTCATGGTTTCATCCTAGTACGACGTGGGCCGAGTAGATCTACGTTCACCAGATTCTGCGTACGTCTGGGAGTTGGTCGAAGATGGCATCGACGCTGACGACGGGCAGCCCTTCGATGATCGTTGTGGCCGCCAGCACGAGCATGTGCCCGTGGGGTGGATTATTGACGTTTTCTCCCCGGTTTTCCGCCAACAACTCGCCCCATGAATGCACAGTCTCACTGTGTCCATCCTTCGACGTCAGCGGAACTCATCAGGACTGGGGATACGCAGTCAGACTCGGTCATGGGGTGGTGCAGGCCGGTCACATTCCATGTGTGGGATTCGCCGGGCAACAATGTCACGGGTTCCAGGGGGGCTCGCCCGCCGAGGCGGTCGGCTTGGAGGAGAAGGTCGCGCAGAACGGTACGGGCGGTCACAGTGACGACGACCCCTCCGAGACCGGATGGGACGACGGACACGTCGTAGCGCGGAGGGATGTGGTGAAGATCCTTGTCAGGGCGGGAAACGACCTGGCGTGGGCCGGCGTCGACGACGAGGATCTCGTCGCGGCCGAGCCAGTACGGGGTGCGGAGATCCTGCCTTCGGCAGGATGACACGGGGGAACCGACCCCTGGGGACTCGGGGGAACCGACCCCGGGGTACACGGGGGAACCGACCCCGGGGTACACGGGGGAACTGGTCGCCGTGCCACTGAATTCGGGAGACATGTCATTCGGGAGGTCGATGCGGATGACGTCACCGGCGGGGACGATCACATCATCGGACCAGACCGCGCGTACTTCTCCCGCGAGGCTCACCCGCCGTACGAGCGGGCGGAGCGCCCAATCCTCGGACCCGGAATTGACAAGAGACAATTGGTACCCACGATCTGTTGGGTAGACGACCCCGATCCGATCGGCGAAGGCTGACCTGATGGCGTACCACACGGGCTTGCGGATCCCGGCGGAATCCACCGCCGCCCAAGATGTCACCGGCCAACAGTCGTTCAACTGCCACACGACCGCGCCCGCGCATCGGGGGGTGAGACTGCGCCACCAGTCGATGCCGAACCGGACGGCGCGGGCCTGCTGAATCTGCTGGGCGTAGTGCCATGTGTCGAAATCCGCGGGATCGGAAAAGCCGTCCGAGATGGCCCTACGCAACTTTTGTTCCCCGTCCTGGCTCTTGTAATGCGCCATATAAACCGGGTCCCACATGCGCATATGCTCCTCCCCCACCGCCTTGCACAGTGTGGAGTACGCCGCCGGTCCGCACCATCCAAACTCGGACACGAAACGGGGCTTCGTGTCGTGATAATGAACGTAGTCCATTTCATTCCACACGCTCCATGAATGGAAACATCCATAGTCAGGATCATTGGGATGGTGGTGGAGATCCTGACTTTCGCCAGAATGACAACACCTTTCGTTGAGGTGGTGTTGATCGTCACCCGACCAGGGCGAACCGGGCCAGTACGGCCGGTCGGGGTCCAGCGCCGCGAACAAACACGGCAGGATGTGGAAATAATAGGCGCCGCCCCAGCCCTTGGGCCCGAGCACATCCTTCCATCCCCAGTCCTCGTGGCCCCACAGATTCTCGTTGCACCCGTTCCACAGCACAAGCGACGGATGAGGCATCAAGCGTGTGGCATTGTCGCGTACCTCCGCCTCGATCTCCTCCTCGAAGTCCGGAGTCTCGGGGTACGCCGCGCACGCGAACAGGCAATCTTGCCACACCATAAGGCCGAGTTCGTCGCAGATGTCGTAGAACTCATCCTTCTCAAAGATGCCGCCGCCCCACACGCGAATGAGGTTCGCACTGGCATCCTTCGCGTCCTGCAGCCGCGCCCGGTAGTCGTCTGCTGACACCCGATGGACCAGCAGGTCATTCGGGATCCAGTTGAACCCTTTGGCGAAGTGGGGTTGCCCGGCGACCACGAAGCCGAAGGACCGCCCCACATCGTCGGGTTCGCTCACCAGATCAATCGACCGGAATCCGACCCGCTTGCTCCACTGGTCGATGACCTCGCCGGCCGCGACGACCTCGATGGCGAGCCGATACAGATGCTGGTCTCCCATGTCCCACGGCCACCACCGTTGTACGGTCCCGGGATCCAGGCTGAGTTCCGCGTGTGTCTGGTGGGGCCCGACCCCCGTCTCGGTGTCAGTGACAATGCCGCCTTCCTCATCGTACAATCGTGCGACGACAGTCAGCGGTGCGTCACTGTCACGTTCCAGGTCGGCGTCCACACGTACGAAACCGTGATCGCCCGACGCGCAGTCGAGACGGACATGCGGACGTACGCTCTTCAGTCGGGCGGTGTCCCACACCTCCAGGCGGATGTCGCGCCAGATCCCGGCGGTGACGACAGTGGGACCCCAGTCCCACCCGAAATTGGACGCCATCTTGCGCGTGAGATTGAAAGGCTCGTTGTACGAGGCCGGGTAATCCCCCGCCTCGGCCCTCACACGCTCGGCCTCGTCGTACACACTGGAGAACTCGATGCTCAACATGTTCGTTGTCGAAAATTCGGAATTTTCCCCGTTGACAAGCTGAGACAGAAGAACCGTGCTCGGCGCTTCGCGCCTCAACACCGTCCTTGGTCTCGGCATAACGAGCGAGCTCGTTCTGCTCTCGGCCTGCGTCGGTGTCCCCATGGCTTGGAGAAGAACCGTCCCCATGGCTTGGCTGCTCTCGGCCTGCGTCGGTGTGCCTACGAGGGGGAAGCGGTAGGAGCGGTGCTGGTTTTTGGTGTGGCCCAGTTCGGTACCGTTGAGGGTCAGCGTTGCGACGGTGTCCAGGCCCTCTGCGACCAGATCGACTCTGCCGGGCCTTGTGACCGGGGGGAGCTGCACCTCGTACCTCCAGTTCTGACGGCCGATCCACATGAGATCTTTCTCATTGTCTGCCATGTACGGGTCGGGGATGAGCCCGGCGGCGAGGAGGTCGTCGTGGACGCATCCCGGCACACGGGACGGAATGGAGCCATGATCGGCGAAATACGCCGCGACAACGGGCGGGACCGAGGATGACTCCGTGAGATGAAGCCTCCAATCGAGGGGGCCGAGCGCGATGGCGTCAATCATGATGTCCTTTCGATCACTGGCGGCCGGCGCCGACCATACGGCCGAAGAACAGTGTGGATTGGAAGACCAGTGCCGCGGCCCCGATCCCGGCTGCTTCCTCGGCGTGTTTGGAGACGAGGATGTCGATCGTGTGGCTGGTTCTGGCCAGGTACCGGGTTTGGAGGATCTCGGTGATGGCCGGGACGTACAAATCTCCAGCCACTGCGAAACTAGGGCCTGTCAAGGCGATATGATCTGGGTCCAGGACACATGCGAGGGTGTGGGCGGCCAGTGCGATGTACCGCGCGGAATCCTCAAAAAGCTTGCACGCTTGCTTGTCTCCATTGTGGGCGAGACGGGCGAGGCGTTTGAACCCCTCGATGATGGACCCCTCCCCGTTCACCAGTCCCAGCGCCCGGGCTTTGCCCACCACTGTGCGGGGCCCGCCCATGATCTCGATGCAGCCCACATTCCCGCACCAGCACTGCGGGCCGTTCACATCGACGCAGATATGGCCCACTTCGACAGAATTTCCGCTCATCCCCCGGTACGGCACTCCCCCGATGATGACCGCACCGCCCAGGCCCGTACCCATGTAGAGGGTCGCCAAACCCTGGGCGTCCACAGAGTTCGTCCAATGCTCGCCCAACGCGCACGCGGTGGCGTCATTGTCGACGACCACGGGCATGCCCGTCGCGTTCTGCAGGGAGGCGGCGAGGGGGAAATCTGACCATTTCCGCAAGTGAGCAGGGGTGAGCACCATGGCGGTGCCTGCCGCGATCGGGCCCGGGGCGCACACCCCGATGCCCAACACCAGTTCCCTGGGCACGCCACTGCTCGCGATCATCTGGCCGGTCTGGGTGGCGATGCGCCCGATGAGTTCCTCGGGCCCGCGCGGGCCCATGCCCTCGTCTGTGATCGTGGCCACCACGTCGCCGGCCAGATTGGCCAGTACGAAACGGGTGGCGCCGTCGTCGAGATGGACCCCCACGGCGTACCGCGCGTTGCGGACGAGTTGGAGGATCCTGCGGGGTTTGCCGATCGTCGCCTCGGCTGTGCCGACTTCTTCCACCAGACCGTCGTCGATGAGTTCGCGTACGGTCGTGGACACCGTCGCCCCTGTCAGATCCGTCACCTCAGCAATGTCCGACCTGGTCGTTTCCGGGCTGGACCGGATCACATCCAATATGAGAGCGCGCGTCCCGAAGGAACGGGTGGCGCTCATTCCGAGCATGTCACTACTGCCTTTCATCTGGTCATTGTGCCAATTGGTGGAGCCGTCTTTCGGGGTTGGGGGCAGCATTCGCGAGCAACTGGGTGTACTTCTGTTGCGGATGGAGAATCACATCGTCGGCGGGACCATGCTCAATTATCTTACCCTTGTACATCACCATGATCTCGTCGGAGAAATGGCGAGCCGTGGCCAGGTCATGAGTGATGTACAACACACCAAGGTTGTCCTGCCTCTGGAGGTTGGCGAGAAGGTTGAGCACGCCCAGCCTGATCGAGACGTCCAGCATCGACACGGGCTCGTCAGCGATAAGGATCTTGGGCTCGGGCGCCAGTGCGCGCGCGATGGCGACTCTCTGGCGCTGGCCCCCGGACAGCTCGTGGGGATGGCGGGCGGCGAAATCCTCGCCGGGAGTCAGGCGTACTTTCTCCAACATCTGGATCACACGCTCGTGGCGTTGCTCCTTGGTCAGCTTGGGGAAGTGCAGGGCGATGGGCCTGTCCAGGTGGTGCTCGATGCTGTGGTACGGGTTGAGCGAGGCGAAGGGATCCTGGAAGACCATCTGGACCGACTTGCGGTACTCTTTGAGCCCCGCGCCATGGCGCTCGATGGGCTTGCCGTCCAGCATGATCTCGCCCGAGGTGGGCTTCTCGACCTGGAGGATCAGCTTGGCGATGGTCGACTTCCCCGAACCCGACTGGCCGACCAGCGCGATGGTCTTCCCCGACTCGAGAGTGAAGCTCACATCGTCGGCGGCGACCAGTTCCGAGGTGGAGAACCCGTTGCGCAGGTGGTACTTCTTGGTGACATTGTCCAAAGTCAGCGTGCTCATCGTCTCTCCTGGTCCGTCGCTTCGAGTCGGTCGTCCATCACACCGGTACGAATGAAGTCCCCCCGCTCCCCCGTCAGGGACGGGAAGGAACTCAACAGGCGTTTGGTGTAGGGGTCCTGGGGGTTCGTGTACAACTGGTACGAATCGTTGATCTCGACGATCTCACCGGCTTTCATCACCGCGATCCTGTCGGAGATCTCCAACAGCAGGGGCAGGTCGTGGGTGATGAAGAGCACCGCGAACCCGGACTCCTCGCGCAACCTGGTGATCTCGTTGAGGATTTCCCGCTGCACCACCACGTCGAGGGCGGTGGTCGGTTCGTCCATGATGAGCACCTGCGGGTCGAGGGCCAGAGCCATGGCGATCATGACACGCTGCCTCATCCCTCCCGACAACTCGTGGGGGAAGGATCTGAGCCTGTTGCGGTCCACCCCCACTCGTTCCAACAGGTCGCCGCACTTGGCCGTGATTTCTTTGTGGCTCATGTCGGGACGGTGCGTGGTGAACACGTCACGCAGCTGGGCGCCGATGGAGATCACCGGGTTGAGCGAGTTCATCGCGCCCTGGAAGACCATGGCGATCTTGTCCCACCTGAAGTCACGCAGTTCCTTGCCGGAGATGGCGGACAAGTCGATGTCGAATCCCTCACGGGAATGGAACACCGCATGTCCGGCGGTGATCAGCCCTGGCGGGCGCAGGAGACGTGTAATGGCGTACGCCAGGGTCGATTTCCCGCAGCCGGATTCCCCGGCCAGGCCGAGGATCTCTCCCCGGCCGAGAGTGAGGTTGACGTCGACGACCGCATGGACGGGCTTCTCGCCCATGTAGTCCACGGAGAAATCCGTCACGGTGACGACGGGATCGGATGTCGGGTTCATCGTACGTTCTCCTTCTCCAGCGCGTTGATCTGGGCAGTGGTGAGCCCCCACTTCTTGCGCGCCGCCCTGGTGGAGTTGCGCAGCTTGGGGTTGATGATCTCATCGATGGAGAAGTTGATCAGGGACAACGACATGCCCAGCACGGAGATGAGGATGCCCGGCGGGATGAACCACCACCATGCCCCCTGGGTCAGAGCCAGGGACTGGTTGGCCTGTTGGAGGATCTTGCCCAGCGTGAACCGTGTTCCGGCTCCCAGACCCAGGAAGGACAACCCCGCTTCACCCAGGATGGCGAAAATGATGGAAAAGATCAACTGGCTCGCCATGACGGGGATGAGGTTGGGCAGGATCTCCACGACGAGGATCCTCCATGTCTTCTCCCCCGAGATCTTCGAGGCGATGACATAGTCCCTGTTGCGTACTGACAATGTCACTGATCTCAACACCCTTGCGGAGCCCGCCCAACTTGTGATGGCGAGCACCAGGGCGAGGACGAACAGGCCCCGGCTGGCGGGCGGGACATAGTTGGAGATCACGATCGTCAGCGGGAGGCCCGGGATGACGAGGATGACATTGGTGAACAAGGCGAAACCCTCGTCCCACCAGCCGCCCACGTACGTCCCGAAAACCCCGAACAGAGTCGACAGGACCGCGGCGAGCACTCCCACGATGGCCCCGATGATGAGAGACCCGCGCGTCCCGTACGCCAACTGTGCCCAGACGTCTTGTCCGGCCAGGTTGGATCCCATGATGAACCCGTCATGTCCTGGAGGGGACAGCGGGAAGGCGGAGATGGCGTTCGGGTCGCGGACGAAGAACGGCATGATGATGGCATAGAGGATGAAAATGGTCAGGATGGTCACTCCCACGATCAGCTTGGCTGACCGGGACGGCAACAGGGATCTCAGCCCTGTCTTCTTTTCAAAAGTACGCTGGACAGCGCCTGTTTCTTGGACGAATGAGTCGTCGGATACGGGTGTTGGCGTGGCGTCGGTCATGATGCTGTCCTTGTGCGTGGGTCGATGAAGCCGAGCAGGAGGTCGACGATGAAGTTGGCCGCGAGCACAGCCAGTGAGATCACGAGGAAGCACCCCTGCATGAGCGGATAATCATTGTTCGACACCGACGACCACATCAGGTATCCGATGCCCGGATAGGAGAAGACCTGTTCAGTGACGATGGACCCGCCCACGACGAACCCCAAGGTGATGGCGAAGCCCGACAGGGAAGGCAGGATGGCGTTGCGGGCCGCGTACGACATGCGGATACGACCCGGTGTGAGACCTTTGGCCTCCGCGGTCAGGATGTAATCCTCGCTGAGGGTGGAGACCATCATGTTGCGCATCCCGAGCATCCAGCCCGCGATCGAGGACAGGATCACGGTCAGCGCGGGCAGGAACGCATGGTACAAAGCTGAGGAGATGAAAGGCCAGTTGAACCCGATCAGGATCGTCGGGTTCGACAGCACGTCGTACCCTCCTGCGAACGGGAACCAGTGTAAATAGCGGCTGAAGAGCAGAAGCAGGACCAGCGCGAGCCAGAAGTACGGCACGGCTTGGAACAATGTGGCCACGGGGATGAGGTTGTCGAGGAAGGAGCCCCGCTTCCAACCGGCGAAGATCCCCAGGGTGATGCCCAGGATGAAGGCGATGATCGCGGAGGTCCCGATCAGCCCGATCGTCCACGGCAGCGCCTGGCCGATGATGGAAGAGACCTGGGCGGGATAGTTGGAGATCGACACGCCCAGATCCCCGTGGATGAGGGATCCGAGGTAGAGCCAGTACTGATGGAGCAGGCTTCCCTGCCCCACTCCTCCCAGTTGGATTTCGATGGCCCGCCGCGTCTCTGCGGTGACTGGCAGGCCTCCCGCGCTCATCCGGGAGATGAGCAGATCGACAGGGTTGCCGGGCATCATCCGCGGGATGAGGAAGTTCAGTGTGATAGCCGCCCACAAGGCGACGATGTAGAAGAGGAGTTTCTGGATGTAGAAACGCATGGCCTGCCTCCTGTTGTGATGCGTGGGGGCCGCTATGAACGGCCCCCACGGTGATCACGTGATTAGACGGGCTTGATCGTCTTCAAGACGATACCGGTGCCCCAGTTGCCGCCCCACGGAAGCGGGAAGGCGTAGAGGTTGTCAGCAGACGGCCAGCCGGTCGCATGCGTGGTGTTGTACTCGCACAGTGCCTGGTTGACATAGATCGGCACGATCGGCATGTCTTGCATCAGGGCCTTCTGAATGATCGTGTACTGAGTCATCTCAGCAGTCGGATCATTGGTGTTCGCCAGAGCCAGGATGGCCGCGTCCACGTCCGCGTTCTTATAACGTGTGACGTTGGTCGTTGCGGTCTGCCCGACCGGGGAGGTGTTGGCCGAGTTCAGGTACTGGTTGTAGGTGAAGTACGGGTTCGAGGACACGCCCATGTTCACAGAGTTGAGGCTCAGCTGGTAGTCACCAGAAACCTCAGCCTGTGTCCAGGCGTTTTGAGCCACGTCGGAGACAGTCAGCTTGATGCCCGCTTGCTGGAACTGTCCAACGAGCAACTGGGCCATCGTGTTGTAGTCGGTCCAACCGGAAACGTCGATCAGTGTCAGATCGAGCTCCTGGCCGTCCTTGGCATAGTACCCGTCGGAGCCCATCGTCCAACCGGCGCCTTCCAGAGAAGCCTTGGCCTTGTCAAGGTCGGGGCTCTGCGGTACCTCGTTGAGCGTCGGGTCCGAGATCGCGTCGGAGTTCACGAAGCTGGGGAGCAGTGTCGGGGAGGCGGGCTTCGAGAAGCCTGCGACAGCCTGGGTGCTCAGCTGGGTACGATCCATCGCGTAGTACAGGGCCAGACGTACGGCAGGATCAGTTTGCGGTCCCGTGCAGCCCAGGTCGGGGTTCGAGCAGGCGAACAGACCGGTCGTGGCTTGCGGGGTGTTGGAGTACGTGATGGTTCCATTGGAGCCGTCAACGATGTCTTGCAACGTGGGCAGGAAGGATCCCATCCAGTCGACCTGGCCCTGCTGGAGGGCCGTGGTGGCCGCGTCGGCGTTGGCCAGCGTGATGTACTTCACGTACTCGACCGAAGGAGCCTCGTCACCGGTGCCCCAATAGTTGGGGTTCTTCTGCAAGGTGATGACCTGGGAGGTGTACCCGTTGGGGGCCAGCATGTACGGGCCGGTGCCCACAGGGTTCTCATTGGTGCCGGAGGTCGGATCGTCGACGTCCTGCCACAGGGCTGCCGGCACGACGGCCTGGGCGCCCAGGACAGTGGCCTCCAACGTGAAGGAGGTCTGTACGAAGTCGAATTCGATGGTGGTGTCATCGACCTTCTTGGCGGTGTACTGTTGCGTGCCGCCGTTGAGCTGGGGCGAGGTGGCGTACAGGTTCATGGAGAAGACGACATCGTCCGCGGTCATCGCTGTGCCATCGGAGAACTTGACGTCCGGACGGAGTTTGACTGTCAGGACCTTGCCGTCGCTGCTCCAGGAGTACGACTGGCCGAGCAGAGGAACAGGATCCTCCTGGCGAGCTTTGTTGTAATAGAAGAGCGCTTCATAAATGACGCCCTGGGTTGGCTGCAGGAATGTGCCCATGTTGTTGAACGGATTGAAGTTCGCGGCAGTGAAGTTGCCCACTTGCCCGGTGAACACGGTGACTGTGCTGTTTGAAGCCCCATTGTCACTGGAACCGGAATTGCTTGTGCATCCGGATAATCCCATGGTTGCGGCGAGGGCGAACCCCGTCAGCACAACCGCCATTTTTTTAATGTGTGAAGAACGCATCGATGAATCTCCTTCCAGGTGAAACGAATAACGATGTGTATGTACGAGCTTGCGCTGGATTTGCTAACGAGCCCCTAATTACTTCAATAACTAATCTAAGTTTCTCTGGCGGTTCTGTCAACAACGAGCTCAAAATGTTGCGAAACCGTTATGTCAGCGTCAGCGCAGCCGCGATGGAACCAGCGAGGGGAAGACTTTCGATCAGGGTCGCCTGCAGGGCGTGGTAGACGTCGGGACGCCCGGACCACACCGTCGACGAAGGTTTGTTGTGTCGGTCGAGTTCGTGGCGCCACGACCCGTCCCTCGCATCGATGAGATAGGCCCTGGCGTACTCCCACCACCTGTCCAGGTCGGTGCTGGTGTCGCGGATCCCGGCGGCCCTCAATGCGGCGCTCGCGCCGATCGCCTCGGCCACCACCCAGTGCATCCGCTCGTGGACTTGGGGGGTCCCGTCCCAGTCAGTGGTGTACACGAAGCCGTCCTCGCCGTCCACGTCCCATCCATCCCCGATGGCTCGATCGTAGAGACGGGCGGCGGCCTCGCGCAGCCAGGATGGGGGGTTCGCGAGTGCGGCGCCGAGGTCCAGGCACAGCCGTGCCCATTCCAACTCGTGCCCCACGGTCGCGCCGTAGGGACGGAACGGATCGGCCGGACGATCACGGTTGTACTCCATCTGACGGCGCCATTGCGAATCGAAATGCTCGGGGATACGCCAACTGTTGTTTCGTGCCTCCTGATTGATCAGGCGGTTCGCGATCGCGAGTGCCCGTGCCCGCCACTGAGGTGCTGTCGGGTCCCCCACAAGGTCGAGCGCGTCGGCAGCCGCCAGATAGGCCTCCACCGTGTGCATGTTCGCGTTGGCGCCGCGGTACGGGTCGAGGGTGGAGAATTGCCGGTCCCATTGTTCGGCCACCATTGAATGTTCCTCGTCCCAGAAATGGGCCAGCGACACGTCGAGGGCCTGTTTCAACACATTGAGTCCCTTGTCCGACCCGCACATCGTGGCGCTGGATGCGGCCAGGATGACGAAGGCATGGGGGTACGCGGCCTTGGTGTCGTCGACGGTCCCATCCCAGTCGACGACGGTGTACCACCCGCCGTACTGATCGTCGAGGAAAAGTTCGGACAGGCTTTTCACCCCATGTTCCATCGCCTCCCGGCACCCGGGGTGTCCCAGCACGGTCCCAATCGCGGCGACATGGGTCATGCGGCAGGTGATCCACAAAAAGCGGGGTTGGGTGTAGTCGATTGCGCCGTGTTCGTCGAGCCACCCGAACCCACCCTGATCAGACACTGATCTCAGTGCGACATCCAGCAACAGGTGTGTTTGATCGGATCTCCAGGATTGGAAGTCAGTGGCAGCCATGGGTGCTCCTTAAAGGGGAATCAGAACTGCCTGTAGTTTACTACTTCTGTAAGTAACTTAAGAAATAGATCAACCCCCGATTCTCACTCCGTCGTCATCCTGGCGCCATTCGTCGTCTCGCTACAGCAGGATCCCCAGTCTCAGGACACAATTCGCTGAGCATTGGGGATTGTGGGGTGAGCATTTTCCCAAAATGGGCGCAGAAGCATCCTGCCCTAGAATTTTGTTCTATCGTTGTGTTATCGCGATGGTTTGGAGGGTGTTGTGCGATGCGACAAAGGTGGCGGGGCGATGGGCAGTTTGGTACAGGCGCCGATGACAGCGCTGGCATTTGCGTTTTCCACAGTTTTTGGAGGGGTGAGTCGTGTCGGGTTGTGTTGATCCGTATGAGATTCCGTATGTGAATCCTGTGGGTGGGTCTCCGGTGGTGGATGTGGAGGCGATTCGGGGCTC
>JGI24699J35502_11133537_pt1 | contig 11651 bp, 10 predicted proteins | sample TergutMp193P4_FD_35502 | JGI IMG/M metagenome (IMG submission 35502) | reverse complement strand
GGTTGTGCGGGGCGCGAATCGGGGGGTGTGGGCCGCCTCCACACCCGATTCGCGCCCCGCTACCGGTCAGGCCGTTCCGAAGCGGCGATCCCTGGCGGCGTAGATCTCGATAGCCTCCCACAGGTCCCGGCGGTCGAAATCCGGCCAGAGCCGGTCGAGGAAGACCATCTCCGCGTACGCCGACTGCCAAATCAAGAAGTTGGAGGTACGCTGCTCGCCCGACGAGCGGATGAACAGGTCCACATCGGGGATCTCGGGGCAGTAGAGGTACTTCGCGAACCGCGTCTCCGTGATCCGGTCGGGGTCGAGTTTGCCCGCGGCGGCCTGGCGTGCAATGGCCCTGGCCGCGTCTACGATCTCTGCCCGGCCGCCATAGTTGACGCAGAATTGAAGGGTGAGAGTGGTGTTGTCTGCTGTGATTTCCTCGGCCTGTTGGAGCTCGCGGATGACTGAGGCCCACAGTTTCGGGGTACGACCGGCCCAGCGGATCCGTACATCCAAAGCGTCGAGATCCTCGCGGCGGCGGTGGATCGTGTCCCGGTTGAAACCCATCAGCCAATGGACTTCCGCGGGGGAGCGTTTCCAGTTCTCAGTGGAGAAAGCGTAGACCGTGAGATAGCGTACCCCTATTTCGATGGCTCCCTCGATCACGTCGAAGAGCGCCGATTCGCCTTTCTCGTGCCCGTCCGTACGCGGCAAGCCCCGTTGCTTGGCCCATCGCCCGTTGCCGTCCATGACGATGGCGACGTGGTCCGGTACGCGATCCAGGTGGGGTGGACGTGCGCCGGACGGGTGTGGGGTGGGCGGGCGCTTGGCGGGGTGGATGTAACCTGGGACCATAGAAGTGATCCTACCCGAGTGAGATGACATGGCGACCTATAACGACGAGGGTGTGGTGTTGCGCACCCAGCGTCTGGGGGAGGCCGACCGCATCATCACTATCCTCACCCGCCGCCACGGCAAGCTGCGCGGCGTGGCCAAGGGGGTACGACGGACCTCGTCGAAGTTCGGCGCCCGGCTCGAACCCTTCGCCCATGTGGACCTGCAGATCCGTGAGGGCCGCAGCCTGGACATCTTCACCTCTGTGGTTTCCCGCGACCTGTTCGGCAAGGATTTCCTCGATGACTACGCCCGGTATACAGCCGCCGAGGTGATGGTGGAGATCGCCGACAAGATCGTCGCCGAGGAAGGCGAACCGGCATTGCAACAGTACCTTCTCCTTGTCGGCGCTCTGAGGGCTCTGGGCGAGGGGACCACCGATGGGGTACGCCCGGCGGCCATGATCCTCGACTCGTACATGCTTCGGGCCGCGAGCCTGGCGGGGTACGCCCCACAACTCGACTCGTGTGCCATCTGCGGGGCGCCGGGTCCCCATGGGTACTTCCATCCCGCATCGGGCGGCATGGTGTGCGCGCGGTGCCGCCCCCCAGGAGCCGTCGCCGTGTCCCCTGCGACCCTGGCCTATCTCATCTCCCTGCTCGTCGGCGACTGGCCCGCGACCCGGGATGTGCCCGAGTCCCGGATCTCCGAGGGATCGGGGTTGGTCCGTTCCTTCCTCAACTGGCACCTCGAACGCGGCATACGCTCCCTCACCCACCTGGAACGCTGACCGCAGGTGACCGTGGGGACGGTTCCCGTGTCTCACGTTGTCATCATGCCGTTCCAGTTCCTGCGCCAGGATGACGACGGCTGACAGGATGACACGGGGTGGCGACGGATACACAACCAACCCAAACCATGCCCGATTCACGCCCCGCAACCCAGGTATGGGCAATCCTTGTTTCCATAGGTGGACCAGTGTGCGGAAATGTCACGGAAATCTGACATTTCCGCACAGTGGATGAAGTACGGCAAGAGGTGTGGTTGGGATATCCAACGTACTAGTTGGGACATCTAACGTACTAATGTTGTCGAAATTCGTGAAAATGGGCATCTGACAAGGTGAGACATGAGAACCGTCCCCATGGCTCACCCATGGCTCACGCCCGAGGCCCACGGGACTCACGGGGAGGAAGGGTGGATTGGGTACGAAGGAGACTGCCGGCGGCAGGATGACAGTGGCTGAGGCACTAGAATAGACCAGGTTGCCCGGCGTCGGGCATTGGCAGGAAGGGCCATCATGACAGGGATCGTCATCGTCGGTACTCAATGGGGGGATGAAGGCAAAGGCAAGGCGACAGACCAGTTGGGGGAATCGGTCGACTATGTCGTACGGTACTCCGGCGGGAACAATGCCGGTCACACAGTGGTCGTGGACGGCGAGAAGTACGCCCTGCACCTGCTGCCGTCGGCGATCCTCAACCCTGCGTGTGTGCCGGTGATCGGCAACGGTGTCGTCGTCGACCTCGGGGTCCTGTTCGAGGAGATCGACGGATTGGTTGCCCGCGGGGTACAGGCCGACAGGGCGATCATCAGCGCCAACGCGCACATCATCACCCCTTATCACCGGGTTCTCGACCGGGTCACCGAACGGTTCCTCGGCAAGCGGAAGATCGGTACCACCGGGCGTGGCGTGGGACCCGCGTACGCCGACAAGGTCAACCGCATGGGGATCAGGATCCAGGACCTCTTCGACGAATCCATCTTGCGCCAAAAAGTCGCCGCCTCCCTCGAACAGAAGAATGCTCTGTTGCTGAAGGTGTACAACCGGCCGGCCATTTCCGCCGACGAGGTCTCCGAGGAACTGCTGGGGTACGCGGATCGCGTGAAGCCCATGATGGCTGACACCGCCACCATCCTCAACGACGCCCTCGACGCTGGGAAAGTTGTTTTGTTTGAGGGGGCTCAGGCCCATCACCTGGATGTGGACTTCGGCACCTATCCGTACGTCACCTCCTCCTCACCCATCGCCGCGGGGGCGTGTACGGGCTCGGGGGTCGGTCCGACCCGCATCGACCGTGTCATCGGGATCGCCAAGGCGTACACCACTCGCGTGGGCGAGGGCCCCTTCCCCGGGGAGTTGTTGGATGAGACGGGGGAGAAGCTGCGTCAGGCAGGAGCAGAGTTCGGCACCACCACGGGCCGTCCGCGCCGCTGCGGATGGTTCGACGCGCTCGTCGTCAACCAGGCGGCAAGGATCAATGCCCTCACCGACGTTTTCCTCACCAAGCTGGACGTGTTGACCGGCTGGGAGAAGATCCCGGTCATCGTCGCGTACGACGTCAACGGGAAACGCTTGGACCGGATGCCGATGACGCAAACCGAACTTCACCACGCCGTACCGATTTATGAGTACATGGACGGCTGGACCGAGGACATCTCCTCGGCCAGGGTCTTCTCCGATCTTCCCACGACGACACAGGCGTACGTGAACCGTCTTCAAGACCTCATCGGGGTTCGGATCTCCGGGATCGGGGTCGGCCCCGGCCGCGAGCAGACCGTGATGATCCACGATCTGTTGTGATTCGGCAGCGGAGGTTGTCATCTTAGCCCGTCGCGATCCCCGGATTCGACAATCGTACTTCATTCGTGACGCCGAAGGTCGCCCCGTGTACAGGTGAAACTAGTTTCAGGTGTACATATGCCGACCCCCGGCTCTAGGAATGAAGACTCATTGCGAGGACGACGGGAATTCGCGCCAGGGAATCGGATAGGCTGGGGCAGTGAAGTTGAATGTGCTGGTGATTGGATCGGGAGGCAGGGAACATGCCCTGGCTCTGAAATTGAGCAGTGATGAGTCCGTGGACAACGTCCAGGTGGCTCCCGGCAACCCTGGGACATGGGCGTTGGGGGCCTCGTACGGGGTGAAAATCGGCTCGCCGATGTGGAGGAGGATCTCCGAAATCGACATCCTGGACGGGAACGGCATCGCCGTCCTGGCCAAGGATTTGGGCATGAATCTGGTTGTCATCGGCCCCGAGGCCCCGTTGGTGGCCGGGGTCGCCGACCAGGTACGAAGCCACGGCATTGCCTGTTTCGGACCGAGTGGGAAGGCGGCCCGGCTGGAGGGGTCCAAACAGTTCGCGAAACAGGTCATGGAATCCGCTGGCGTGCCCACCGCCCAGTCCGTGGTGTGCCGCATCGACGAGGAGTACGAGGCGGCATTGGACCGGTTCGGACCCCCATATGTGGTGAAAATGGACGGACTGGCCGCCGGAAAGGGTGTGGTCGTGACCAATGACCGGGCCGAGGCCCTCTCCCATGCCCGGGCGTGCGGCGAGGTGGTCATCGAGGAGTACCTGGACGGTCCCGAGGTGAGCCTGTTCGCCATCTGCGACGGCGAACAGGCGGTCCCGTTGATCCCTGCTCAAGACTTCAAGAGGGTCGGCGACGGCGACACCGGCCCCAACACGGGAGGGATGGGCGCTTATTGTCCCTTGCCATGGGCCCCCTACGACCTTGTGGAGCAGGTGATGGGGCGGGTCATCACCCCGACACTGGTGGAGATGCGGCGCAGAGGCACCCCCTTCCAGGGATTGCTCTACGCCGGACTGGCGCTGACGAGTTCGGGGATGCGCGTGGTGGAATTCAACGCCCGTTTCGGGGACCCCGAGACCGAGGCGATCCTGCCGCTGCTGACATCCGATCTGGGAAGGGTTTTGTACGCCGCCGCCACAGGTACCCTCGATCAGATTCCGGAGTTGACATGGAAAAACGGGAACTGTGTCGCCGTGGTGTACGCAGCGAAAGGGTATCCCATCGACCCGATCAGGGGTGGTGGGATCACGCTGTCCGCCGAGGGGCAGATCATCCATTGCGGCACGGCGCTTGACACAGATGGGAACCTCGTCGCCCACGGCGGACGGGTTCTGGCGGCCGTCGCGCAGGGAGTTGATTTGGGTGAGGCCCGCGCCGGGGCGTACCGTATTGTGCAAGATATCGACTTTCCGACCGGCTTTTACCGTACGGACATCGCCGAGAGAGCTGCCGAGTCTTTGATCCCAACCCCGGCTGAAGGATGACTATGACTGTACCCAATGTGTTGGCCGCCCGTTACGCCTCGGCGGCCATGAACGATATCTGGGCCTCGGAATCCAAGATCCGCGCCGAACGGCGCCTGTGGATATCGGTGATGGAAGCCCAGGCCGACCTGGGTGTGAGCTTCGGCTCAGACGACCCAAATAAGGTCATATCCGCTTATCAGGCACAGATCGATCACATCGATCTGGCATCGATCGATGCCCGGGAACGGGTGACTCGCCACGACGTGAAGGCTCGGATCGAGGAGTTCAACGCGCTGGCGGGGTACGAACACATCCACAAGGGGATGACCAGCCGCGACCTCACCGAGAATGTCGAACAGGCCCAGATCCTTCAATCGCTGGGATTGATCCGGTTCAAAGTCGTCGCCACGCTGGCCCGGTTGGCCGACATGGCGGTGCTCTATGCCGACCAGCCCATCACGGGGCGTACACACAATGTCGCTGCCCAGGTCACCACTCTCGGCAAGAGGTTCGCGACGGTGGCCGACGAGTTGCTGCAGGCGTACGCGAGGCTGGAGGATCTGATCGGGCGCTATCCCATGCGCGGGATCACCGGGCCGGTGGGCACCAGCCAGGACATGCTCGACCTGCTGGGCGGCGACGAGGGGAAACTCAGCGAATTGCAGGCCCGCGTGGCGTCCTCCCTCGGGTTCTCCCACGCCCTGACCTCCACGGGCCAGGTGTACCCGCGCAGCCTGGACTTCGACGTGCTCACGTGCCTGTCGCAGATCGCCGCGCCCTGTTCGAACCTGGCCACGTCGATTAGGCTCATGGCGGGGAATGAGCTTGTCACCGAGGGTTTCAAGCCCGGTCAGGTGGGCAGTTCCGCCATGCCGCACAAGATGAACACCCGTTCCTGTGAGAGGATCAACGGGCTCAGCGTGATCCTTCGGGGGTACGTGTCGATGGTCGGCGAGTTGGCCGGCGACCAGTGGAACGAGGGCGACGTCTCCTGCTCAGTGGTACGACGGGTGGCCCTCCCGGATGGCTTCTACGCCCTTGATGGTTTGTTCGAGACCTTCCTCACCGTCCTGGCCGACTTCGGCGCCTTTCCTGCGGTGATCCAGGCCGAACTCGACCGGTACCTGCCGTTCCTCACGACAACGAAGATCCTGATGGCCGCCGTCCAGCGCGGTGTCGGGCGGGAAGACGCCCACGAGGTCATCAAGACCCATTCCGTGGCCGCGGCCCTGAAAATGCGCGAGACAGGTGGCGACAACACCCTGTTGGACGACCTCGCTTCCGATCCCCGACTACCTCTTTCAAGAGAGGACCTCCACCATCTGATGAGCACCCCCCTGGAGTTGACCGGCGCCGCCCGTCACCAGGTGGTACGTGTCGTCGAAGCGGTCGCTCCCATCGTTGAGGTATCCCCCGAGGCGGCATCGTACGTTCCAGCATCTGTGTTGTGAGCCCACTGTCATCTGGATGTGGGTAGGGACTTTGGAGCCACGGGGAGCCACGGGGAGCCACGGGGACGGTTCTTCTGTCAGAGCCACGGGGACGGTTCTTCTGTCACAGCTTGTCAAACAGCGAAAACTCGGAAAATCGACAAGGACAAAAGGTCATTAATTGCGATGGGACATGCAGATACACGGGTATTGTTGAAAATCGTCAAATAACCCATGTGACAAGGTGTGACAGAAGAACCGTCCCCATGGCCCACCCATGGCCCACCTTCGTTCATGGGCCGCCCGGCGGGGGGTACCCCGCCGAGGCAGGCCGAATGACTAGGTGATCAGCCCACTGTCTTCAGGAAGGCGAGGAAACCATCGGGGGAGGTGTCCACGATCGGGGCCCAACTGGTATTGACGATCTGGTTGAGGTTGAGGGGCGTGCCGTTGACGAAGTACGCCGGTGTACCGCCCGGAGGCTGCTGGTCTCCGCCGTTGATGGTCCTCGAGGTACTGTTGACTTGCTCCATCGCCTGGACGTACGCCATGGTTTGCCCGGTGTCGTAGCAGGTTTGGAACTGGGCTAGATCCGAGCCGGTGATCCCGGCCATGGCCGGGAAGTCTGTACGCAACTGCTGGTCGGTGTAGCCAACACCCTCTTCGGGTTGGTTGGCGAAGACAGTCTCGTGATAGGCGATGAAATTCCCGACGGTGTCGGCGCAGGTCGCCGCCATCCCCGCGCGCAGCGAGGAGTCGTTCTTCAACTGGTTGTCGAGGAAACTGCGAATGTGTATTCTCAGGACGATGTCCCCGCGTTCAGCCAGCGTCCGTAGCGAGGGACCGATGATCGCATCAGCACGGTCGCAGATCGGGCACTGGTAGTCCAGATGCTCATCGACGATCAATGCGTCGGGGGAGACGTTGGCGGCCGAGACCTGGATGTACCCCATGTCCGAGGTGCCGTCAGGCGGGATGTACATCCCTGTCTCAGACGAGGTCGCACCGGTGGGTTCATTGGTTTCGGCAGTCGAGGCTTGCGTGGGCGACGCGACAGATGCAGCGGGTGTGACAGGGTTGTCAGGCAGTGATTGCCATATCACGACCCCAGCCAGTGCGAGGGCCACGACAACCACCACCGCGATCACGACAATGATACGGTTGCGCCTCCTGCGCTGGGCTTCCTGTTGTTGTGCAAGAAGTTGTGCCCGTTTGTTATTTGCCATTGTCCGGCTCCTTTGAATGGGAAGGATGGATCCAGGCGTCCACCGAGAGCCGGGACGCTGGAAATATGAAAAGCCATGCTGCGCACACGATCAGTCCGACGTCGCGCAGGATGTCAAGACCGTACTTCGTCTGTTGGTCGGAGTCCAGGAAACCGCCCGGTGTGAGGCATCCGCAGTCGATCGAGAGCCCCCGGGCCCACGCCGACACAATGGCGGCGATGTAGACGGCCATCATCAATCCGCCGAGAAAACCGGTCCACCGTGTGACCAGGCCGACGAGGATCGCAAGCCCGAGCAGGACCTCCACGGCGGGCAATGTGTTCCCGAGAAAGGATTCCAGCCCGTCTGAGATGGGGAATTCGTACGCTTTCACAGCAATCACAGATTGTGGGAGGTCGCCGATTTTGATCAGCCCGGCATAGAGGATGACCCCGCCCAGAATCACTCTGGCCGCGAGGGATATCCAGGGGAAAACTCGTGCGCGAGGCGATGGCTCCACGTCAACAGACATGCTTCAAGCTTACAGGATTGGGCCCAACACGGATCACAGGCTCACAGCCCCTCGGCGACATCGGCGGCCGCCATGAGCCAGGCGCGCTGGGTGGCCGGTCGCAGATTGTCGTACATCAGGGCGCCTTCGACCATCGCCGGATCGTACGGGATGAACGCCACGTCGCGTGACAAGGTCGAATAGCCGTCCCGGATGCGAGTGATCGCCTCATCTGTGGCCTTGGGGTCGGCCTGGGTGATGATCGTGACCGAATCGCGGGCCAACTGCGCGCTATGGGAGTTGCGCCGGGACAGGGCCTCCAACAGGAGGGCGCCGGCTTCGGCGTGGTCCTCACGGGTGGTGGTGACGGTGACCAACTGGTCGGTACGGTCGATCATCCGTCGCCACATGGGGTCGGACTCGTCGTTGCCGGAGTCGATGATGACCAGACGGTAGAACTTGGTGGCCACCTTCCAGATCGTGTCCACGTCGTCGGACGTGATCCTCTGCTCGTCAGCCAACAAGATGGGTTTCGAGCACAGGACGTCGTAATAGTCCCGGCTCTGGTGGTGGACGAAACGAGTCATGTCCGCGACCAGGGCGTCCGGCCGCAACAGTCGGTTCGCCTCCGGCAGCAGGTCGAGGAGGGTCGCCTGGTGCGGGGACTGCTCCGTACGCCATCCCAGGGTGCCGCGGGTTTGGTTGTTGTCCCATGCGAGGACCCCGGAGCCGCCGAACCGTGCGAACACTGCCGCAAGACAGATTGTGGTCGGGGTTTTGCCCGCGCCGCCTTTCCCGTTGACGATGGCGATAGTACGCGGTGTGGGCCAGTGCTGGGCCACGATCGTACGATAGTGGCGATCGGTGAGTTCCGACTCGGACGGGGGCAGGGGGACCCCGCGCCTGGCCAGTGCTCCGCGCCATCCCTGTTCGGCGAGCATGGGCGCGCCGCTCGCGGTGGTGAAGGCGTGCCTGGGTTCGGGGGGTTCGGAAGCGATGCCCGGGTTGACGGGCTGGGTGATGAACAGTTGGGTACGAGGCGGCAGCGGGGGGACCTGTTCGGGGGGTGGCGTCGTGTACGCGGGCGCCACGGCCGTCGACGGCGCGTACCCCTCCCTCGGAGCCTCGGCGACTGTGCCGTCCGGGCTGACCGTGAGCCGGAACAAACCCTCCGGATCGCTGCACACCGCGAGAAGATCGCCGCCATGTTTCTTGGCCGCCTCGACGAGAATGCGTACGGATTGGCGCCGGGCTGAGGCCACATCCGGACAGTTGATGATTGTTGTGTCTTTGTTGACCAGCACCTCCCCGGCCCCATTCGAGCGCAGGAACACCGCACACACCGGAGCCGGCCTCAAAGGTGCTTTCTCAGCCGCCGCAGACGTGGCCGGCGGTGTAGGCATGGTCGTTGGCGTAGGCGTGGCAGTCGGCGCAGACGTGGCCGGTGGGATCACAGTGTTGTCCGTCATGGCGCCTCTCGTGTCTGCCTTCAGTGTCATTCAAGTATATTCCGATGGCCCCGACCACCCAAGTATGCCGAAAAACTGCACAGTCAAGTGGAATTGGGGGGTCGGCGGGAGCGGGGATTGAGCGTAAAGTTGGGGTATGAAACTGGATTTGGGTTCGTTGAAGTTGGGGGTGGCCACGGCGGCCACCCAGATCGAGGGTGGTGGCGCCGACACCAACTGGCATCGGTGGGCCGAAAACGGCGGGGTCAAGGACGGGTCGAGCCCCTCGCGCGCAGCCGACCACTGGAACAGGGTCGATGAGGACATCGAACTGCTGAAAGAGCTGGGAATCCATTATTACCGGATGGGGCTGGAATGGGCTCGGATCGAACCGGAGGAGGGGGTCTTCGACCAGGAGGCGATCGACCACTATAAAGATGAGTTGACCAAACTCAAGGACGCGGGCATCGCGCCCCTGGTGACGCTGCACCATTTCAACAACCCGGGTTGGCTGGAGGAGAAGGGGGCATGGACCAGGCCCGAGGCTGTCGATGCGTTCCTGAAGTACACCACGACAGCGATCAACGAGTTGAAAGACCTTGTCAGCGAATGGATCACCATCAATGAGCCCAATGTGTACGCCACGAAGGGGTACGTGTTCGGGGAATGGCCCCCGGGGCGGAAGAACATCCTCGACGCCATGACGGTGATGAGCAATCTTGCTCAGGCCCATGTACGGGCGTACGAAGTGATCCACGCGATTGAGCCCTCGTCCAAGGTCGGGGTGGCCAACCATCTTCGGGTTTTCGACCCCGCCAACCCGTACAATCCGGTGGACGTGATGGGCGCGAAGGGCCTGGAGTACCTCTTCCAGGGCGCGATCATGCAGGCCATGTCGTACGGCAAATTCAGATTTCCACTGAGGTCGGCCATGGCCGTTCCCGGGAGGTATTACGACTTCACAGGGGTCAATTACTACACCCGTTCCTGGGTGAGTGGGTTTTCCGAGGGCACGAAGCCGGACAGCCCGGTCAATGATCTGGGGTGGGAGATCTATCCGGCGGGACTGGGGAGGACGTTGCGGATGGTGGCCAAGAAATTCCCCGGCCCGATCTACATCACGGAAAATGGCACCCCCGATGTTGCAGACTCTTTCCGTCCTCGTTTCATCGCCGATCACCTAGCCCAGGCGGTACATTCCGGAGCCCAGGTGGAAAGGTACTATCACTGGTGTTTCACGGACAATTGGGAGTGGGTCGAGGGTGAAGAACCACGATTTGGCCTTGTCAAACTGGATTATGAGACCCAAGCCCGTGAAGTGCGGGAATCGGGGTGGATGTACGCGGACATCATCGCCCATCAAAGCCTCACCGATGAGGCTTTTGAGCGCTGGGTGGCCGGTTCGGCCGCCGGTTCATCGAGACGCTGAACCCTCTTCTCTTTGACACAGAAATATAGTTTTAACTCATAAACTTTTGCTTGCCACCTGGATTTCCGTGTCCCCTCACGCTCGTCTTTCAATGAAGACTTTATTTCTATAGTTTTTTATTAATCATCAAAAAATTATCTGCCTAGATTTTGAACAGATGGATTGATATTTGCCTGTTGTCAAGCGGGTACGTACATTTGCCAGCAGGGGGGTACGTCTGTATATGCTTGAGAATAGATTTAAATCAAAGTGATGATCCGTGAGCGACGGACGTCATAAACCGGGTGTGCTTCACATGCCCTTATTTACCACTAATTATTTGTTTAATTTTCGAAAGGTACGACTGTGGATACGGTACGGACTGTACAAACTGGACGGCGTTTGATCGCGTCTGTGACAGCCTTCGCGCTGATGTTGGGAATCGTGGTGATGGGACTCGCCAATTGGGCAGCCCCGAAAGCGGAAGCGGCGAAGCCCCAATCAGTGAGACTGGTCCAGGTCCTCGGCAAATTCGACAAGTTCTACTACCGGGAGGGCAACTCGGACTCCGAACTGCGGCTGGACTTCGTGATGGAGGTCCCGGCGGGTACGGTCAAGGCGAACGGGAGCGGACTCCAGTTGCGTTACGACTACAACGGGTCGTATCAGGGACCAGTCGGCACCGGGATCCAGGCGAGTTCGCTGGGTCAGGGCGGGAACTGGCAGAACGCCGGGAACCTGATCACCACGCCCAACTTGGGAGCAA
>JGI24699J35502_11133538_pt1 | contig 11674 bp, 9 predicted proteins | sample TergutMp193P4_FD_35502 | JGI IMG/M metagenome (IMG submission 35502) | reverse complement strand
TCCGGATTACGTCATCTTGACTGATAAAGAGAATACTCCGCTGGCTCGTTACGACGGCGTGCGGTTGGAAGCGTTGCGTCCATTTGCTGCCGCCGTCGGGCCGCAATGGGACCCGGCTGTGCGGCGTCCGGCCAGCCAAGTTGCTGCTGGATTAGCTGGCCGCGGCGCACTGGGCATCGTCGTAACCGATTTGCCCACGCGCGAAGACTATGACATTTTGCGCGGGTTGGTGCCCGCGTCGCATGCTGCTGTGCTGCTTGTCCCCGCCAGCCGGGCGGCATCGGCATCCGGCCCGACTGCACCGGGGCTGGCTGCGCCGAGCGTAGCAGCGCCGAGCCTAGTACGCGCCGCACAGGGCTTGGCCGAGCAACTGAGCGCCTCTCGCGGGGGCGTCGAACCCACTGCAAGTGCCGTCCAACTCGTGGTGGTGCCTTGGCCGGTTAATCCACCCGGCTATCTGACCTGGGATGTCGTGGCGGGTAAGTTCGGCGTTACTGAGGTCGTTGAGGTGCCCGCGCTTCGCTCCCCTGCCGCGCAGCAGCGGATTGACCAACTCCCGTATGTTTGGGCCGAGGCCGTGCATGCTGTCTATCCGGACTATTCAGCACGCGAGCTTGACAGCGCAATGGCTGCCGCCAACTCCGGCTCCGGGCCTGGCACCGTCATCCTGTTTACGGGGTTATCCGGCTCCGGAAAATCCACCATTGCCAAGGCGGTGGCTGCCCGGCTTTCGGATGATGGCGTGACGGCAACCTTGTTGGATGGCGACGAAGTGCGGCAACATTTGTCTCGCGGATTGGGATTCGACCGGGAATCCCGCGAAATAAACTTGGACCGGATTGGGTATGTGGCTGCCTTAGTCGCCTCGCACGGTGGCGTGGTATTGGCGGCGCCTATCGCGCCTTTCGCGGCCAGCCGTTCGCACATGCGCGACTTGGCCGTCAGCATGGGCAACCGGTTTTTGGTGGTTTACGTGGATACTCCGTTGGCCGTTTGCGAGGCTCGCGACCGCAAGGGCCTTTACGCGCAGGCGCGGGCCGGGCTCATCCCCGATTTCACCGGCATCAGTTCGCCCTACGAGCCGCCTTCCGACGCCGACCTTGTCATTGACGGCGCGACCGTATCAATTGACGAAGCCGTTAATCAGGTGTTGGACCTGCTGTCTGAATGTTAACTCGCGTTAGTCCGCAGAGTTATAAGTCTACTTGACGCGCTGAATATCCAAGCGCCTATTATTTAGCCACTTCTCACTTCTGGCCAATTCATCGGGTTTCATTTCTAAGCCAAAACAGCAGGATTCGCCGCAAAAACAATCAAGAGCACCAAAGATACTACCCCGAATATAAGCAATGTCACCAACCAAACTTGCCTACTCCTGAACGCAATTAAACCGCCACTTAATTTCCCGAGGAACTTTGAGCCATCGGGCGGCGCTTGATGCAAAGTGGGCATCCCAAGTCGAGGCTCCAATGCGTTTAGCCAATCAGAGATATCCCGCTGATTCTTGGAGTGTTTCGCCATCAACTGTGCGCTGGCAAACGCGATTACTACGCTTAAGAATGCGGCGATTATTCTCGATGGTAGCGTTTCGTTACCGAGCACGATCGTCATCAGGAACGCCATAGCGGCCATTGCTAATGCTGGGGTTTGCCACATCATCTCGTTGTGCGAAATGTAGTCATCGTGTAATTTCTCGTACAGCCGTCGAAGTTCAGCCTCAGACATTTCATCTATCGAGTTTTTCATTTCGGGACTATTCTCCGGCGTAAGCATCGGAACCACCTTCACCGTCGTCAGTCGTTAACGGACAAATTTTACCTGATCAACTTGGCACGCCCCCGTTCCGACCTCTGGAGTGTTGCGTTTGCCTTAGTCACAAATTATTCTTTGTGGGATCGTTATTCTTTGTGGGATCGATCATCTTTGTAATCTTCCCGGAAACTTGGATAGCCACATCAGCGTATTCTAACGCTTTTAGGGAACCTACCCCAACACTTTTTCCGTGTGCGATATCATTACGCTGCGCAACCATCTGAGCCAGTTGATTCCACAGATGTTGATCATCCATACGAAGATACTCCTCAAATTCGCGACCGGATTTGGAATCAAACTTGGTAATGCGCTCAACCAACTTACCGGGCCATGGATTGCTTCCCTTACCCAGATGAGACTTGAGGAAATCCGCAATTTGCCGCCGGGCATGAGCCTGAGCATACTCCGCAATAGCAGCTTCAAATATGTATTCGATATGACCTACCGATCTCACAACCAAGAATAGACCTAGCGCGGTTACTGCTTGGTCTTTGAGAGGGTCTCCTTGACTTAGGCGCAGGTAACTATCAACCAGTTTACGTAGAGCGACAAGCTTGCGTTCCGCCTCCTGCATCTCTTGGGTAGGCCACGCTCTATTTTGACTCCACGGCATCACGCACCTGCAAATGCATTAATAGCTGCTGCTAGCCTAGTGCCTACCGCTGTGGTGCTTGCCGTAGATCCATCAATGGTTAATAGGAAGTTAATGTTCTCGTCTAGCTCTGAAATCACGTCCTTAATCCCCTCCGCAGATATTTGGTATCCGGCGGCCAAGCGCTTCATTAGTCCAACAAATATCGCTTCAGTTTTCGCGGCATTTATTGTGTAACCGCTAGTTTTGAGGGCCGAGCGACCGACGCTTTCTTGAAGTAACTTGCTCGCTTGTTTAAACAGTTCACCAGCGGAGCGAAGTTCTACGTCATCACTGTAATAACGGTTCTCTTTCGTAAATGAATTAAGAAATGTTTTGAGTGGTGTAAAATATCTATCGCCACTGGTAAACAGTGCGAGAATTCTTAAAACTAGTTCTTGATCCCTGATCCTCGGCGACGGCTTTCCGTATAGTTCTCGCCAATATTGATTGAGATTCAGATTCTCGAGATAGTCAATAAACGGCCCGGAATATAGCGCTACACGAATCTCATGAGGTGTTAGGGGTGTGCCCCCGGCATTCAAACGCTCAAATATTTGATATACCGCCTCCATATCGTTATCAGATCCGGTTGGCTCAACTACAGTTGCATTAAAGAAAGAATTATCCAGCTTTAATCGTAAATCTAACGGTAAACTATCATAAGTGAAGTTTTTTAGACTATTATTAACATTTACAAGCCGGAATTCCTTTCCATCATGCAAACCTGCGTAGAACTTCTGTAGCGTTAATAGTCTTTGCTGTCCATCCAATACCAAGTATTTATTGTCCTCTTGATTGACTAGAAAGATACCAGGTACCGGGTATCCTAATAATAAGGATTCAATAAATCTATCCATTTGTTCTTTTTTCCATACAAAACTACGCTGAAATCCCGGTGTAGTTATCTCCGGATCATTATGCCCAAATCGTGGTATCTTAATATATCCGTTATTCAAACGTTGTACTAGGCCATCTACCTGGAAATCCCGCGCTTGATACACTACAGGCGGTATCTCCGGCTCTGCCTCCGACAGTTGATCCTTCTCCGACAAAGTAAGGCCATCTGCATCTTGATCCAGCGCAGGGTCATACTCCATTAGTGGTTCATTAGTCTTGTACGATGCCGCCGACATACGCAGAGTGTACCATCTACCCGCTTTACCCGCTCTGAATGTCCATCATTCATCCTCTATAAGAATTAACTCTGCAATCTCCGGGTGCCCTGCTCGATGGCTTTGCAACTGCTGCCTTTCACCCGGCTGCTGCGTCTCGGTATTTCTGGAACTCGCGAAGAACTCGCTGCAATTCGTTATAGTTATGTAGCGCTTCAGCTTGGACGCGCTGCAACTCATTGTAGTTGTGAAGCGCTTCAGCTTGGACGCGCTGCAACTCATTATAGTTGTGCAAAGCTTCTGCCTTTACGCGATCAAAGTCCGCATTGCTCCGCGAAGTAGCCGCCCTTTCACTGTTTTTCACCAGTGGTTGCGCGAGAACGCCTTCGGTTGGACCCGACGGGATACGAGATACCGTTGATTGCAGTTCGCGCTCCATTTCCAGATAATGCACCAGATCATTTATGCTTACCGGTAATCCGAATGCCGCCATCACCGAGGCGATAGCAGTGCCAACATCCAATGAAGCGTCCGCAGCTAACGCGGGGGCTGGGATTTGGGTCAACGAGTACAATAGCGCTCGGAAGACGAGATATCGAAGCGGAACCACGCCATCAAGCGACCATTCTTGATCGATGAAGTGCGGAGTCCCCTCATGCATAATCATATTTTGCGGAGTAGCATCTAGTAATTTGCCAGACAACATTAGTTCGGGACTGACATTCGTAATTGCAATGCCACTCGCAGCCAACAGCGCATGGAACCATACCTCGCCCCACTTGACGATATCGGTTGTTGACCAGCCTTTCACAGCGGTTATGGATGTTAGTTCATCGCTCCATGGTGTTCCAGGCAAGTACGTTTCATCAGCTACGGAAATATTTAGGTTGCGCACTTTTGTGGGAGCATCCGGATGGAGCCGTTCGCGTCTAACTTCTATTCCATCACTGCTATTTTGGAACTGAGCCTCGACAATGAATTCACGGCGTCGAGTGCTACCCTTCCCGTAGTACCAAGCCAATAGCCCACCCTCAGGAATGTCTGAGCCACCCTCGTTTCTGACTCTATCTTGAGTAGGTACCCCAGCGGCGCGGATAATAAAAGAATTAGCCAATTCGTTGCTCAACAGGTTATTTTGCACCGCATTCCAAGCCCGAGGCTGGCTTATAGTAACAGTTTCTGGGCGTTGGGCATCCATATCAACGACCCAAGAAATAAGTGCCTCCGGCTGAAAGCCGTTATCACCCGCAAGGCCAGGTTCGGAAAACACCACGATGGGTAGCTTATAGTCCGGGAAAGGATAGTACCATTTTTGATAGCCGAAACTATGTTCCGTTAATAGAGTGGACAACTCATGCCGACCAAAAGTGACGGCAGTATCTTCATTGTATCTATCCTCAATACCGAACATTGGGATGCCTTGGTGGTCTTCCCGGTAGCCAGCAAAATATTTTAGGCCTAGTTTGTTCTCGATTGCTAATACCAGTTCACCAGTGGGCGATACCAAGTTACGTAAATTAGTTAACATCTGATCTACTGGATCTACTCCGCCTGCCTGTTCCGCTTTCGGATAACCAAACCGCCTCGCATACTCTAATACGCCAATTGCAACCACTGTCGGGAATCTAGCCGGGGTACCAAAGTTCTGGATGGTGTCAACGATTACATTGACGTTCGGCAAGTCGCGACACCTTTGGGCACAGGCCGCAGCCCGCCGCGCCGATCCTTCTAGGGCGTACACTTCATTGCCTGTTTCACCCAATAGCCGAGTAATCGCACCAAAACCCGCACCTACTTCCAGAATTGGCCCCGTTAATTCACTCAAAAAGGGCCGAAGTACGTTGCCGCGCCTTGAACTGAGATGATATAGCGATGGCCAATCGTGGATTTTGTCTTCCAATTCCGTTGACCGGCTTGATAAATCAAGAGCCGCGCTAACGACGCCAGAAACGTATTCTTCATGAATGTCCCCGTCATTGTAACCAAAATCGGCTTGATTTGGCTTTCGCCAAATTCGGCTACCGGGTATTCGTTCGTAACCAAGGCTAGTTAGGTCAATCTCCACTGGCTCCCCCTTGTACCAAATTGCGATAGGCAGCTAGCTCAATTAACACCTTTTGCAATTCTTCGTAGTTGCGCACGGCTTCTGCTTGGGCCTGAACAAATGCCTGGTAGTTCTGTACCGCCTCAGCCTGTACTCTTTGCAATGCTTGGTAATTATGCTGTGCTTGTTGTTGTGCTCTTTGTAGCTCAACATAATTGTTTTGGGCTTGTGTTCTTGCTCTTATCAAGTGTTTTTGGTTCGTGTACTGCGTCCAGCTTGGCTCAATAAACCGCATGATTGTTGCCAGAATGTCCGCGTTAAGTTCCAAGCCATCGGTTTTTATTCGGAAGGACTTTTCGCTATCAAATCCAGTGTACTTTTGGGCCGTATTAATCAACTGTTCGCGTAATGTTAGATAGTCCTTGGAGTTTCCGGGTGGCGAATCGACTTGAAATAGATCATAGTGTCCGAGGTATTCATTCTCTTCAATGCTACGAACTAATCGTTCAAGGCCGGCGAATCTCGGGTAGTTCTGAATGCCTTTGCTCTTGACATGCAGAACCGGGGTTTGGAGGGCCATGCAGGGCAAGACGCAGTGCAGTCGCGACGTCACAACAGCGTGCGCCGCCTGGTACGCAGTTAGGAATAACTCTGCTAACGTAAACCGTTCAGATCGATCTAAGGTCGGAGTAATTTGAGGTGTCATCTTGATTACTGGACGGTTAGTATTTTTACAAATCATTTGATATACCTCGTCGGAAACATCAACGCATAAGACATAATCTTGTCGCGCTAATTGGTTATCGCGTTGCAGGGTTAGCGTCAGACACCCCGAAAAATACGCCGGTATTCCTAAATCTTGTAACATATTTTTAGTACCGAGGTCACGCGCACCAACCCCACCCCCTTGGTTCCCATATCGGTGCAGGAAGGCGATAGACTGGGAACTTTGTACCGCATTAGCAACGTCTTTGTTGTTCATGTTAAAGTACATCGAAATCAGTAATGGATGCAAATTCGAATCTGTCGGCGGCCAAGCGTAGGGCGAATGAAGATACCAACCGTTTGCTATTAATTTAATTTCATCGGTATTATCTTTAGCCTGAAATAGACCAACCTGATCGCGATCAATATAGTAGTCCACTCGGGGTAGAAACCGTCGGGCTGCCAACGACTGAATATCATCACCAATATTGTCGGTGGAGTATTTGTACAGCGCGTACTTAGTCATGGCCTACCAATCCGGGTTGTCGGCCTACAAACTGATCGCAAACCCAGCTCATCAAGATTCAGGAACCTTCTTAACCATACCAGTATAGACTGCATCCGCGCGCGATCTCTGCGGAAGGAGACTAGCCTTGCACTATGAAAGGGTGCGACGTTGAGCCAATTTCTGCGGTCATTGATATCGTCCGACGTAACTCTGAGAGTAGTACGATCCCCAAAACCGTCCATCTCTATTGGGAAAATAATAATGGCGATAGTGATTTGCCACCAGAAATTGTAAGCACAATCAATGCTTGGTCTGATACTCATCCCAATTACACCATCGCCATATGGGACCGGCAATCTGTTGCGGAGTATATGCCCGCTGTGCTGGGAGTGGCGGTGCCTCCGTTACTAGATGCCGCACACTTTAGCTCTATGCGCTCGGATATCGTACGATTTTTAGCGCTCTATTTATTTGGCGGAGTCTGGTGTGATATGAAACTTGCGCCTACCGAACCATTCCTTGACCAGTTAACTAATACTTCAACTCCCTTTTTCTTAGAACGCGGGAGCAAGCAAGCCCCGTGGTTACCAGAGAATCGCAGTGGCTGGATCCGGGTCAGTTTTATGGGCGCTCCGCCAGGTGACTTTTTTGTGCTTGATGTGTTATTGCAAATAATCGCTAACATCCAAAACCGAGTACCAGGTGGCATACTTGGCATTAGTAGCTCCACGCTTCTGCAACAGGTGGCAGGACATGCGGAATACCTTGGGCGACCGCACAACTTCACAATCCTTGATGCAGACATTATAGGCACTAAACTAGTGCATGCAAAAGACTCTAATCAACCGAGCCAGCATTGGTCTGCACGGCAACGAACTGAAAGCGTTTGGGAGTCAGACGCTCGGCCTCTTGAAATCCAACTCGCAGCAGCTCAGGCAGCAATACATACAGGCCCGCGAAATGAGCCACCCATCAATCGGCGGAAAATTAGCGGATTGGTAGGTGCAGACCCATTCGCCAGCACTGTTCCCAATTACCCAACAGACGACTTCGAGTTCCACTATTCAATTTTGCTTGGTGCTTACCATAGCTTGGATGATCGCATCGCCGAACTAACTGCTGCTTTAGCGACCGCCGAAAAATTAATTGAGGCGCAACAACAAGAGCGAGTGCGACTAATCGGCGAGGCGGAATACAATTATAGTGAATTAAAGCGTTTCCAAGCTGAGGCCGTGCATAACTATAACGAACTCCAGAGAGTCTTGGAAGAGTTCCGTCAATTTACCTCAAGCGGCGATTCGAGTTAACTTTAGAGGGCCGCGTAGTCTTTCGGCCGAAAACTCGTTACCAACTTTCGCCAGAAAATCATCTGTTGCTTTTTTAGTTCTGCCCCAATCGGAGTAATCGTCCAGTACGATCACACCACCAATTGAGCACAGTGATATCGTGGCGCACCCTGCATTACCGCCAGAGCTTACCTATTGAACCTTCAAACTTTCTATAATCTAGTCTTCATCCTGGGTAGTGTCAACAACTTGATTGACGTTTAGCACCGAACCTGTATTTCCATCAATTGTCACATCGTGATAAACGCCATCAGCGGCAACTCGAACTACATATATGACACGCCCCGCCGGGTTCGCGATAACGACTATTCGATTTACCTCACCGCTCCCAACAGCAGCAATCGCGGTAGCTTGTAGATCAGTATCGGAGATTACCGAGTTATTGACGTCAAGTGGGTTGGGTGGCAATTCACTAGTAATTGGAGATCGGTTTGGATGGATATTGCCGATGCTAGTTTGGGCATCAACGATTACGTTCGCCACCCCAAAGTCAAGATCATCTTGGTCGAATATTGAGACGAGGTAGGTCAAATCGCCAGCGGCATTCCGTCTAGCGACAATGCGAAATATAGCTGGGTCTCCGGTGGTATCCCGTTCAAGCAAAGACTCAAGTTCAAATTCGGTTACGGCTACCTCTTGGGCACGTCGTAAGTCAATTGCAGCATCAGCTACATCGAATGGCGAATCGGAAAGGTTGATTGGAGTGCTTTCAACCGGTTCGTCTGGCATCAAAGTCTCGGCCTCGGATATAGTTGGTGGTTCCGGCGATGCCGACCTCGCACAACCCGCAAGTCCCACGACCAAGGCCCCGGCTACCAGACCACCCGCAAGTTGGCGGTGTAGTCCTACCCTCTTTTTATCCGAACAACGCTTTAATCTTCTTTCCACCCGAACAGCTTACACTTGATCAATCTGCCCGCCGCCGAGCTGGCCTTTCTGGACAGGGTGTTTGGTCATGTTACTAGGCTCAAGCGTGGTTGGCTGATGACTGCATCTGAGTGCCTATGCGTTAACCATACCGCATCCATTGCACTTCAAAATTGAACCAGGGCTGACACTTAATTCGGCTAGTATGTGATATAGTGTTTCTAGACGAGCCTGACATCGCGATTGGAGAATGCAGTGGCAATCTGGAACAGAACCAGCAGTAAGAAAACTAACATATCAGAGGCGAATCATCTGGTAGAACCTGCGATTGCCGCATCCATCACTAACTCTCCGGCGTTGCAATTTGAACCAGAACCCGAAACTGGCCCGGCAACCGGTGAGCATTCTGAGCAGTGGGTTACCCATTGGAAGGTACTCGAACCCGAGAAGCTAAAACGACAAAACCTATATGAGGCGCAAACTACCGCTTTAATCAACGGCCCTGCGCAAACGGATGAGAAGAGGCGCACCTATATCATTGTCGGCAGCGGGCGCGGCGGCACTACAATGGTAGCGGGTGTTGCCACCATTCTCGGCCTTGACCTAAATCCGTCCGGCCCCGGAAACCTTGAAGACAGGTCATTTGTTTTGGTCGCCCAAAACCGGAACCCGGCGCCCGGCCATGGCCGGGAACAGCTCGGTCTGACCCGCGAGGGCATAATCGAACGGCTAACAAACTCGGTCAGGCTTCGCAACAAAGCTCTTGATGTCTGGGGTTGGAAAGACCCAACGGCATCATCATACCTGCGCGACATCTTTAGCCGCTTACGCAACCCGCATATTATTATGGTGTGGCGAGACCCTGCTGCAGTCGCCAATGCAAATTTAGCGGCCGTTGGTGGAGATCCGGATCAGTCATTCGATACGGTACTAAATAATTATATGGAGTATTGGCGTCTCATCCACGAGTTGCACTGCCCAACTCTGATGGTTAGCTATGAGCGTGGCCGCTCTAAGCCAAGCCAGCTCGGCGCAGAAATGGCTGAATTTCTCGGGATGGAAATGACCCCGGAAAAAGAAGCTACTATCAAAGAGTTCGTATCCCCAACTGGCGGATATTTGCGTACCCCAGGCGCTCCACCTCCGCCATCTCGATCAGAGGTGCAAAACCTCCTTGGGTCGCAAAGTGGCCCTGAAACTACGCCCACCGGCACCATCTCCTAACAACCTTGGTCAATAGACAAATAATCAGAACTTCAAGTAAAGGATTGGGCACAAATGAAAGCCGTATTACTCGCTGGTGGCCTCGGCACTCGGATGCGAGAAGAAACCGAGGATAGGCCCAAACCCATGGTGGAAGTTGGTGGCAAACCTGTCTTGTGGCACATCATGAAGATTCTGAGTTCCCACGGAATCAACGATTTCGTAATATGCGCCGGTTACAAGTCCGAGATGATTGCGAACTATTTCGCCAATTATTCTATTATGAATTCCGACTTCACGGTTCGGTTGGGCGATAGGTCATTTGACACGCACCGAAGCACCCACGATGAAGACGACTGGACTATCACAGTGGTTAATACTGGCTTAAATACAATGACTGGCGGGCGAATAAAGCGTATCCGGAAATACATCGATAATGAACCTTTCTTCTGCACTTATGGTGATGGCATAGCTGACGTAGATATCACTAAACTAATTGAGTTCCATAAATCGCATGGTCAAATGGGCACTATGACTGTGGCCAAGCCCTATAGCCGCTTTGGGGTAGTAGAGTTTGACAAAGATGGTACCGTCAAGGAGTTCCGCGAAAAGCCCCAATCAGAAGACTGGGCCAACATCGGTTTCTTCATCTTTGAGCCAAAGTTTTTCGACAAGATTGATGGCGATAAAACTATTCTTGAGCAAGAACCACTACGAAAACTCGTTGCTGAGCGCCAACTGAACGCATTTGAGCATGAAGGCTTTTGGCAACCGATGGACACTCAGCGGGAGTATCAATTGCTTAACGAAATATGGGACAGCGAAGCACCTTGGAAACGATGGGAATAATAGATTTGGCTCACGAAGTCAACGGAAGCGGTCTAAAACATGCGAATTCTAGTCACTGGTCATACGGGGTTTAAGGGGGGCTGGTTAGCTCTTATGCTAGCCAGCGCCGGCCATCAGGTATCTGGGATATCGCTTGACCCTTGTCCGGGCGGTTTGTTTGACAGGGCGAGAGTAAGTGAATTACTCCAAGACGATATTCGGTTAGATATCCGCGAGGCTCAGGCAGTCAAAAAAGCCGTGGCCCAAGTGGGCGCCGATTTAGTCTTCCATTTGGCAGCTCAGCCATTAGTGCGACAAAGTTATCTTGACCCACGGGAAACTTATGTAACCAATGTTAACGGCACTCTCAATGTTTTAGAAGGCATATCGGCTACGCCCCAGACTAAAGGAGCGGTAATTATCACCACGGATAAGGTATATCGCAACATCGGAAAGATCGTCGGCTACGTTGAGGATGATGCACTAGGGGGGTTCGACCCCTACTCATCTTCAAAAGCGATGGCCGATATACTGACGCAATCTTGGGTTAAGTCATTCCCTGGTGCACCAATCGCAATCGCTAGGGGGGGAAACGTCATCGGGGGGGGAGATGTC
>JGI24699J35502_11133539_pt1 | contig 11676 bp, 11 predicted proteins | sample TergutMp193P4_FD_35502 | JGI IMG/M metagenome (IMG submission 35502) | reverse complement strand
AGAATAGGTCATTTAAACCCCATTCAGCCGGGAAACAAGCCCGGGAAAAGCGATCAGTTAAGGGGGGGGGACAGGACTGATTCTATTAGCCTTTCTCTTGAAGCACGGGAAAAGGCGGAGTTGTACCAGGTAGTGGAACTGATAAAATCAGCTCCGGAACTGGACGACGCCCAAATCGCCGCGCTTAGGGAGAAAATCAACGATCCTGCGTATATAAACGGGACCATCGGGGCCACGGCAGATAGAATTATGGACGCTTTCGGGCTGTAAGGCTGAATACAAACGGACAAAGCGGAACGGCTTTCCCTCTGCCTGCATGGGCGCTGGGATAGCGGGTTCCGCTTTTTTTTGCCCTATTAACCGGTGTTGATAACATAATGACCAAAAGCATTGATAACTTCGGTTTCCAGCCAGCGGGTACAGCGGACATCCGATAAATCGTACAGGTGGATATGCCCGTGCACCAGATACTTAGGCTTGAACCGCTTTATAAACCACAGAAAAGCCCTAAACCCCCGGTGGCACTGGTCCGGCTTGTCGTGTATGCCCTTGGGCGGCGCATGGGTCAGAAGAATGTCCAGATAACGCCCGCGGAAGATTCGGTTGAACAGCAGCGCGGGAATAAGTTTGGCGATTTCGCCGTACATCTGCATTTCGGTGTACTGGTTTGGCCCCCGGTTGTAGCGCATGGAGCCGCCCAGCCCGGCAATGATCAGCCCCGCTTCTGTGCGTATTTTTGAGCCAAGATGGGTAGAGCCAAAACATTCCCGGTCGCCGTTGTTCATTTTCTCGGTATGATGGTTGCCAAAAATGAAGATCAGCGGCTTGTTCAGGTTGGTAACGATATAGTCAAGATAGTCCAAAGGAAGGTCTCCCGCTCCCAGTATCAAATCCACATCGGCAAAACGATCTTTTATCGAATTTGAATAAACCAAAGGATCGATCTGGTCGGAAACACACAGAATCTTCATATCTTGCCTTTTCTTCCCCTTGTATTGTATTATAATACCATAATGAATGCAATTATCACGGTTGTAGGGTCTGATAAAGTGGGAATTATCGCCAAAGTTTCGGCTTTTCTTGCCGAGCGGAACATCAATATCCTTGATATTAGCCAAACGGTATTAAGCAGTACTTTTGTCATGATGATGATGGTTGATCTTTCGTCCGGCGACAATGCCCTTGAAGAGATAAAAAAAGAACTTGCCGAAATGGGCGATTCTTTTGGCGTTTCCATCAGTATGATGCACGAAAAAGTCTTTACGACAATGCACCGGATATAGCCATGCTATTTACTGCACATGAAATAAAAGAAACCGTGGATATGTTTTTGCGGTACAAGCTGGACATCCGCGCCATCACGCTGGGGGTGTCCCTGCTGGACTGCGCCGCATCGAGTGGGGAGCAGACCCGCAAAAATATCCGCGCCAAGCTTGAGCGCGTCGCCGGCCCGCTCGTTAAAACCGGACGGGACATCGAGACCGAATACGGCATTCCCATTATCAACAAACGCATAGCCGTCACGCCCATCGCGCTGGTCGCCGCCTCCTGCGGGGACAGCGACTTTACGCCCTTTGCGCAAACGCTCGACCAGGCCGCCGTAGACCTGGGCGTTGATTTTGTGGGGGGCTTTTCCGCCCTCGTGCAGAAGGGCTTTTCCGGCGGCGACGAGCGGCTCATTGCCTCGCTGCCGTCCGCGCTCTCACAAACTGAGCGGGTGTGCGCGTCGGTCAATGTGGCGGCGACCAAGAGCGGCATTAACATGGACGCAGTCAGGCGCATGGGCGAAGTTATCAAACAGATAGCAGAAAAAACCGCCGACCGCGACGGTATCGGCTGCGCAAAGCTGGTGGTGTTCTGCAACGCGCCGGAGGACAACCCCTTTATGGCGGGGGCGTTTCACGGCGTCGGCGAGGCGGAGAGCTGTTTGAACGTGGGCGTCTCCGGCCCCGGCGTGATAAAAGCCGCGCTGGAAAACCTGAGCGGAGCCAGCTTCGACGAACTTGCCGACGCGATCAAAAAGACCGCCTTCAAAATTACCCGCATGGGCCAACTGGTGGGGATGGAAGCCGCGCAGCGATTGGGCGTACCCTTCGGCATTTTGGACCTTTCCCTCGCACCCACCCCGGCCGTAGGCGATTCCGTCGCCCGCATCCTCGAAGAAATGGGCCTCGAAGCCGCCGGCACCCACGGCACCACCGCCGCCCTTGCCATGTTAACTGACATGGTAAAGAAAGGCGGCATCATGGCGTCCACCCACGTCGGCGGCTTTTCCGGCGCCTTCATCCCCGTCTCCGAAGACGAGGGCATGGTTGCCGCCGTAAAAAAAGGCGCGCTCAGTTTAGACAAACTCGAAGCGATGACCTCGGTTTGCTCCGTCGGCCTCGACATGATCGCCCTCCCCGGCGACACCAGCCCCGCCACCCTCTCCGCCATCATCGCCGACGAAATGGCCATCGGCATGGTCAACAACAAAACCACCGCCGTGCGCATCATCCCCGTCCCCAACAAAAAAGCCGGCGACTGGGCCGAATTCGGCGGCCTGTTGGGAGGCGCCCCGGTAATGGCGGTGAATGCCGCACGGAGTGATGTTTTTATCAGCCGTGGCGGGAGGATACCCGCGCCGCTGCATTCGTTTAGGAATTAAGCGATTAGTGTAAGCCCCGTTTTTTCAATATTTTTTCGATATCATTATTACAATTTTTTTGTATCCTTAAAAATTCTTGGGTAATTTCTTTTGCCAGTAGTTTGGACGCGTCATCTTCGCCTATTTCATCGGGAATAAATAGCCTGTATGTTTCGATTTTCAATGCTGTTGAAAGCCTTGCCAAAGTTTTATCGCTTATCCATGTCCGGCAGCCTTCGATATCGCACATCATCGGCGTAGAAATTCCGGCTTTTTCCGCAAGATTTTCCTGCGTTATACCCTCCGTTTCCCGAAATCGTTTGATATTGGTCGCTACAATCTTTCGTATAGCCAGCGCTTTGTCAGCCATAATTAGCTTTTATGGTAATATTTAAGGTTCATATTTAACACATGATAATATTTAATATACTATTGACATTATCTAATTTTTGGCATTATTATAAGAAATATGCCGTTGGCACTTTGAGCATGATGAAGAAAGGAGTTTACTATGAAGAATCCAATGAGGTTTCTCTCTGTCTTCGCCCTTGTGGCGGCAATCGGGGTCATGACGGGGTGCGAGATCCCCGATGATAACAACCCCGATGGAAATGGCAACGGAGGTAATGGCGGTAACGGTGGTAACAATACCCTCGGTAACAACATAGACAAAGCCATATCAGTTACGGTGGGATATTCGTCTTCCCATACCATAAGTTCAAGCGGTGAACACTGGTTCAAGTTCACAGGTACCGGTGACCCTGTGATTTTTGAAACTACGGGTAATGTGGTGGATACATACATGGTGATTTGGACTAATTATGATTATGCTGGTTATTCTTCTTTAGGTGATGCCCATGATGATAATAGCGGGGAAGGGTCTAATGCTCTATGTAGCATTACCGCAACATCGGGGACAACATACTGGATTAGAATTACAGCAGGTAGCAGTACCAGCGGAACATACACTTTTGTTATAAAGGCTCCTACATCAAACATTAGAACTAATCCAATAACGGTTTCGGTGGGTAATTCATCCTCCCATACCATTACCTCGATCGGCATGCACTGGTTTAGATTCACAGGTACCGGTAATCGGGTGTTTTTTGAAACCGAAGGCAACGTGGTAAACACAAACCTAGAAATTTACATTGAAGACAGCACAAACTATACTTTTAGAGAGGATAAAAGATTTAATTTTATCACTGTTTCGGGAACAACATACTATATTAACATTACCAGCAGTAACAGCGGTACATACACTTTTATTGTGCGTAACGGCACCGGCGATGGCAGTTCAGTATATAATGCTATTGAAGTTGCGAATGGATATTCGGCTTCTCATACCATCAGTTATAGCGGTGAACACTGGTTTATTTACCAAGGCACAGGTATACCCGTAACTTTTAAGACTACAGGTAATATAGTGGATACATACATGGTGATTTGGACTAATTATGATTATGTTGGTTATTCTTCTTTAGGTGATGCCTATGATGATAATAGCGGGGAAGGGTCTAATGTCATGCGTACTATTACCGCAACATCGGGAACAACGTACTGGATTAGAATTACACCAAGTAGCGGTACCAGCGGCATATACACTTTTGTTGTGGAGTAATTGAACAGCATCAGTCACTATATTAAACTCGGAAAAAGCCCCCCAAAGGGGCTTTTTCTGGAAATATCAAACGGCATCGCCCAAGCCGGAGCCTCTCTCAAGCCGATCTAGCCGAAAAACTGGATATTTCCGTCAATTTTCTCTTCAACATCGAAAACGGCAACCGCTGGATTTCCCCCCAGACTTTGGTCAAGTTTGCCTCCGCCCTGAATGTTGAGCCGTACGAACTGTTCAAGCCAGCGGAGGCGTTGCCCCCGGAAATGCCCCCCATTTATGTGTAGCTCATAAATCCTAAAAAGTGTAGCAATAAGTTGACTATTCTGAATAAAATATGCTATAAATCTTATTATGCAGAAGGTTGAAGACTTAATACAAAAATGGATGCCTCCAAATAATGATCTGCTTCCATTTTATGAAGGTATTTCAGATTTTGTTAAAGAATATATTTGCGTTCCTATTGATGAAGAATTAAAACCATTAAAAATCATTGCCGATCCGTTAATTGGGTATATACATCTCAATTCGATGGAAGTTGCAATTATTGATACGCCGTTGTTTCAGCGATTACGAAATATCTCTCAGCTAGGATTAGCTTATATGGTCTATCCATCATTAAATTACTCCAGGTTTGAACATTCACTTGGAGTATTGGGGTATCTTAATAAGCTTATTATACAGATTATTGATAATTATAATAAGAAAAACGACAATGTCCGTTTGGAAAGTATTATAGAAAAGAATGAACATTCATTGCGATTAGCAGCGTTATTACATGATATTGGACATTGTCTTTTCTCTCATTGTTCAGAACGTTTTTTGAGTAATTTGACTGGTGTAAATATTACACCTTCAATAAGCTATCCATCTGCAACTTCTATTATAGAAATATTTAAAAATCATTTTAATAAAGAAATACCGCTTGCAGAAATTTTGACTATTTCGATAATTGGTACAAAAGAGTTTGCTGATTTCATTATTAATTTAGAAATATTAAAAAAGAAAGAGACATATGAAAACTTGGAAAATTGTTGCCGATTTATTCTTGGGTTGCCTGTCAAGGGAAAGCCCGAAACATTGTTCTTGGCTCAATTGATCAGCAGTGGGTTTGATGTTGATAAAGTTGATTATATGTTACGAGAACAACATTACACCGGTGTTAAATTAGAAATAGACCTTGATAGAATTATGGGTAAATTAAATGTGTTTGACTTGCAATCACATGAACTTCCAGAGCAATTACAGTATTTAAAAAGAGAATTTGACGAAAAATCTCAGTTTAAAACACTCGGTTTTTCTAAAGATGGGCAGTTTGTATTTGAGGAATTTTGTATCGCACGATTAGCTTTAAATGTAAAAATATATTTACACCAAAAAGTAAGAGCCGCAGAGGGACAATTAGCAAAAATATTAAAGGATTTATCCGAAAATGAGACAAATAACAGACAAAAAGAATTACAGAAACTTCATAATTGGTTAAAAGTACCGGAAGCTATACTCCAATGTCCTGAAATATTAAATTTGCTTTTTAATAATCATGAAAAAGATTATTTATTTCCCCAGGTTTCATTTGTTAAAGAAGAACAGATAAAAATACTAAAGAATATCGAAAATAGAAAATTATATCGCAGGGCGTTTGCATTCGGATTTATAAACAGTCTTTCTGAATCTGTAATGGATAATGAAATTATTGATAATAAAGACAGCGACTTCTTCTCATCATATGATGAGAACAGAATGCGAATAAGAATACTAGAGACCATTAAGGAAATTTTTCCTTTAGTTGGGAAAGAATTGAATGAAAATGAATTGGATAATTTTATTGTTGATAATCCTCGCTTGCGCCTAAAAAATATACAACAAGGACATAAAACACTATTTTTTGAACGTTCTCGTTTTACTCCTTTTAAGTGGACTATTCCGTTGGACAAAATAGGAATGTATTTTGAAGAAAGTCGGGCTTTTGGTTATATATTTGCAGAAGAAGAAATGGCACCATATTTCACTCTTGCTACAGAAAAAGTCATGTTCGAGCTCAATAAAAAAGTTTTTGCCCAAGAAGGAAATATTTCCACAACAACATATAAAAAAATGAAAGAAATTAAAAAACAACTTGATAGTAAGGAGTACTATAAAGAAACCCCGGAATTGCAAGAGCTGTCAGATTACTTAAAAACGGCAGACGCATCTGAAAAAATTACTGCAATTCTTAATAATTTGTCTCTTTTTTCTACAACAGAAACAAGAGAGAGAATAACTATCAATAGAATTACTGCATTCACAAATCAATTCCCGGATCATTTACATGAGGCATGCTTAGCGTTTTTACAACATTTAAAAGTCTACAGCGACAAATTACTTGAAGAAGAAATTTATAAGCTTTTGGACAAAATTGACCATGAAGGGCAAAAGATAGGTATTGCTTATCTTGGAAAACCAGGTGATAGTGGTACTCATATATCATATTATATAAGAGATTCATTTGGAAAATATCAATTAGAACCAAAACAATTAGATGATGAACTGATTTCTTCATGTGATCAAATTATCATATTTGATGATAATATTAATTCTGGTCTTCAAGTACTAAATATAATGGCTGAACTTCTTGGTGAATTAGAACATCTTCCTCCTGAAAAAAATTTGCATGAAAGTCATACTTCTGCCTTGCAAAGAAAGGAATCAAAAAATAAACTAAAATCAATGGAATTACATTTTTGTTATATTGTTGGATTTGAAGATGCTGAAAATAATGTTAAGGAATTACTTAATCAATATTTAAAATTTGAAAAAAATAAAATTCATGTTCATTTAAATAATATTATAAAAAGATCTGAAAAAATTTTCAATGGTGAGGATTCTAAATTTAATCATGAAAATAAATTAGAATTAAGGGAATTTATTACAAGCATTGGAATACAACTAATGAAAAATGAGGGCAAGACGCCGGGAAAGGCAGAACATTGTAAACTTGGTTATGTAAATGCGGAAGCAATGGTTCTGTTTCCGTATAATGTTCCAACAATGACTATTACGGCATTATGGTGTAGAGGAATGCTTGATAACAATATTCCATGGATACCATTGATCGAAAGAAGAAGGAGAAAAGATAAAAATGGAAACTATTTAGGGGAAGAGTAATCTACTTACGAAGGAAGAGCTAATATTATACTTTCAATATTTTTGAGTGGTATTTTCCCGGTTTCATTTGATCTCGCTATTTTTTCGTGTATTTTCAGATTATAGTATGAGTAATACCTACAACCCGTCCAGCATGGATCTTTAAATAATCATTTTTGACCATTCTTTATTTGTATATTCTGGCGTAGTTTTACAGAAAAAGCCTCTTTAGGGGCTTTCTCTCTCAAAAGTAGGGGCAGGACTCAAAGTTTTATGTGTCGTTTTGTTCTCCCTTTTGACAAATTAATTGAACAACTGATTATTTAAAATCTCTGCCCTTTAAGAACGCCACTAAGTTTAAACATCAAAGATGCGGTACTCACCTTAAAATCATTTGCCAGATCTTGAATAGGTGAATCATCATCGGTGTCTATCAAATCAGGATATGATTGAAGTTTGATCAATAAAATATCTGTTGGGATAAGCAACTCTGCGGCAAAACGATTGGCTCTTTTTTCATCAATATCAGTTCCTTCGGCAGAGAGGTTACTACGGAAATAAGTAGCCTTATCCATATGAACACCTGTGAATGAAGTTTGAAGTATAAAATGTCCTAACTCGTGTGCCATAGAAAAACGTTGCCGATTCTCACTATGGGAGGAATTAACTAAGACAAGGGGTTTTCTACCTCGTGTATCCAGAACCCCGGATATGCCATTGGGCAAATCCATTTCTTTGATAATAATTCCCTTCTCCATTAAAATAAGTTTCACATTGACCGGGATAGAATCAACCGAGTATCCGTATTGGGCAATCAAATTTCTCGCTTCAATTATCTCTGGTAGTTCATCGAATAACTTCATTTTGAATCTCCCTTTGGGTCTCATCTAGCATCATATAAACTTGCCCGGCTGTCTTAAAGTCAATATTTGAATTAACAATATTTTCACCATAATTTGGTGGCAGGAGGTTAAAAATCGAGCACTGCAAAGAATCTGCAATTTGGTATAAACCCAAAATAGTTGGTGCAATATTGCCTCGTTCAATTGCTGTAACCCAGAAACGGCTTTTATCGAGTCTTTTGGAAAGCGCTTCTTGGGTCATTTTCATCTTTTTCCTTTGTTTCTTAATATTCTGTTGAATTTGCTTTATAATAGCATTATACCTATCCATTCCTTAAATGTTAAGTAATAATCACAAATTTGTCAACTACAAATCAATATATAGCGGGTAGTTTTCTTAAAAACACTATATAAAGCGTAAATTTGTATTGACACCTTTACAACTTTGATATAGTGTATTATTAGTATGAATTATCATATTAATATGTTACTAATAATAACATATTTAGCTGAAGGAATAATCCGTTGGAAGTCCCAAAGCGAAAAAATAAAAGGCACTCAAGACTTACTCTCTTGAACGCCCAAATTAGTAGGAACCATCTGATAACACCAGATATTGAACTGTAGTAATAATTCATCTTTTTGTCAATAGTACATAGTTAATATCGTTCATTTGTTTCCGAGTCAGACAGGGGAGGGAAATATGCGGAAACCATATTCGGAACGAGAATTGATGACGCTTTTGAAGATGAAGCAAAAATATGGGAATATCAGTTACTATAAAGCGGCTGAAATAGAATCAGAATTCTTTAGTGAAACTGGTACTCATCGGGCTTCAGGTGCTTTGTATATGGCAGCGTGGCGTCTTGACCAAGGTCGGTATGACCATTTGCTCAAAGGGGCTTAGGTGAATTAAGGTATATCCCCCGGATATTGATTATTCGGGGGATTTCTCAGAGTATCGGGATAGAAAATATCACAATCCTCTCTTGACAAATTTTAAATGCGACTATACAATTATGTATAGACAAAAAGGGGGGGGATTATTTTATGCCCACTACAAAAAAAGCACGGATAGCGGCGGAAATTAAGGCTTTCAAAAATACCGATTTCTCTGATGCCCCGGAATTGACCGATGAGCAACTGGCGCAGTTGAAACCTTCCCATTTGCGGAACATGGCAAACTACAGACCTATCAAAAAAACGGTAAATGTCCGGCTTGATGCTGATGTTATTGAATGGCTGCAGAGTGCGGGTAGGGGCTATCAAACCCGCATGAACGCGATTTTGCGGAATGCGATGCTGCATTCGGTGTCGTGAACGGCAAAACTTACCCCGTCTTAACGCTCCCTAAAAAACGCTTTTGTTCATCGGGAATATCCAGACCCAGTGTGCCGCCGGGGTTCATGATGTTGCCGGGGTCAAAGTGCCGCTTGAGCGCTTTGAAAATGGCGAACTGGTTTTTGCCGATGGAGCCTTCGAGCCAGGGGCCGAACATTTTGCCTATGCCGTGATGGTGGCTCATCGCGGCGCCTGATTTTTGAATGGCGTCGAGGATGCCGGCGTGGAAAGTGCGGAACTCTTCGGGGTCGGTCATCTGCACGATGAAAATAAAGTAAAGGTTCGCGCCTTGCGGATAGACATGGGACATGTGCGTCAGGCAAATTGTTTTTGGCCGCGACTTGCAAAAGGCGCGGACATCGTGGTGTACCTGCGACATATTGCTCCAGTTGACGCTGCATTCCATGGTGTCGGTGATGATTCCAAAATCGTGCATGGTGTCGCGCATATACGGATCGTTAAAGCGTCCTTTTTCCCACGCTCTAGTTACCAGTCCGGTAAGACTCATCCCGCCGTATTTTTTGCATATTTTGTGAACGTTTTTTGCACAATTTTTTGAGAAGCCTTTTTCGCCATTGGTAAAGCCCAAATAGAGGCACATCTCGCCGTCTATAAAACCTTTCAGCTTGAATAGATGACGCAGCGGGCTTTCATCAACATTGTAGAGCCGCATCATGAGTCCGGTTTCTTCGGGGTCGGACAGACGAAACACCGAAGGATAGCCGCCCTCGGACTGCATGATCTCCCGCGCCGCCTGCTGGCCAATTTCCCAGTTTGCGAACATATAGGAAAAACGTTTTATGGTTTGGGGCATGTGGCGGAAAAAGCGCAGCGTTATGTGGGTCAAAACGCCGAACGCGCCTTCGCTGCCCATCATGATGTTCCCGATGTCGGGGCCGGTCGCTTTGCGCGGATACTGGTCGGTCTTGATAACGCCAATGGGGGTGGCGTATTCCTGACCAATCACGATGTCGGCTATCACGCCGTAATAGGTTGAGTTTTGTCCGGCGCCTCGGGTGACTACCCAGCCGCCCACGGATGAGTATTCAAAGCTCTGCGGAAAATGTCCGCAGGTGTACGCCCGCTCCGCGCCGTAAAGTTTTTCCGCGTTGTTTAAAACTTCTTCAAGTTTTGGACCACTCATGCCCGCCTCAACAGTTATCGTTTGATCGGTCTCGTTGAATTTAATGACTTTGTTAAAACGCAGCCGCATGTCAAGCGAAACGCCGCCTTTGGTGCATTCTACTCCGCGCGTTACCGAAGAGCCGCCGCCGTACACATACACGGGTATTTTGTGCGCGGCGCAGTACGCGACGATGCGTTCTATCTGTTCTTTTGAATCGGGATAGAGTACGGCGTCGGGCGCGGAATCCACGCGTTTTCTGCGCAGGCGCATGATGTCGAACATGGTCTTGCCATACGCGACGGACAGGCGGGCGTAGTCATCGGTGCGGACATATTCATCGCCGACGATTCTTCTGAACATGGCGAGATCGCTTTCCGCAAGATTGCAGGGGATGTCGAGTTTTACAGCATCAAATCCCAAATCTTCCTGATATTGAGAGAAAAACTTATCGTTAAGTTCAAATCTTTCTTTCAATACCTTGTAAAGCGATTCCTTGGGCGTTTTAATTTCAAGCGGAGCGCCCCACTTAAAAATTGAACGCCAGGAATTTTGGGGGAACTCGTCCCTGATCCACTTTGGCTCAAAGCCCTTGTACGGTTTCGACATTTTTTACCCCTTTTAAGTATTCGGTTGACTTGTATAACGGTAAAAGTTTACTGAATATCTTGTTGAACACTTCGTTAAACAAAAACCGGTAAATCTCATGCTCCCTGTTATCGGGGAGAAACTCATCCTTTACGTGCACCATTTTAGCGGCGGCTTCGTACGCGTCGGCGTATATGCCCTTTGCCGCGAAGGCGACAATAGAACTGCCCAGCCCTGTCGCCTCGTAAGTTTGTATGCGGTACACGGGAAGGCCGAACATACTGGCGGCAATTTGGCAGACTGCGTCGCTTTGTGAGCCGCCGCCGGCGATGAACAATTTTTCAATATTGACTTTTCCCCGCCTCTGCATGACGTACAGTCCGTCCATCAGCGCGAAGTTTATTCCTTCGATGATAGC
>JGI24699J35502_11133540_pt1 | contig 11677 bp, 8 predicted proteins | sample TergutMp193P4_FD_35502 | JGI IMG/M metagenome (IMG submission 35502) | reverse complement strand
TGCTCTGGACGCCCGCCGACCCGCTCATCGCCAACGCCGCCAACCGCCTGCAAAGCCCGTCATCCGCGCATCTGCTCGGCACGGACCGGCTGGGGCGCGACGTGTTATCGCAACTGATGGCCGGCGCCCGCATAACGCTATTGGTCGGCTTGGTGGCCGTCGGGTTAGCGGCGCTGTTCGGCATCCCGCTAGGCCTGTTAGCAGCATTGAGAGGCGGCTGGCTGGGCCAGACGTTAGGCCGGTGCTTTGACCTGCTGCTGGCATTCCCGGGTCTGTTGCTGGCCATTATCTTAGCCGCGGCCTTTGGTGGGGGTACAACGACAGCCGCCATCGCGCTCGGCATCGGCGGCATCCCGGCATTTGCACGGGTCGCGCGGGCGGGCGCCTTACAGGTGTTGAGTTCGGATTATGTCGCCGCCGCGCGCCTAGCCAACCGCCCAAGCTGGCAAATCGCAATAAGGCATGTGCTGCCCAACATTCTCGGCAGTCTAATTGTCCAGGCATCGGTCGCGTTCGGGTTAGCCATCCTAGCCGAAGCCGGGCTGTCCTACCTCGGGCTGGGCACCGCGCCGCCCACGCCATCTTGGGGCCGGATGCTGCAAGACTCGCAAGCCTTTTTGGGGACTCACCTATATTTGGTGCTCGCGCCGGGGCTGGCAATCGCGCTTGCCGTGCTGGGCTTTAACCTGCTGGGGGACGGTTTGCGGGACCGGTTCGACCCACATAATCGGGAGCGCCTATGACCGTGCTGCCGCTTTACGACCAGTCGCCTGGCCAGCCAAGTACGCGCTCGCCCGGTCAAGACGCGATCAGCGTGGTGAACTTGGTGGTCGCTTCCCAGCACCGCGAGTTGGTGCATGGCATATCGTTGCAGGTGGGCGCGGGGGAGCGGGTCGCGCTGATCGGCGAGTCGGGCAGCGGCAAAACGCTGACCGCCGCCGCGATTATGGGGTTGCTGCCGGAAAACCTGCACGCCAGCGGCACCATATCGGTTGGTAGTGTGCCAAATACCCTTGCGCTTACCGACAATGAGTTTGCTGCATATCGCGGTAGGTTACTGGCAATGGTCTTCCAAGAGCCAATGACCGCCCTGGATCCGTTAATGCGGGTGGGTAAGCAATTGGAGGAAGCTTTCGCGCTCCATCCAGACAGCGGCGCGGTAGCTTGCGTCAGCGAGCGAGCCAAGGCGCAGGCTGCGTTGGCCGAGGTGGGGTTGCCGCCAGAAACGTACCGCGCTTACCCACATCAACTGTCGGGCGGGCAGCGGCAGCGGGTATTAATCGCCATGGCAATGGCCAATCAACCCGCGTTTTTGCTGGCCGACGAGCCGACCACCGCGCTGGACGCGACCGTCCAAGCTCAGGTGCTGGAACTGCTGGGCAATTTGGTACAGGCGCACGGCACTGGGTTGTTGTTCATTACGCACGACCTCGGCGTGGTCGCCAACATAGCCGAGCGGGTTTATGTGATGCAAGACGGGCACATCGTCGAATCTGGTTTAGTGGCTGACATCCTCGCTCGGCCCCAGCACCGATATACGCAATCCCTAATCGCGGCCAGCGACTTATCTCGCTTAACAAGCGCCGCCTCGACACCGGTTGCAACTGTTGAAGCCATCCCCACCGAAACGGCAGTTGAACCCGCTGAAACCAGCCGCCCCGCCATTGAGTTCCGCGACGTCACCAAGACCTACCATCGCACCGCTTGGCGGGGCCTAGCGAAGCAAAGCCCAACGGCCACCGATATCCCAGCCTTGCGTGGCATCAGTTTCACCGTCAACCAGGGCGAACGCTTCGGCATCGTCGGTGAATCTGGCTCCGGCAAAACCACCACGCTCAAAATCATCGCCGGTTTAGAAACGGCTGATACCGGCCTCGTTACTGTGCTAGGCGCACAACTCCCTGATGCTACTGCGGCGGGTGGTGCTAAGCGCGCAGCCAGCCTGGCGCAAGTGCGCGGCCAAGTCGCCTTAGTTTTCCAAGACCCCAAAGGCTCGCTAGACCCACGCATGAAAATTGGCGACACCGTCATCGAGCCGTTGCTCAGCCCCATCGTGCAACAAAGAATCCCGCAAGCCGCCACCAAAGCGGGCCGCGCCTCGTTAATGCAGGATGCCCTAGCAGCCGTCGGCCTGCCCGCCGACACAGCCAAAGGTTACCCCCACCAATTTTCCGGTGGCCAACGTCAACGCATTTCCATCGCCCGGGCACTAATTTCGCAGCCGCAAATCCTGATTGCCGACGAGCCGGTATCTGCGTTGGACGTATCGGTGCGAGCGCAGGTACTACGACTGCTGCTAGACCAAGTGGCGCAACGCAACCTGACGATGGTGTTGGTGTCGCACGACCTCGGTGTGGTGCAAAACCTCTGTGACCGCGTCGCCGTCATACAGAACGGCGTCATCGTCGAACAAGGTAACACTGCCGAAGTTTGGGCGCACCCCCAACACACATACACCCGCCAACTCCAAGCCGCCGCCCTATAATCTAGCTATAGCAGTTGCATATCAGCAGGTTGCGGCTTGAAGTCCGGCTTTGTAGCTTTATGCTTTAAAGCAGCATCGTAATCATGTGGTGTATTAACAATTAGCAGCACTTCAGCATCCATTTCCAGTTGTAGCGTTTCGGCTAATTGTGGATTCCTATCTGCTTGTCTGGCTAGTTCCACTAGCTTAACCATTTGGGTATTATTTGCATCAAAACGTGGGATGGGTAGTTTCTTTAGGGCAGTCGGTGATACCGACGTGGAAGAAACAAAAGATTCGCAGAGGTCTTGAATGGGAGTACTATTTATCATCGCAGCCAGATACAAAGCCTCAACTTCGGTTGAAATGGTGTGGAACATCACCTTATGGTTGAGTAGCGGCACAACTGACCGACTGAGTTGAGTGAGAAACTTACTGCGGATTATAGCAGCTACGGGCCGTTTACCGAACTCAGGCACTGCAACTACAAAACCTGATTGCATTAGCTGAATGTCGCCTTGAAGCTTCCACCAATTGTTATCTTTAAAGTTAAACCCTCCGTAGGGACGCCGTGCTGCCAATACTTGCTTATTGCGGGTTAGCCAATCCAAAGTCCGGTGGAAACTAGTTATAAGCTGTTTTTCAGTTAATGGCTTGTTTAAGTTCTCCGGGTCATGCGGTACAACCATATACTCGCTTGGCGTGGCGACCCATTTTTTAACATCCCGCCCCCGAATTAGTGGGTATACTAGGTCAGCTTCTATCCGATGCCTAGCGACCACCACTGGCTTTTCACCTTTATCGGGGTCATTTACTACCTCGATTGTTGCAGGTTGAGTTTGATTGCGCGGTTCAAATTTGCTTACATTCACGAGATACACCCCAGCTGCCCCGCGCGTATTTACACCCTCCCCAAATTGGTATGCTGAAACTCCACCACTAAGCAAGGCGGGTTTATTGATATCCCTAAATGTCCAAGCTGAGTGAGGCAATGCTGGAGTGACTGGAGAGAAATTGCCTAGGCTTTCCTGGAGGTACTTGCGATATTCAGGCCATGTGTTGCGGTTTGGGCGTTTACCCTTGTTCAGTTCCCAAACTGCACCAGGGGTAGTCCCGGCCCAAGGCGAGTCCCGCCTAACGACAAGAAAAATCGGCTTATTGGCAGCGCCAGGTTGGAACGGCTTTAATTTTTCCCAATCATCACACCAAATAGGGCAAAAAACAATCTCAGTACCATCGGCGTTGGGTTGCTCTGGTTTTAGGATGAATTTGCGAAAGGCACGATTCCCTGGATCTGCTTGGATTAGTGACTTAGGAGTCAATAAACCAACCAGGGCATCCTGTTTCGCATATCTCATTAGAGAAACCGCAAATACTAGAGTTGCAATGTCGCTAAATTGGTTTGACCAAGGCTCGTCCGGCATCCGTGGTACCGTCCAAAGGCCAGCGGCACGCCATAAGGTTTCAGTTTTCTGTCGCCATTCAGCAGGTAGATTTGGCCAAGAGAGCCACGGCGGATTTCCTACTATAATGTCAAATTCACCAGCGAAGAGCGGCGCGTATGAATTCTCGATTAGCCTAGCCCAAATAGCGTCCCGATGCTCAGCAGCCAGTTCACATATTTGCTCAAACAAATACCGAGCAACAATAAGGCTGTCACTGAAAGATTTGCCTAGGTAGTCGGGGCTTTCCTTGCCAAATTGCCGGTGGAATGAAAGTTCAAAGGAGTCAATCGCATGTTGGAGCGACTGGAAGTCAGTGTTAGTTACAATATGAGTTTCGATTATTTCACGTAATACCCGCATCCTTTCAACTGTCGCTAAGGCAGTTGGGATGGCGAACGGTTGTGGCAAACTCGTTTTTAGTTCGAGGTGTGGGATAAAGTTTATTTCGTTGTCAAGTGAACCTTGTGCTGGACTCATTTCTGGTACTACTAAGCTATCTGCACGCCATACTGGTAGAGTTAAGGAACCTTTCTTAGCAAGCGAACCTAGAGCCAATGCGTAGTTAACGCGAGCAGCGGTTACGGCAATTGGATTGAGGTCAATACCTGCAACAGTATCAAGTACCTGCTGAACATCCGCTGCGGTAATTTCAGATTGGGTTGTAAGACGTCGAAGCCTTCTTGATATTACCGGGACGAGAAAAGTACCTGTCCCGCAAGTGGGATCTAAAATCCGTCCGTTATCAAGGTTTGCGCCTAAGCTGGCCATTCTCTCAAGTGATGCTTGAGCTAACCAGTGTGGTGTTAGAAACTCACCCAACGCCTTTCGCATTTTTGTCGGTACTATATTTTCATATAGATCCCTCAAGACGTCGCCTGCGTGTTGGCTACCATAGGCTATATGGGGGAATGCTAATCTACCCACCTCATCAATTAGGCGATTTATTGCCTCCAAAATATCACGGTTATCTGCTGCATCCGTACCCCACCACGAGAAAACATCGGTTTCAAATAGATTGGAAATCTCTATACCACCAGGCAGTTCGCCCCGCTCTAGGCAAATTACTTTGTGGACAAACTCCTCATCTTGCAAAGACCTCCAGTTGGTCGGCCTGTCACTAGGAGATTCGGCAACAACTGCCAACAATTCAACTGCGATCAATCTGGAGACGAGTGCGAAGTATGAATGTAGCGCGAATAGCAACTCCCCAATGCTAGCATCAGCGCTTATCCCGTACAATTCTTGCGTTTCCTGGACTAAATTGCCTTTTTTGCTGTCTAGATTGCCATAAACAATATCCAGCGCACGGCGCCATTCAAGATATAGAGTGTCAATACGGCTACCGGCACTACGAGTCGCTATTAACTGGGCGAAAAGTGGGACTAGTTGCTTGGCAACTGCGCTTTGTGGTCCGAATTTGTTCGCGATGACTTTTGGAGTTATCGGGCTCTTTTGATGAGAACCAATTAATTCGAGGAAACGTCTAATTACCCCAGGGGACGTTGGGAACCATGTGAAATGCCCTGCACTTGTGCTTGGCGGTTCTGGGTCAAAAAGAGTTGGGGTGGTCTGCGGGTCGAAAGTGAGGACTCCCCATTGTTTACCATCTGAAACTATGACTGTAAAATTCGGCTCAGTGGTAGGATACTTGTTGCGAAGCCGAGATAAGTAGTCGAGAGCTTGTGTAGCACCATGCTCTCTCCTAGCTTCACCCATATCAAATTCCCATTCAACTGCCACACTCCCATAAAGAACGTCGACTGGTTTTCTATTGTGTGGTGCAGCGGTAGTATTGAATTCGGACTTAACAGCGCTTAGGTCCATATTAAATAGGTCTTTTATGGCTTCAACCACATAGACATGGAAGGATTCGCGGAAGCCCATTTCATTGTCGCGGTGCGCAGCTATTAGCGCTTTCTCACTAAGAAACTCAGACCATAACCGAAGTTTCTCGTCCTCGGCTACGTTAGCGAACCTATTAGACATTTTTGTCCTTCCGCACTGTAAGTTAATATATAGTTTTCGTATCCTAATCTTAAAAGAATGTGGTGAGCATATTAGTTAGGCGCGCCCCAACCAGTGTAGGTAGCTGGCGCCACTGTTGAGGTAAGGTTAGCTATGTGACTGAGCGGCAAGCGTTGCTGGATTTGATTAACGACCTCGCGGTGGTGCGCGGAAAGGTCACGCTGTCATCGGGCAGAGAGGCCGATTACTACATCGACTTGCGCCGAATTACGCTGCATCATCAGGCCGCTCCGCTGGTCGGCGCGGTGCTGCTTGACCACCTCAAAAACCTGAACCTCGGCAAAATCGAAGCCATCGGCGGCCTCACTCTCGGCGCCGACCCAATCGCCACGGCGGTACTCCATGCCGCAGCCCAAAAAGGCGAGGCAATTGACGCTTTTGTGGTCCGAAAAGCCGCCAAAGCCCACGGCATGCAAAAGCAAATTGAGGGCCCCAGCATCAAGGGCCGCAATGTCATCATCGTAGAGGACACCACGACTACCGGCTCGTCACCCCTAGCCGCCATTCAAGCCGCCCAAGCCGAGGGCGCCAACGTGCTAGCCGTCGCCACCATTGTGGATCGAGACACCGGCGCCCGCGAAGTCATTGAGGCAACGGGCGTTCCCTATTTTCCGATTTATGGGCTGACCGAAATCCAGACGGGCTGAGTTGCCACTGTGAAAACGCTGGTCATCATCCCGACCTACAATGAGATAGAGTCCCTGCCCCGGCAGGTGGCCGCCGTACGCGCGGCCCAGCCGCAGGTGGACATCCTGATTGCCGACGACAATAGCCCCGATGGCACTGGCGCAGCAGCCGACCAGCTAGCAGCCAACGACCCGCAGATCAGCGTGTTGCACCGCGAGGCCAAAGAGGGCTTAGGTATGGCATATGTGGCAGGGTTTGAGTGGGGACTGGCGCGCGGCTACGACTTTTTATGCGAGATGGATGCTGATGGCTCGCATCGAGCGCAAGACTTTGGCAAACTGTTGCGGCGTGCCCAGCAGCCAGACCGGCCGGATTTAGTGATTGGCTCGCGCTGGGTGCCAGGCGGCGCGGTTGAGAACTGGCCGTGGCATCGAAAAGTGCTCTCAAAGGGTGGCAATTTTTATGTAGATACCATTCTGGGGATAAAGGTTAAAGACGCGACTGCCGGTTATCGAGTTTATCGCGCTGACCTTTTACGGCGAATTGGGCTAGAGAAAGTAGAATCGCACGGCTATTGTTTCCAAGTGGATATGACTTGGCGCACGGTTGAAGCGGGCGGCAAAGTTGCCGAGGTACCTATCACCTTTGTGGAACGCGATTATGGCGAATCTAAGATGTCTGGCGGAATTGTGCGCGAAGCGCTTTGGAAAACGACAGTCTGGGGAATCTCGCACCGCCTCAAACAACTAAGGCAACTAGTGACTAACCAGGCAAGGCCTTAATACTCAAAGCAGCTCCAAATTATGCGCCGAAACGCACATATCATCTCCGAAATGCCCCTCGTACCACATCTCCGAAAGGCCTCGTACCAAAAAGAAAACTCGCTGTCACCAGCGAGTTGATTTGTCGGGACGACAGGATTTGAACCTGCGACCCCTTGACCCCCAGTCAAGTGCGCTACCAAGCTGCGCCACGTCCCGATCTGCTCAGAATCACCCGTCAAGGCAACTAAGCCGTAGTTAATCATACCCGACGCGGTACCGCCAAGCGTGGTGTGGCGGCGATTCGTCATATCCTAAGGCACGTTATCAAACACAACAGACCGGTACGTCCGTCAAAACGGGAGTACCGGCCTGTTGGCAAACGAGGCTAAAGATTAGTCAATGGACAGTAGGGCGCGGCGGCGCAAGTCGGTGGGGGTCAAGCCAGTGGTGTCTTGCACAGCCCGGCGCATAGCAACGGTGGAGCCAAAGCCAGCCAGCGTCGCAATCTCACCAAGGGATACTTGGCTAAAGCGCCGGTCCTTGAGGCGAGCCACAGCATGTTGCGTGCGAACCTCTTGGATTTGCTGGGCAACCGTGCGGTCCTCGTCCTCAAACAGCCGCTGCAACGAGCGACGCGAAAGGCCTAAGTGCTCGGCAACCGAAGCGCTCGACAAGTCTGGGTCGGCATAGCGGGTAGCAATGTGGCGCAGAGCGGCCAGGCGCTGCTTGCGCAGGTCCCAACCAGAGCAGCCGGCCACGGCCAGCGACATCACCGTAGAGGTGACCAAAGTGCGCAGTACGTCAGCAATCTGAGCCCGCGCGATGGGGGAGATGCGCTGGGAATCTTGCCGGAGCAAGTCCACCAAGAACGCGCCCAGCGCAGACGGTACGGCAGCGTCAGAACGCTCAACCACATAAGGCGCAGAACGCGGCACTGCAGCCAAACCGCCATGGCTGGCCGGGATGTCGCAGATGACCACGCGGCAATCCTCACTGGCGTGGTAAGCCACCGGCGCCGACCCAAGGATCAAGCCCGAATCGCGCTTGCCCAACGTGGTAGTCGCCTCTTCGTGCTTAAGGCTAAACTCACCTTCCAGCAAAACGATAAGACGCAAATCGTCTTCGTCGCGTGGCAGCAACGCAATATCGGTATCAAAAACGCCTGGCCCATGCTCCAGGTAGGTCACGTTAATTTCGCCAAAGCGAGTAGAACGGGTACGATTTTGATCACCATTGCGATCCATGATGTTCCGGCCACGGTTGCGCAGCGACTGTGCGTGCAGCATGTTTGCACTCGGGCGAGGGCGGTGCAGCGTCCTAATGGAGGCTAGTTCGGCCATCGGGCACTCCTTATGATGTGTAGCAATATCTGACTTAAGCAACCCTTTGGGCTACCATTGCCATTGACTTAATGAAACCCCATTGAGTAGAGTCGGATGGCCGCTTCTACGTGAAAACTGGTAGGTTGTATCGGGCAACCGGCATCGGGCCAAGCAATTTGAGCCAAAACTTGCGGCGACAAATGCCGCCAGAGTATTGACCAATTTGGACTTGGGTGGATTAAGTGGTGAGTTGTGAGGTGGGTCACAGGGAATTAGGCACTTATGAGTGGCGTCTAGGCACCGGTATTTGGGACTTTGAGACCTTGATACTTAGGATGCCCCAAGAGATGCAAGCACATTCACGATGGATGCCAAAAACACCGTGCCGAAGATGTACGTCAACAACGCATGGCCGAGGGCAATTTTACGGATTTTGCTGTTGGTAAAAATGGTGTCCGACGCTTGGAACGTCATCCCGATGGTAAAAGCCACATAAGCGAAGTCCGAATATTGCGGGTCAGTCGCCATATTGAAATCAACGCCGCCGCCGGTAATGTAATACTCCCGCGCATATCGCAAGATATAGATGACTTGAATTACCGTCCAAGCGCTGGTAACCGTCAGCAGCGTGATGACGGCAGCTTCAAGTGGGGAAGTGTTGGGATGAACCAGCATCATCACCACGCCCACTAAGGCAGCGGTGGCAGCGCCCAACAATAAGATGTGTACCGAAAAACGCCTAGGGCTTTCCGAATGTGCATATTCGGCAGTCTGCTCTGGGCCCATTGGCCATACGGCAGCTGCCGTCGAAATGCTATAGACAAAAGCGGTAACCGACCAAGCGATTAGCAGCGAATAACTGGGGTTCCATAACGCGTTAACAACTAATAGCGCACTCACGCCAAATATTGCTGATAGCGCGAGCCGCCAGCGCGGGTCGTGATACCAGCGGCGCACCAACGTATGATGCGGCCCAGGGAGTTTCAAATTGCTAATTGCCATCGCAATTTTGATGATAACGCTTAGGCCCGGATATAACTCCAAGGCGCCCCGGCATATGGTTAATACCTAGGGCGCCTTGGGACAGGCTTTTACTTGTCGTAGTAGAGTTCAAACTCTTTTGGCGTAGGTTGGAAAGTTACCGGCAGGATTTCCTTTTCCCGCTTGTAATTGATCCAAGTGCGGATTAGATCATCGGTGAAGACGTTACCCTCAGTCAGATAATCGTGATCGGCTTCTAACGCTTGCAGCGCCTCTTCTAATGAACCGGGGAGCTGCGCGATTTCGGCGTGCTCCTCTGGCGGCAACTCGTACAAGTCTTTGTCAATCGGAGCTGGCGGCTCAATGCGGTTCTTGATGCCATCCAAGCCAGCCATCAACTGTGCGGCGAACGCCAAGTACGGGTTGGCCATCGGGTCGGGCACCCGGAACTCAATGCGCTTTGCCTTGGGGGAGGTGCCGGTCACTGGGATCCGGATACAGGCAGAGCGGTTACGCGCCGAGTAAACCAAGTTGACGGGGGCCTCAAAGCCAGGCACCAGACGGCGGTACGAGTTTACCGACGGGTTGGTGAACGCGACCAACGACGGGGCGTGCGCCAGTAGGCCACCAATGTACCAGCGAGCGAGGTCGGACAAGCCGCCATAACCGCGCTCGTCGTAGAACAACGGCTTGCCGTCTTTCCATAAACTTTGATGGCAGTGCATCCCCGAGCCGTTATCGCCAAATAGCGGCTTAGGCATAAAGGTGACGGTTTTGCCCTCATCAAAAGCAGTATTGCGGATGACGTACTTAAACTTCATTAAGTCGTCAGCAGCGTGCAGCAGGGTATCAAAGCGATAGTTGATTTCTTGCTGGCCAGCGGTGCCGACCTCATGGTGGGCGCGCTCGACATCCAGGCCGACCTCTTGCAGGTTCTTAACCATGTCATCGCGCAAATCAGCGAAGCGGTCACTGGGGGAGACGGGGAAGTAGCCGGACTTAATGGCCGTCTTGTACCCGAGGTTGCCGCCTTCTTCTTCGCGACCGGTATTCCAAGAAGCTTCAACGGAATCGATATGATAGTAAGATTCTTGCGTGCCAGAATTGAACCGGATGGAGTCAAATAGGTAGAACTCGGCTTCGGGGGCAAAGAAAGCGGTGTCGGCAATGCCGGTGGACTTGAGATAAGCCTCAGCCTTTTGCGCCACAGTGCGCGGGTCGCGGGAATACGGCTCGTTAGTGAACGGATCCACGATGGAGAAGTTCATTACCAGCGTCTTGTGCTTGCGGAACGGGTCAATGAAAGCCGTCTTAACATCGGGGATGAGCTTCATATCCGACTCATGGATGGCCTGGAAACCGCGAATAGATGAGCCGTCAAACATTAGGCCATCTTTGAAAGCGGCCTCATTGAACTCCGCAGCGGGGATGGTGAAGTGCTGCCACACGCCGGGCAAATCCACAAAGCGTACGTCAACAAACTCAATGCCCTCATCGTGGACATACTTAATTGCCTCTTCGGGCGTATTGAACATATTTCTCCTTAAAGGTGTTGAAACCTAGAGCATGATTACGGGCATTCCATCCCGAGCTGGAGCCTCAACTGAGGACGCTATCCCTACCTTAATGGACAGGTTAGATAATTTAACGACCCCGCAACGCTTTGCGGTTTGGCCGGGCGCTAAATGGGTCTATTCCCTTAGGAACTGGCATCTTCTTAGCGCCAAGCGTGGTGAGCCGCTTGGTCACCGCCGCCGCTTCTTCCTTGGTGAGCACCGGGCTGAGTTTTGTCACGTGGCGCGACAGCTTGGGGAGCTTCACCTGGCCCTCGGCGTCGCCCACGCGGACCATGGTGACGGGTACTTCGCCTACCGCGCGCTTAACCCGCTGTTTTTCGACCTCAAGCAACCGCTGAGCGCGAGCATCGGAACCGCCCTCGGATACCAGCAAAACGCCTGGCCGGCCCACGCCCCGAAAAACCATTTCGCCAGTTTTGGCGTTGAAATCCACTGGCTGTTCTTGCCAAGTCCACGAGCCGGTTCGCACCGT
>JGI24699J35502_11133541_pt1 | contig 11682 bp, 10 predicted proteins | sample TergutMp193P4_FD_35502 | JGI IMG/M metagenome (IMG submission 35502) | reverse complement strand
GCGCTGAAGCCAAGTTCTATTTAGGCGATGCTACGGCAAAAGATGATTTGAATGCAATACGGATAAGAGCTAATTGCTCGCAGTTATACACAAATCCTGTTACCATTGGCGATATTATGGACGAACGAGGCAGAGAACTATACTTGGAAGAATGGAGGCACATGGAGTTAAGCCGTGTTTCATACTGCCTTGCATTGAGCGGTAAACCCGATGAATGGGGCAATACGTATGATGTAAATACTTACGACAAAAATTCAGGTACGGATGTAAGCAGCAGCTCTCCAAGCAGTTATTGGTATAAACGCGTAACCGTTAAGGGGAAGATGTATAATTCAGGTCCGATTATTTCTAATGGACAAACCTTTAATTATACGATGGACAAGCATAATCTCTATTATCCTATTCCCAATGCTGCTATTACAGCAAACAGCAAAGGCAAGCTTATGCAGAATTATGGTTATGACGGTTACGACCCCAATACTCCAGAATGGGATAATTGGCAAAATGCTGTCGCGGACGAAGATACTGCCAATTGATATAAATTACGAAACAGTATTCGACATAGTCAATTAAAAATTATGAATGTAGAGACGCAGCACGCCACGGTCTCTACATTTTTTTGTTTTTACAATCAAAATCATTATCTTTGTCATAAATTAAAATAAAAAACATGAAAAGCCAACAAAGCACATGTGCATTTAGGATTTATATGATGAATATCTTCAAATCTGTTTTATGTTTTATTTTTGGAAGGTTTCTATCCTGCTATTCTTGTTACAGTCAGGAAAAATCGCATTATAAATGCGCTTATCAATTTGATATTTTGAGTGATACGATTAAAAAGGAATATTTTCGACAAGAAGTTTATATTGTGCAAATTGGCAACAATCTGACCAAAGGGTTTACCTACCAAAAATTCTATTTGGATTCTCTTCAGAAAAGTTCCCCTGAATTGTACCGCAAACTTTTCAACGCCTCTGTTGAAGCAAGTATTATGGAGATGAGAAGAACTGTAGATTTGTCATCTATCCATAATAATGAATTTCATTTCGGTGCATTTCCTTCTGATCTTTACAAAGATTATAAGAAAAATGAAATATTAGTAAGAGATAATATTTCTATTCATAATTTTATATATAAAGATGAATTAAAGCCGCAAGACTGGGAAATATTGAGCGATACAACCACCATATTGGGATATCATTGTCAGAAGGCGCAATGCCAATGGAGGGGGAGAAATTGGGTGGCTTGGTTCACGCCGGAGATTCCAATAAACGAAGGTCCCTGGAAATTTTATGGTTTGCCCGGATTAATAGCCAAACTTCACGACACAGAAAATCATTACAGTTTTGTGCTCATCGGTTTTCAAACAAGCGAAGAACCCATTGACACAAAAATACCGAAAGGAACTCAAAAGATAGACCGCAAAGAATTTCTCAGAACGAAATTTGGAGAAAAAGAGAATATGATTAGTAATGCAGAAATGGCTAAAGTAGGATTATCTAATTCAGAACCAATTAAACAAAATTATGATTATATTGAACGGGATTATAAGTGAAAAGTCTGCGATTAACGATATTCATTAGTTTGTTGCTATTTTGCTCAACAGGTTTTTCCCAAACAATTACCGTTTCTGGAAAAGTTATTGATAAAAACACGAGAAAGCCTGTTGAGAGAGCAATCGTATCGTTGAAGCAAACAGAGGGTAATCGTATCATCGCCTTTTCACAAACATCCGGTGAAGGCGCTTTCGAAATAAAAAAAGAATTCAATCCTGCAGAATGTAAAGTGGAGGTATCCTGCTTGGGCTATGCTGCACAAGCTTACAGTATTCCGGGCGACAATCAACCGTTGCTTATAGAATTGGAGAGCAAGGATTTTAGATTGAAAGAAGTGGTTATTTCTCCACAAAAAATCATGCAGCGAAGCGATACTATTACTTACTTAGTATCTTCTTTTTCTTCGGCGGAAGATAGAACAATCGGTGATGTGCTGAAAAAAATGCCTGGAATAGAAGTGTTGGAGAATGGAAAAATAAAATATCAAGGGCAAGATTTAAACAAATTCTATATCGAAGGTTCCGATATGCTGGGAGGTATATATGGCTTGGCAACCAACAATATTTCTTATAAGGATGTTGCAAGTGTTGATATCATGGAAAATCACCAGCCTGTCAAAGCATTGCAGGATATAGTCTTCTCCGGCTCCCCGGCTTTGAATATCAAACTGAAAGAAGATGCCAAATCGCGCTGGGCAGGTACTCTCAAAGGCGGCGGCGGAATTCCGGATTTGTGGACGGCAGAAGTTTTTGCCATGCGGTTCAAACCCAAAACACAAAGTTTGGAAACCTATAAGGGCAATAATACAGGAAATGAATCTTTTGAAATGAGTGATTTCGGCATGATAGATTTTCCCGTATTATTTAACACAACGCAATTGCCTGCCTACATTCAGGTATCACCTTCCACAGCAAGCGATATCGGCAGCAGCCGCTCCACATTCAATCAAACCAATAATCTCACATCCAACAATCTAGTTAAAGCCGGAAAAGATTTTGACCTGATTACTGAAATTACAGGTTTGCTCGATCGCCGCGAATCGGACAATGTTTCTCAAACGACTTATTTCTTGGGAAATGATCAGGTCTTGATAGAAGATGCAACCGAAAATGCAAGCAGCTTTAAGAAAGCATTCACCGGAAAAGTTCAGCTGAAAGCAAATCAAAAAAAATACTATCTTAATAATGACCTTAATTTTAATTACGACCGGAACGACCCCTCAATAGATATAATCGGAACCTATTCTAATAGTCAGAAAGCCGGTATTGAAAATTTGAAAATTAATAACAATTTTGATATTCTCAAACGATATGGAGAAAAATTTTTCACATTCCGCTCCAATAATGAATATTCCTCCAAGCCTCAATCACTTACGGTTACTAAAAACAATCAATCACCCGTTTTTGAGAAAATAGCCTTGTCCTCTTTTTATTCCGATAATTCACTGAATTATTCTTTTAAAATAGGAAAATTTCGATTCGATGCCCCCATTCGGCTATTATACCAGTACAAACAATTGGAAAACAGTCTGGATGCGGTTACCAACAGCTTAAATACAAACAAACTAAGACTAGATATTACTCCTTCGTTCAGTCGCGATATCAATGATATTCATGTTTCATTGTGGGGAACGTTATTTTATCAGGCGTTGTCGCTTGACAATCAAATACATCAGCTTTATGGTGTGAATCCTAATTTTTCCTTGAAATGGACAGCCTCTTCCTTATTAGCGATGAATGTATCTGCATCCTATTCCAAAGATTTACCGGATGAGAGTTTATTTTATTACGGCAATATTCTGAATAATTACCGGAATTATACGGCGGGATATATTGATTTTTCTACCGGCAATAGCGCAAGATTTTCAGTAAATATGGAATATAAAGATGTCATCAAAACGTTATTTGCCAATATTGGGATTGCTTTTTCGAAAAAGAATAATACAAAAATATCAAGTCAGGATTTTGTTGGGGATTCCATCTTAAATTATTATTATCCCGAAAACAGCTACACGGAAATGCTGTCTGTTTCAGGGTCGTTTAGTAAAGGATTCGAATTTATCAAAGGTACCGTATCCCTTTTCCCCACTTATAATCATAATCAGGCAAGCATTGTACGGAACGGCATCACCATTCCGTATTCTTCCGATTCCTATTCTCTCAGAGGCAGAGTAAATCCGAGAATAGGAAGCAAATGCAATTTAAGTTATGACATTTTTTATGCTTACAGTAAATACCAAATGGAAAATCAACAACAATATTTCTCTTCCAATCGATTTTCGGAATCGTTGAAAGTTACGTATTCTCTGATAAAATCATTGCAATTAAGTTATAAATTTGATCATTATTGCAACGAGTTAAGTTCAAACAATTATAAAAATTTTATCTTTTCGGATATATCCGTTTCCTATCTTCATGGAAACCGGTGGGAATTGATATGTACTATCAAAAACATGTTTGACGAAAAGAATTATTCTTATTTTATTAACAATGAATTAAGCACATTTTATCGAAGTTACACAATAAGACCGAGAAATATTTTATTATCTGCCACATACAGGTTTTGATAAAAGTTAAAATATAGATTAGTTAATGAAGTCATCTAAACTTTTAAACAATGGATTATATTATTAAATTATGCTTAATCGAAGTAAAAACAATAGGAGAAAAAAATATGCTGATAGTATCCCAATGTGCCTGCCTTTATAAAGGCAGCAACTTTGTTCTCTATTCTCCACGCTCGGCGGAGCTATTGTTTATATAACTTTTAAGGAAATGAGAAAATTGATTTGTATCTTTGCTAACTTTTAAGAAAAATAAGAATATGAAAATATTACTAAAAATTATTATTAGATTTTGTTTTTTAATTATGTGGACATCTTCTATTTTTAATGGTTAATTCTTTATATGCTTTATTTTGCATATTATTTTTATTTCTGATACTCAACAACATACTTTATAATAATTTAGCAATTACAATCATGCAAAAAAGGTTATCGTTTATTAATTAAAGGGTTAACCCCTTAATAAACGATTTTCAAAGAAAGATAGTCAAAAATTGATTAAAAACCATACCCCAATTCCAATTGGTTGATTATATCAGTCGAATGACATGATATATATCTGTTAATTCGAATACTTTAACCCGTCAAATCTGTCTTTCATAATTTCTACCAATTGATTGACAGCCTCTTTATCGGTCAATAGGAGGACTATACCATTTATTGAACCATCTTTGTTGTCTGTATTGTTCTGGTTTATGACTATGTCAGCAGACTTTTCCCGAAATAAGTCATTGATTTCTACGTGTAAGAACTCCGCTAATTTTGGAATATAAGAACTTTTTATATCTGCCGTCCCAGCTTCCCAACTTACGTATGTTTTACGATCAACGCCCAGAAAATCTGCGATTTCCTGTTGCGAAATATTCTTTTTGTTTCGTATTACTCTTAAATTATCACCTATACTCATATAATTATTTTTTATATTTTGTACAACAAAAGTAGTCTTTTGTCCGGAAAGTTGGACAAATCTTGTCCAATTTTTTTTGTTTTTGTTCCAATAATTATTCGGAACTTTGATATAAAATTGGAATTACAAAAAAGCTATAAATTTATTGAATAACACGTGAAGAGTCGGCAAAACATATTTACGGCATTTTTGGATTTATTGAAAGTAAAGCACACCAATGATTTTTCCAACAGATATTTCAACGAGCATCCGCACAAATACAATCTGTTCGGACTGTCGAAGATGTTGTCAGACTATGGGATTGAAAATGTTGCAACCAAAATTGCCGACAAAGAAAAAGATATTGCAGAAATTGAAACGCCGTTTATCGCTCATTTCGGAGGAGATTTCGTTGTTGTATATAAAGTGGAATCGGACAAGGTTTCTTTTCTATGGAATGGCACTGATCATGTTCTGCCGCTTTCTGAATTTGTAGAAGCGTGGACAGGCATTGTTCTGCTGGCAGGAGTGTCCGAAAAGTCTATCGAACCGGATTACAGAGAGCATAGGAAAAGAGAGAGATTGAATTTTCTGAAAAAAGCATTACTTTTTTCTGCTTGCAGTTTGATACTGCTTCTGACATATATTAATCAGTCGCTTTATAAGAATCTTGGAATATCAATTCTTATGTTAATCAATATTTTGGGAATATATATCAGTTACCTTTTGTTATTAAAGCAAATGCATGTCCAGAGCCAATACGCCGACAAGATATGTTCTCTGTTTAAACAACAGGATTGCAATAATGTACTGGAATCCAAAGCGGCTAAGCTGTGGGGAATATTCGGATGGAGCGAAATCGGATTAGGATACTTTTCAACCAACTTATTGATACTTGTTCTTTCCCCTGCTTTGGTTACGTATATTGCTCTAATCAATATTATTACACTTCCTTACAGTTTTTGGAGTGTTTAGTATCAGCAGTCAAAAGCGAAGCAATGATGCGTGCTTTGTCTGATAGTGCAGATTTTATTATGGACTATATTTATCGTAAACTGTTTATTCGGTTATATTCAAATTCCGGCATTCGGTTTTCAGGAATTGCTTTATACGGTTTTACTCGGAAGCTGTTATTTTGCTTCGATATTAGGAATTAACGCTCTTGTCCCAAAACTCAATGCAGATAAAACAATTCCGATTCTCCGCCAAGCCATTAATAGCATGAAAGCCGATGAAAATGTTTTTAGAGCCTTGTTAAAACAGCAACCTTTTTACGAAACCAACGATTCCGATTCAATCATTCGTTTTGGGAATACTGACAGTTCCTTACGGCTTACCATTCTCACGAATCCCTACTGCAGCCCATGTTCAAGAATGCATAAAAGGATTGAACGGTTATTACAGAAAATGGACAACAATATTAGCATACAATATATCCTTTCTTCTTTTGAGGAAAGCCTGAACTCGACAAACAAATACCTGATAGCTGCTTGCTTGGAGAATAAAGATAATGTTGCACAAATTTTCACTGATTGGTTTGAGAAAGGCAAGACGTTGCAGGATGAATTTTTTAAGGATATGAATTTAGATATGGATAATCCGGAAATTGAAACCGAATTTCAAAGGCATGAGGCATGGAGAAAGAAAACTCAAATCAGAGCTACGCCAACCGTGCTGGTCATCGGCTATCAGTTGCCGGATAACTATAAGATAGAGGATTTGCGGTATTTTACGGAATTTAATGTTAATGTTAAATAATCCTTGCGGTTGCTTACGCATTGCGTGCAAGGAACAATAGCTTGATCAGTTATTGTTAAAATTCAACAGTGTGTATTAATTATTTTAATTTATTAAATTTTTAATTTAATTTTGTAGTATGAAAACAATCAATGTGAGAAGGGTATCAAATACCCTGAGTGAGAATGAGATGAAAAATGTTATAGGTGGGCAAAAAGCGGACCCGCAGTTGGAAGCATATGCTGATTGGGGAGATCCTGGTAGCGGTGGTTCTGGTTTGATTGGCGGAGGAGGTGCCTTCACGTGTACAAGTACAGGTTGTAGCGGTTCATGTTATGAAGGTAACACTTGGAAGGGATGGTGCAAAAACACCAGTCTAGGATGTTTATGTGAAACTAGAGCATCATAGGCTAATTTTACTGATTATCTACCTTAGTACATTAAAATTGAGATGTACAAGGTAGATAATCAAAAAATTTATTAATAAATTAATAATATGATAAATGATGAAAAAATTTCTTATTATTTTTTTTGTTTTTTCTGCATTTTGTTTTTGTAGACAAAAAAGCGATTTTGTATTAAATATTAATTTAGAAGGGATTAAATACGAAGTACTCATATTAAGCGGGCGAAATTTTCAAGATAATAGATACTTTAAGATATACGGAAAATCTGAGAATGGTTCAAATTGGACTTTTTCAATTCCTGATAGTATTTTTTCTTGTTTTGGCAGTTGCTGGCTATCACCCGACTCATCACAAAAAGACTCAACTAATGTGAAAAAAACCGAATTCATTTCCATATATAATGGCGATACAATTCGATATTATGATGAGTTAGCTCTTGATAAAAAAATTAAGTGTATTAATCTACATTACATCGAAACAAGCAATTTAGGCAAAACTCCAATAACTACAATTGATGAGAAAGGGAATGAGAAAGATTTTTTTGCAACATTAACATTCGATAAATTCATAATGCCTTTTTATACAAATACGGATTTTGAAGTAATTCCACAGGGTAATAAAATTTTATTTGATTTTATAAGTGGAAATATTGACTATGAGCATTTTTTGCAAAATTGTTTTGAATTAACGACTCGATATCCAAACTCTCATTATTTAGCAGAGATTATTTCTATCAATTTATATTTATTTCAAACACAAGAAGATGTTCAAAAGATATTTAACGTATTTTCAAAAGAAAACCAACAAACTGAAATGGGACGAATAATTAACAAATATATTCAAAGTCGTTCCTTTTCAAATTTAATCTTGCCTGCGTGGGATACTGAAAAATTAGAATCAATTATTCAAGATAAATCAAAAATAAATTTAGTCATTTTTTCTGCATCTTGGTGTGCTCCTTGTATTGCCGAAATTCCGATTTTGAAAAAAATAGACAAGGATTTAAGCGATAAAGTTTCTTTGGTTTACATTTCAATGGATGACACGACAACAGTCGAGGCTTGGAAAAAGCTAATGATTTCCAAAGAAATTACTTGGCGTAGCGTATTAGCAGCATATGATCTGAAAGAAATAAATCAACAATTTTTCAATCCAGTATTACCTAGTATTTTAATGGTTTACCCAGATGGTAAGTTTGAGAAAATTGATATACGAAAAGATGAAGACTTGAAAAATTTGTACCAAGTTGTGGGAAAACCATTAGAATAAATTTTATAACAAATATGAATTTTATGTAGGTATGAAAATGCAAAAAAAACAGATAATTTTAATATTTAATAATAGTATAAATGAAAAAATTATTTCTATTTTTAATTTTCATTGCCTGCATGGCAATGTTATTTTCATGTAATAAGTCGTCGTCTTCATGTAAACTTCGGATTCAACTTGAAGATGCTCCTTTTGACTCCTTGTTTATCTATTATTATAATGATTCCGGCCGGATAACTTATAAAGGACAGAAAATAAAAAAGTATTTATGGGAATTTTCTCTTCCTGAGACAGTATTAGACAGTTCCGAGTTTCTTCGTTTAACCTGCCAATTTTATGACCAACAAAATAATCTGTCTTATGCTGTCAAATTTTATGGAGAAAACAATGGAAATAGATATTATTTCAACGGTTTTATCCTGGAAGACAAGATGATTTATAACGGTATATGTGCGAAATACACCAATCAAGAGATGAGTAATGGACAACAGATTTTAGATTATACGAATGATGGCGAACTGGAAATAATTGATACAAATATTGTTTCTTTGAATTTTAAGGTGGTGAAAAGTAATGATGATATTGATATAATGTCTCAGCAACCATTTTTCAGTAATTTTACAGACCCATATAATGAAAATAAATCCTATGGCGAGTTTTTAAAGGACTATATTGCCTTATCAAAAAAGCATCCAGATTCAAAATATTTAATAATATGGCTATCTGAAAATCTTTTAAAATATCGCAATAAAGCTGATATTCAAGAAATATATAACAATTTGTCTGGTAAATATAAAAAAACAAGATGGGGAAACCATATTGAACAATTTCTAAATGGATATTTTGAAAATACAATTCTACCAGTACTAAATAAAAAAGACAAAAAAGAAGCTATTGTAACAGATACTTCAAAGTTGAATTTAGTGGTTTTTACAGCTTCCTGGTGCATTCCCTGTCGTAAAGAAATTCCATTGCTAAAAAATATATATAATGATTTGAAATCAAATCTAATCATTACTTATGTTGCAATTGATGATAATGAAGAAAGTATAAAATCGTTCAATGATTTAGTGCAAAAGGAAGATATTCCATGGCGAACGTTATTAGCCTTTCAAGATTGGGACAGCATTAAGAAAAAATATTTTATTGATAATGGAATTCCTCATGGGATATTAGTTTATCCAAACGGGAAAATGGATATAATCGATGTGAGAGATAGTGTTCAAAGGGAGAAATTATATTTTATTTGTAATGGTTCTTATTTTCACTAATTATATAAAATCTAAAAGAAACAAATTAAACTTTTATAATGGAAATGGTTTCAAATGATTAAGCCTTTTCCTCACTACACCCAGCTTGACGCTATGGACTGCGGTCCTACCTGCCTGCGCATGATTGCCAAGTATTACGGTCGCAGTTATACCCTGCAAAGCTTGCGGGAAAAGTGCTTTATCACGCGCGAGGGAGTGAGCATGCTGGATATCAGCGATGCAGCGGAAAGCATTGGCATGCATACGCAGGGAGTTAGGATTACGTTGGAATCCCCCTGTCATGCCATCGCAAGAGAAGCTGCCCGTCATCTTGGGAGAAGATATACATCAGCAGGAATAAGGCTGGAGGTATAGGAAAAAAAGAGTGGACGCTTTCGCGTCCACTCTTTCCAATAGTTTGTAATTCAGTTGTTCTTGACTTATACGCTCAACGTATATTCTAAAATAAAGAAGATGCCCTGTTGGGCGTCCTTAGGGTCGAATCCCAACTTGCTCTCTTTTTTAATACATACTTTAACATAATAAATAATAATTAGAAATAAATAATAAATTATTAAAACTCTCTCTGTAAGGAAAATACATATATATGATTAACCGGTTATTGTCGCTACATGAGGCAAAGGTAAAGCCAAACATCTCCGGACTATGTGCAAATTATGACCAATGACTGTGCAAATTATGACCTTATTTCTTGTAGCCAAACCGAAATGTTGTTTGTTGTCTATATTCTCGCCTTCGCATTTTTATAAATGCTTCAAAGAATATTGCAGGGGGTCGCAGTGTAAGTTCAGAGAAATTTTGTTTGGAAGCATATATGAGAAATGGAGAAAAATTTGATTTGCCAATTTACCAATTTTAGGAAGTTAAAATTTCTGCCATTTTTGTGGTTTTTTGTTATTCTCTTATGTATTTCATTTGTCCCAAACTAATAGTACAAAAATAAAAATGAGTCTAATGCTTACCTACCTTGTAATTCAGTATTTAAAATTGCTAAAATATTATTCATATATCCGAATATGTCTGTTTTTTCTGATTATAAAGTGAAAAATAAATGAGCAATTTTTTCATAATTTTCACATACGACTGTTGCGTTAACTTTTAACATTTAGCTTTAACATATTTATATATAAACAAATATAAGCATTCTTTGATTTTTTGATTTGAATTGACTTGAGTTTTAATTTTGCACAAAAAAAGTGTGCAATTATGAATTCGGGTAAATATATAATCTCACAGGTGTTGGATTTTGTGAACAAATACGAGTTTGATAAGTGTGTAAAACAAAATCTTGTTATTAAAAAACTTTGGGGACACTCCGAGAATGCAGTTAAAATCCACATTTGGATTGCCATTTGCACATATTTGATAATTGCTTATGTGAAATATACCCTCAAAAGTAATCTCACGATTTACGAGATAATGCAAATACTCGGTATTTCCACTTTCGACAAAATTTCCATCAGGGAACTTCTTACCGAACAACGTCAATTCAATCAAAATGTCAAAGAACTTCAATACAGTTTATTTACTAATTTATGTTAAATATTAACGCAATAGTTGTAATTTTTACAAATCAATTGCATTTCTTAGAATAATTGTTTGTGTATTTAATATTTTATTTCTACTTTTGCAAATAAAAATAAAGAATATGTCTTTTGTGGCAAAATCAAGGCTCGCCATCTTAATTTTTAAACAAAAAACCTCCCTGCGAGATTCATATTCAATTTAGCAACCAAGAGTAGTAAATACAAAATCACAAGAAAGCGCCGTAAAGGTACGAAATTAGTTTTAATTTTCCATTTTTTCTACAAGGTAGAAAAATAGAAACGTAAGGTAGAAACACGAAATTTTTTTGCAAAAATTAATTATTTATAAAAAATTAAATATTAGAAAACACTACAGACCGACTAAAAATTTAGAGAAAAGGGGTTACTCCCCTTGCGGTTTCACCCCAATGTTGTATTTTTGTTTTGCAAACAAAAAAAATAGC
>JGI24699J35502_11133542_pt1 | contig 11693 bp, 27 predicted proteins | sample TergutMp193P4_FD_35502 | JGI IMG/M metagenome (IMG submission 35502) | reverse complement strand
ATATAACCCAGTTCAACGCCTCGCCTATTTTCTTCATTGCCGTTTTCATAAAGTCGGCGGGAACTATTTTACCGATGGCGGAACCTAAATTACGGTACTTGTCACCTGCTTCGTGGCGGTATTTTATCATTTCATCGTAAACGAATTTGATAACCTTTACTTCAAAACGCGGATTTATCCACATGGCAAACTTTACGAAAAGATAAGGGTGCATCCATACTTGCTCTACCGGGCGGCCTGCTTTTCCGACTTCTTTTATCCTTGATTTCTTAACTGTCTGATTATCAATTTTTGGGCAATTTTGCCCTAAATTATTTTCCTCTATCAAGACTTCTATAAAATCCTTTGTATTTGGACTTTCAAGAAAAACTTCCATTTTTCTTTGCGGATTATTAAGATTTTTATTCCATTGTCTTAATAAGGCATTTGCATCAAAGTATCCGTCTTGTGTGCGTTGGATAATATCGTAATTACCCATTTTGCGAATCATATTTTGATTTGTTTTCATGATTGAATTAAATTTCCCTAAAAAACAACCCCACGAAATGCGGAGAGCCTCACTTCTCACGCAAATCGCAGGGTGTTATACTTTTTCTACCGATTCGTGAGGCTGACAGAGTTATTTTCTGATGCAAAGATTAAATACAATTTTATTATATACAAAGATACTTTTTGTTAAATGTTAATATATTTTAATCACAAACATTAATACACACTATCAAAAACTAATCTATTTTAATTGATTTTAATCAATCCATATACAAATTACCCCGACCGTTCGATTGTAATTATTTTTCATTAACTATCATTTTACAAAAAATAACATTTAAGCAATCGACACCGGATTCAATTTTTTGAAGCACCGCCATTCCTGTTTTTCGGTATCGAAATATACCTGCACCGTGTTGTTTTTCTTTCGGTGGTTCTCACCGGCGGCAACCGGTATTATTTTTTCAAGCAGTGTGCCGTATGCCTCTCTTGTCGAGCCGTCAACTTTTTGATAATAAAACTTGACGATACCCTTATTCATGTTCATCTTCAATTTGAAATTGGCCCAAGCCTTTTTTAAGGCTTCGCTCATCGAGATACCTGCTATTTTTATAAACCGGTGTGCCTCTCTCATAATCGTACTCAAATCGGTGCGTTTCATTGTCGTGGTGATTGAATGTTACATGTAATTTTCTTTTCTGCCTCTTTCGGGATTGAAATCCAATTGCCCCAAAGTCATCAGCGTATATGCCCTCTCAATGCTTATGCCGTATTTTCTGTCGGCAATCCGTCCGCTTTCGTGAAATAATTGATACTGCATTTTATTGGTGTACTTATTGAATGCCCATTTGTAGGTGCCTATTTTTTGGCCGCCGTCTATAAAATTCACGAAACCGTATAAATCCGGTATTTCTTCTTTGAATTGCCGGAGTGTCATCGTTGTTTTCATTTTATTATGCACTTGATTCGTGTCGTGCGCAACCGTTAATTTTACAGATTAAAATGATTCTTGCCAGATATTGTACAGTTCTTTTGCCGGGAATTGTGAAACATAGTTTAAGGTACATTCTGATTTTATGCCTTCTTCTTCAACGGTTATGATTATCAGTTCTTTTTCTTCATCACCTTCAATGCTTACCAACCGCCCCGATATGCCATAATCTGTTTTCGCATTTTCAAACCAGCCTGCAATGGCATTTTCTAAATAATTCATTTTTGCTTTCATTGTTTGTTGTAATTGAGTTTTCATTGTTGTGATGATTATATATTAGTATATTCGTTATTTATCTATACAAAGATAACATATATTCTAATTACTGTCAAATTGTTTTAGTCAATAATCGTTAAATAATTAGATTATATGATATTTTTAACCAATATAGTAGTTTATATGTATATTATTAATATTTTTGTAGAACTAAAAATTAGGGATATATGCTAAGAATTAAAGAGGTCATAAAAGAAAAAAGGCTGACAGTTAAGGAAGTGGCTGAAAAAATGGGGATACAAGCCCCTTCGTTAAGTAGAGCTATAAATGAAAACACGACAGTAGAAATGCTTGAACGTATCGCCGCCGCCCTCAACGTTCCCATATCGGAACTGTTCGAGCGCAAAACAGAAAACGAGTTTTACTGCCCGAATTGCGGGGCTAAATTGAACGTCAATAAAGAGTAGGGTTATGGAATTATCGAATATTCAAAATTATTGCCTTGAATGTAATATTATGATAGGATATAATATAAAACTATATTCTATCAATCAGTATGGTATACCTCTTTGTATGAAGTGTCAAAAATGGGTTGATGATATGTCCCGAATAAGCACTGAATCAAGTATCAGGCTCTATTTTGCTCTTAAATCAAGAGGCATCCCTGCTCAACTTGAAAAGTATGACGGCTTTAAGCATATTGATATTGCCATACCTCAAGCAAAGATTAATATTGAAGTAGACGGAGAGCATCATAACTACAGTACCGATCAAGCCTTATCCGACCTGAGAAGAACATATCATTCATTCTTGAAGGGCTATTATACCTTAAGAATACCTAACTCTTTGGTCAGGTATGATGATGTTCTGGAAGAGACGGCAGACTATATTGTAGAGATGCTGAATGAGAGTCTGAAGAAGATGATGAGATAGAGATAAGATTTTACGGATTAATTAATATCTCCGGGGAAATTATTAATGCACAGAAAGTTTTCCCTCAAAAAAGAGGGCTTGAGTCAAATGTATTTTTCTATGGCTTTTCCCCGCTGTTCCGCGTACCGATTCTTGAATTTGTTTTTTTACTTGTCGGTATAATGCCCTAAGTATTGGTAGAAAACAATTATTTCAAGTTCTTCCGGCATGCCGTAGTTTGCGCCGGGTTCTATACCGTAAACGATACGGTCTTTTTTGGAGAGTTCACGCGACCAGACTTCCGTATCATGGTATTTTAATTCTTCGGGATTTCCAATGGCTTCTTTATCTCGTGGGGAATCGAGAATATTTTTAAAGATTTCTTTCCACCTTTCTTTTACGGATTTTGGCATGGACTGTATCTTTTGCCAATCTTTCAAAGCTTGTTTTGTTTCCTTGAATTTATACATCCAGCACCTCATCCGGATTACGAGAAACAACGTCTCCTCTTTTTGCTTCAGCAAAGCTTTTTCTCATCTTCGCAGACCAATTGACAGTCTTTTCCACTTCTACCCCTTTATTTTCAAGAATTGGAATCATATCGGCGTGTTTACGCAAATCAATATGTGCAAATACGGGTTTTCCGCTCATTGTACGTTCTATTGTTATTCCTGATACCTGTGCCATAATTTTACTGTTATAAATATAATACAAAGGTAAGAAGTTTGTTTTATATTGCAACCGTTTTGAACTATATTTCCAAATCAAAACAACGCATCAGTTCAAAAAACATTATAGATGTGAAGTAATTCGGGATTTTTTGCCAATATGTTTTATTGAAGATAATTTATACTTATTTTTGTATTTTGTAATATCCTTATCCATATATTCGTTAATCATTAAAATTATTAGAATGTGGTTATTTTTTTGAAAAAGAATTTTTTATAAAAATTTTAAATGAAATTGAACGCGATTATAATGGACATGGGGAATCTTTAAATCTTGAATAAAGCATAACAGCTTTAACAAAGCATAAGCTGTTATGCTTTGTTAAATTAATTGTTTTTTTTACTGTTTTCATCAGTAGTTTTGGGCGGCGGTGACGGCGGGGCTTCATAAGTAAAATCTTTTTTAATCACTTTTTCCCTTTCGCCACCCCAATTCAGCCGATCGGGTGCCCCGCCTTTAGGCATAGAATCCGGTTTTTTGCCGTTTGAATTTTGCTTTGCCATTTTTAATGTATATTTAATTTATTTTTATGGAAACTTTTGCCGCTATATGGTTGATAGTATGGTGTTTTATTAATGGCACTCTATGTTTTTTTTCTTATTCGTGTGATTGTGGAAAATATTTTTTCTCCACGGAATTTTACTTATCGCAATCCTCCACCGCCTCCACCGTCTTCGAAGAAGAAGAAGAAAGATTGACATTGTATCGTGTTTTCAAATACTCATTTGTTTGCTCGATACCTTTTTTATCCGCTTTTTTGAGTTTATTTATATTAAGCTCATCTTTAGCGGTTTCAATCGGATAGACCGTTTCACGTAATTGATAGTATTCTTTCATTGCCGTTTCGGTATCAATCATATTCATATTGTATTTTAACCAAAGGCTTTCCAATTTATTGAAATAAGCAATGTACTGACTTCTCAACTCACACAGTTTCCTGACTATTTCGTTATCAATAACGATGGTATCCTTTACTGCCGCAATAACTTGAGAAACGGCAATAATGAAAAAACAAACCGAAGATATAACAGCTGCTTTTTCAGGAAATAATTTCCAGAAAGCCCATGAAACACTTCCGAAAACAGAAAATGCCAATATAACTATGCTGATCCATTTTCTGAAATCTATCTTTATTCCTGTATATTGAGACATATATTGCTCCCAATATTTTGCATGTACCATTTCATACCATATATGACTTCTAATTAAATCATTCATATCTCCCTGATTATCATCACAAAACTATATTTAACTTTGCTTACTTTTCCCTTAATTCTATGTGTTTCATTTATTAATTATTATTATTTATTTCAAAGATGAATATTGCTGAAATAACTTAATTCTACTGAATATTTATCTTTTTTCTCGCTCAATATCAAATGAATATTTAGGCATTCGTTCAGATAAGAAATATTATTATTTGACTCTATCTTGTTATTCCCATATTCTCTTTCAAGAAATTTTTTAATTTTGAAATATGTATTCAGTGTACATGCTTTTTCGTCAAAAAATTTCTTGAAAATAATACCACTTAATTCATTCCCCTTGTTAAATATGAATTTTATATAATCAAAATCAATATCTAAACTACCGCTATTTTTCTCTTGAAAGTATTGGTTTTTAATTATTAAATAATTATCTTCTTCTTTGTCTATTTTTATATTTTGAGTACCGCTCCAATTTTTTAAATTATCCCTTGAAATTCCAAATGCTATGCCTTTACTTCTATCATCTTTATGCGCAAAAAATTCTATGCTTCTAATTTTAATCTCATTTTCCATAACTCTATTATTTATTTAATATTTCAATATTATTCTCTCCAAACTCAAATTTGAATACTTGTTCTTTTTTCTCTCTTCCAAATTCAAGGATAAGTTTTCCTTTTATTTCCGGCTTAGTCATGTAATATTCTGTATTACATTCGTCTTTTTGTCTGTAATACTGAAAAAAATCAAAATCTAATGCCTCCGATATTCTTATAAGCAAATCAGTATCGAGACTATTTTTTTCAAAAACCATTTTTACAACATTTTGTCTTTGAATATTAATCAATTGGCCAAACTTCATCTTAGACATACCGAGTTCTAATACCCGATTACTAATGATTTCACCTATGTGAATCCTATTATACTTCATTGTAATAAAACTAATATTAGTTATCTTATTGATTTACAGATATGTGTAATATTTATAATGTTAAAAAATATTAAATTGGCGCAATATTATGCGAATAAAATATATTCATAGAATATTATATATTACATTTGCACCCTAAATATACGAGCAAAAAAGCAGAATAACAAATTTAACATTAAGATTATGCAAAAGGAAAACCAAAGATTCAGAGACTATTGGATGCAACTTGGGAAGTTGGAAAAGGTTGCATTACGCAGGAAGATTATAGATGCCTGTTATATACAATACCCTACCGTGTCGAACTGGCTGATTGGTCAGTGCCGTATTCCGGTTTTGGCACAGAAGGAAATTACGAAGATTATCGGGATTGATATTTTCTCGGATGAGGTTATTGAAGAAAATAAATAAAGCCATGAAATTATCGCCCATCCGGACGAAAATATTGAATATTTAATCGAAGAATAACCCATGAAACTAATAAAAGGCAGTAAAGCTCTTGCGAAGGAATTGCACGTACATCCCATTACCATATGTATTTGGTTAAAAAACGGCAAAATAAAACCCCACAGGAGAATCATGAATACAATATTCTATGATTTGGATGACCTGTTTCCGAATAATCAAAAAAGAAAAAGAATTTAATCCAAAAAACAAAATTATCATGGAAGAATTTGAAGTTTTTGCATTGCTTGTCGTGATTCTGTTAATTATTATCGCCGTTGCTGTATGTCTTATTTACAGATCATTATACAAAATACTTGAGGTACTTGATAAAATGGCCGATGACATATTTCATATAAAGTTCGGAATAAGTGACATATCCGTTATTTGTAGTTTACTTATAAGGAAGAAATACGGGGTAGATGTAACAGAATTAAAAAAATTTATAAAATAACACGCCATGTACACCGACTACGACTATTCAGCTTACATAGCCCACCTGTACGGCCTCGCCGAGATTTTCGGCCCCGCCGAAACCGACGAACCCGATGACCGTCCCCTGTGCGGCAACTGCGGAGACCCGTGCGACGAGCTGTATGAATACGAAGGGATGAAAATCTGTCTTGCATGCCTTGAGGCATACGAAAACGAATAAAAAAAGACATAAACACTCACAAAATATTTGCAACAATGAAAAAAAATTATTGGTATAAAGACAATTGGTACGGCGACATCAATTATTTTGAGACAATCGGAGCCGCGAGAGAATCGGCACAAAAAGAGAGCGGCGTTTACAATATAACCATATATGGAATTAACGGTTATAAGGAAACGGTAAAAACACAGGGTATTGTTTATCCGTAAATATTGAAGCTATGAAAACCTGTTTAGAAGATCAACGGCGTGACGGTGAAGTATTCATTTGCAACGTGAAAACAACAATGGAAAAATTCACATGGGAAACGGAATTTATAACGGCGGCCAACCTGATGCGGCACAAATTCTCCGATAGGGTGAGCGTATATACCGATCTGGGGGACGGTCTCATCCGGATATGCAAAGACGGAGCGGCGGTCAACACCATAGACGGATCGGAAATGACAATCACGGAGTATGAAAAACTCCTTGTCCAAACGGCGGAAGAAGCCGAGACCCTGAAAAATCTTAACAGGGCGGATACAACCGATTAGATCAACAATCATTTAACCCAAAAAAACAATGACACTTGAAATCATCATCATCACCCTTGCCTATTGCATCATCGCGGGAATCATCATGCTGTTGGTCAAAGGGGGACACAAATACAAATAAAACAAAGGAGGAAACAAACATGAATGAAACATTTGAAAAATTCAAAGCGGAAATATTAAGGCGGGCCAAAGAAACCGGTGCGTGTAAAGATGAGTACAAACGTGCCTGTCAATCCGGAGACTTCAGAGATCTGATGCAGGTTATTAAAGATAACTTCCACTTTGCGGTAAATCGTAAAGTTATCGACCCTTCTTTAATTGAAACTTATAAAGAGGAGTTTAACGCGAATCAAATTTATTGCAATGTGAACGTTTCCGGAGGCTTTTTGCTTGTATCGGGCAATGCAACCGTAAGAGCATCGGGCAATGCAACCGTAGAAGCATCGGGCAATGCAACCGTAAGAGCATGGGACAATGCAACCGTAATAGCATCGGGCAATGCTTATATAACTTCTTTATATACTATTGAGTGCAAACTGAATGATAACGCTATTTACAGGATACGCGAAAGTAATACCGTAAGGTACGTTTCCGATAAGATCAAATTTGAACACGGTTAAATATTTAACATTCCCGAAACAACACAGGCGGCAGAGGCGGAACGGAAAGACGCACAAAGCGCATGGCATGGACGGAGTGAAAGGCCCCGGTGGTTTGCAGGTTTAAAAGAAAGCCGACAGGGGAAATGCGCAAATCCTGCATACCGGGTTCGACTCCCGGCTGCCGAACCAAATAGAAATCGAATTACAATCATTAATCATTAAACAAACGGGAATCATGGAAAAAGAAGAAATCACGGGAAAAGAAGACCCCCAAAAAACAGGATTGAAATCCCCTGCCGGAATGACCATCGCCGAGCTGATCGCGGAAGTATTGATTCTGCGGGAAGATCTCGAAACAGAGCGGAAGAACCTCGAAAGAGAAAGGGAATGCAAGGCAAGATTTTTCGACCTTTATCAAAAAACCAGAGAAAAGTCCGACGCCTTCAGACAAGCCATAGAGAGCCTTCTCGCATTCGCGAAGAATTAAACCGGACAATCATGGAAGAAAGCATCAGACTCGTTCAAAGCCCGGTCATCCGGCACAACCTTGCCGAAACGGGAAAAAGCGTTACCGCAAGAATATCGGCACTCAATCTTGAAAATCTGGTGGCGACGGAAGACACCGTCAAAACCCTGAAATCATTGCGTGCGGAATTAAACGGGGAGGCAAACGTATTCGAAGCCCAACGGAAAGCGGTGAAAGAGGCCGTATTGTCTCCGTACAACGAATTCGAGGCCGTTTACAAAACGGAAATCAACGAAAAGTACAAAAATGCCGACACGCTCCTGAAGGAAAAAATCAACGCCTTCGAGATGAGCATAAAGAGGGAGATAAAAAACAATCTGACGGCCTGGTTCAATGAGATATGCGCCGTCGAAGGAATCGGCTGGCTGACCTTCGACCGGTTGAACATCGAGATCAATCTCTCGACGGGCGAAAAAAAGTACAGGGAGCGGATCAGCGGGGAAATCGGGAGGATCAGGGATGATCTTGCCATGATCGCCTCCGACGGATATTCCGCCGAAATTCTGGTCGAATACAAAAAAACGCTCAACGCACCGCAGGCCGTTCAAACGGTGAGACAGCGGAAAGAAGCCGAAAGAATCGAGGCCGAAAGAATAAGGGATGACAGAACGGCCCTGCGTACAAACCTGCTGCTGGGATTATCCTTTGTCTATCACGACCTGACGAAAACCTACAATTGGATTTTTGACGAATCGGTGATGATCCCCTTTTCCGAGGTGGAGAATCTGCCGGAGGAGGAATGGGACAACCGTTTTGCCTCTCCGGAAGCAAAAGCGGCATGCAAAAAGGACGGAACCCAAGCCGCCGTAACGGTGCTGAAAGCCCCCGAAACGGTAGAACACCCGTCCGCCGAAACGGAAGAAGGAGAAAAAGAAGAAATCTTCAACGCAAAATTCATCGTTTCCGGCACATACACCCGATTGAAAGCGCTCGGAGAATTTTTGAAATCGAATAATTATAACTATCAAAACATAGATTGACATGGAAACAACCGGTGAATTATCATTAATCAAAACAGCGCAGGAAAAATTTGAACTTGCCTGTAAGGATGCCGAAAGCTTACGGATCGTAAATAATTTCGGGGCTGCATTTGCTGCCGTAAATGTCGTATCCCTGTTGAGGGAAGCATTGACGGATGAAGTCATGAATAAAGTCTTCATGCCGTTAATGAATACGAAAGTAGGTTTTTTGACCGACAGACCGCAAAAAGACAAAGCGACGGGCAGGATAACCAAACCGGCGTATGAGGTGCAGGTTGTCAGGGATGCCATCATTGACGGAGTTTCAATCGGACTTTTACCGACCGGAAATCAGATGAACATCATAGCCGAAAGAATGTATCCGACAAAAGAAGGTTATACGAGCCTGTTGAGAAAATTAGGAGTAAAATATATTCTTGATATTTCATACGATAAAGGGCAAAATCCGAATTTTGCTGAAATTCCGGTGAAAATATCATATGAGTATAACGGTGAAAAGAACTCGTTCATAATCACCGCAACGGTAAAAAAAGATTCTTGCAGTTCTCACGATCTGCTTCGCGGAAAGGCCGAGCGCAGAGCGAAAAAGGCATTATACGAATACATCACGGGTTGTGATTTCGGAGATGCGGATGAATTTTCATCCTACGAAGATGTCACTCCGAGAATGAATCCCCGACAAATTATAAGCCAACCCGAACCGGATCAACCGCAGCAACCTGAAATTACGCAACCTCAAAAAACAGTCAAAATTTAATGTACCGGATCATCTCCTCCTCAAGCAAAGGGAATGCCGTTCTCTATTTCGATACGGTTCTGGTGGATTGCGGCATTCCTTACAGCCTGTTGAAACCTTATGCCGGAGGGATAAGCCTTGTTCTGCTTACCCACATCCACAAGGATCATTTCAACATAAGCACGATAAAGAGGCTTGCGTCCGGGCGTCCGTCATTGCGCTTCGGCTGCGGGGAGTTTCTGGCGGAATGCCTGACGGGAATACGGAACACGGACATCTATCAACCGGGTAAAATATATGATTACGGACAATTTGAAATCAGCCCCGTGGTGCTGTATCACGACGTCCCCAATTTCGGATACAGGATATTCAAAGACGGTAAAAAGATAATCCATGCAACCGACACCTATACCCTTGACGGTATATCGGCAAAGAATTACGATCTGTATGCGCTTGAGGCGAACTACGATGAGGAAAGGGTTTACGAAGTGATAAGGGAAAAGGAGTCAAAAGGGGAATACGCCCATCAGAAGGGAGCGGTCAACAGTCATTTGAGCCTGCAACAGGCCCAAAACTTCGTGATCCGGAACGCGGGAGAAAAATATGAATTTGTAATGCTTCACCAATCGGGTGAATTTTAATACGGTTAAAAAACATGTCCGAAATCATCACCCCCTACGATCAATTACTCCTCGAAGCGGAGCGGATCCAATCCTTCGCCGAGATAACCGCAGGCGACGACCCGCAGGAAATCGCAGAGAGAATAACGGATTGCGGCGTATACATTGCCCGGACGGGAAAGATGCTGGCCGACGCGAAATATCTTCTGAATCTGAAGAAAAGAAGCGAGACGATGCTGTTGATAACCGGAGTGATTTCCGTAGAAAAACTGTCCGCCAAAGTCCAGAACTCGCTGATCGACAGCATTTGCAGGGACGAACAATATCTGGTGGACTGGATCGAGCGGTTAAACAGGGCGGTAACGCATCAGCAGGAAGCGATGAGATCATTATTAAGCTACGAGAAAGAAAATTTAAGAATCGCAAAAACAGGGTATTAAAAAATAACAGTCATGAAAGGAATAAAGTTGGAGAAATTAACGGACGATTTTAATAAATAAATTTTCAAGTAACGAAAATGAACCTGAAAACAAAGCTCGACCGCATCTTCTCCGAATACATCCGTCTTCGCGACACGGATGAATACGGATACGGCAGATGCATCTCCTGCGGGAAGACCGTACACTGGAAAAAAGCCGATTGCGGACATTATGTAAACCGCAGGCATTTAAGCCTGAGATACGACGAGAAGAACTGCAATCTGCAATGCCGGGCCTGCAACCGTTTCGACGAAGGGAACATGATCGGCTACGGTCACGGTCTGGTGGAGAAATACGGGGATTCCGTGATCAATTACCTGAATGTGAAGCGGTACAACCCCTGCAGGATCGGGAAAGCGGAATACGAGGCCCTGATTAAGCATTACGAAGCAAAAGTGAAAGAACTTGAGAAACAAAAAACAGAATAAATTTTTTATTTATCGTAATATCAACAATCAATTAAAAACAAGACTTATGGAAAAACATTTAGGAAAAGAGTATCCCGACAAGTCACAACGCGAAGCCTTTTTGAGAGACAATTGCGATAAGGTTGAGGAAAAAGGGTACATGAAGCCTTTCACCCCGGATCAATTGCAGGGACGCAAAGAAGCCCTTGCCGATGTGTCGATTTCAATTGAAGAAACCG
>JGI24699J35502_11133543_pt1 | contig 11698 bp, 13 predicted proteins | sample TergutMp193P4_FD_35502 | JGI IMG/M metagenome (IMG submission 35502) | reverse complement strand
ATTACGATCCGGCGAGCGGAAGGTTTCTGACAATGGATCCGCTGGCAGAAAAGTATTATAGCATCAGTCCGTATGTGTACTGCTTGAATAATCCGATGAACAGGATTGATCCGGATGGAAGAGATTGGTTTACAGATAACGATGGAACGTATCAATTTAATCCGAACATAAAATTACAAGATGATTTACAAAAAGGACAAACTTATGTTGGGGCCACTTATCAAGTCACAAACAAAAATGGAAATGTAACAGAAGACTATAGAGTTGATGGCAGCATTATGTTTTCAAACGAAGCAAGTGGATATGCTCGAATATGGAATAATACTCAAAAAACTGGTAATGAAGAAATGGGGGTGATAAACAATAATGGGGTTTTGGTTCTTCCCAGTTGGGCTAATGGTACTAAAGATTCTAAGGTAAAAGAATATGGATATTCTTTTGAAGACGGAAAATTTAAGGATGCTGTAACAGGTAAAAAATTATCATTTTCAGGAACTGTTCATACACATCCTGCGCTTGAAACAACTGAAAAGGGGATAATTAACCATGCTTGGATGGGGCCAAGTGGTGAGGATTATAAGTATTTTAGGGAACAAACTCCTAATATTCCTTTTTACGTCATAACTGCCGATGGGGTAGTACATGGTTTTATCTCACGAATTCCCGAAGGGGCGGATCCTGTGAATTTTGGTGGGAAAAAGCGATATATTGAGGATATTGTTTTTGGCAATTATTCATTAAAAAATAGAAGAAAATGAAAAAGAGCAGAAATTTAGTAAAGAATACAATTTTTGTTTTGCTCATTTTCATTCTTTTTTCCTCTTGTAAGAATCAAAAGACTATAAATTCTCTACCAATAGACAGGATATCTGTGATTGAATACAGGTATTTGAATGTGAATGAATGGAAGTTTCAAATAGTAGGTTTCAGTGAAATGGATAAAAACTTTAATTTGAAGTCTGTATTATATGGTTATGACGGTTTTTATTATTGTAATTCAAATATCATTATTCCGGATAGTATTAAGGATAAAATCTCAAAAATAATTTTAAATTATCAATTAGATACGGCTTTTCTTTATACAAAAGGGCCTCGAATATATGACGGAAACTCATATCGATTTGTTATAGAGAAAAACAATAAGGAGAAAACTGAAATTAAGTTTGAACCGGAATTTTTACCAAGTGATTTATTGATTTTATATAAGTACTTATATGAAGATCAACAAGATTCTCTTAAAAAAAATTCTTATGAGGATTTGTTTAACAAGTTTGAAGAACAAGTCAAGTCAGAGGTAGTGAGGTAAAAAGTAAGCTATCCATTTATACAAATTCAGAATTAATATAAAAGGGTCATGTCACAAATTAACTGAATATTTACAGTAAAGCATTTATTATTATAGCTTTAGCTTCCTAAATCAGTAAATTTGTGACATGAATGAATAGCTTGCGGGTTCTGATATGGACGTCGCCAGTGTGGATTTTCCGGCAAATACGCTTAATCGCAACAGGCGATTAAAGACTGTTATGTCGACTTTGAAGTACCTTACAACGGAACGGATAACGACGATTACGTAAACGGTGTTTGAATAATCCGCTGAGGTATGTAGACACAGACGGGAGATTTGTTGGAACAATTGTCGGCACAATTGTTGGAGGCGCTTCCGGAGCATATAAAGCTTATAAAAACGGAACCGATGTGTGGGCTGGAGCTGCTGAAGGCGCTGTTGCGGGTGCAATTACCGGAGCTGCTGTCGATATAGCGGTTGCAGCTACGGTTGCGACGGGGGGTGGCGCCTTGGTTGTTATGGGTGTAGGTGTTGCAGCAGGCGCTGCGGGCGGAGCTTTTGGTGGAGTTGCGGGAGATGTTACTGGACAAGTGGTTGATAAAATGAAAAATAATAATAAATCTTTTTCAGAAGCATTAAATAATGTTTCTATTGGAAACTTTAAAAATAAAGCAGCAGATGGTGCAATTAGTGGTGCCGTTAGTGGATTTGCAGGAGGCGCTTTAGGTATTATAGGAAAAACTGCAGAAGCATCGACAAAAGCGCTTCAATCAACGATGTCCAACAATATTACTACAACAGCTACAACTCTGACTACACAAGGGGCATCTCAAGGAACTGTAAATACAGCAGTAAACAGTCTAACCAAAGGAATGGGTACGGCAGGTTCTAATACTGTAAATTCGATGATTAAAGTAGAAGCTGCTGCAGGAACGGTAAGTGAAACGACAATAAAAGTTGCAGAAGATCAATTGAAAAAGAGAGGAAATTTAAAATGAATACATTTATGAAAATTGTTTTTTATGTTGGTTTCCTTTTTTTTGGAGGAGGTTTTTTAATTGGTTTTGGGCAATTTACCTTATATAATGGTTTTGGAAATATATTTGAATACATAGAACCAAATAATGTCAAATATACAATACGAATAGATACAGTAAATCAAAGCGAAAGATATATTATTAATTATTCGTATATAGTAAATAGTAAGTTATATAATGCCAAAGATATGTTTTATAGTTCATATATTAAGGAAACTGGTAAAAATATAGAAAGGATATACTATAATAAACTTTTTCCTTCTATAATATATGTTGAAGACAATTACTTAGATATTAGAAGATCTAAAATCAATATGATTGTAATGGGTTTTTTTTTTCTATTCATATTTTTGATATACAAATTTGCAGATATGGATAAGTGGATTGGAGTATATACAAGAGGAGAATATAAAAGCAGTAGAAAGAAATAGTTAGAGGTAAATTTGCATTTCAGCATGACAATCAATTTTCTGAATTCTGCTAAAACTGATAATTTTGGGGATAAAGCCGTAAATGGAGCTGTAACAGGAGCTGTTAGTGGACTCACAGGAGGCGCTTTAGGTGTTAGAAAATAAGCTATTTTTAAGTAGTTTTCTCTTCAATGGAGGCTTTATCTCTCAAATACAGAATTTTCCTAAAAACAAAGAAGAAATTGAAGATGGGAAGATTGTTTCAGACTAATTTAGAACAGCTTATGAATCCAATTAAAATAACTTTACTTACTTTAGGAGCATGGATAATGCTAACAATCATATATGTTTTTTCTGTTGAAGATGCATCGGAAAAACCTTTTGCTGTTGCAGTATATTCTTTTTATTTAGCTCCATTTGTTTGTACGATTGCTTTTATTATTAGTTTATTCTTTTATCGTTCCTGGACAAGCAATCATAAAATAGCTATTGTTGCAATCTCGGCTTTACTAATTAGTTGGGCTTTATATATAGTTTTTTATATAGGGTCACTGTTTATATAATTAACGGACAATGGCGTTATTTTCCTATTCATATCTTCTGTTATAGATATTAAGATATATATTTGATAAAGCGATTGTAGATAATTTTGACTTATTACATATCAATATACTGGCGCGATTTCATTGACCATTTGCGGGGCCATCCGTGACGAGAACGATAGGGCACTGGAAAATGACGAATATCACTACAAGAATTGAACCGTATATTTGAATGTGCCGATTTTTATGTCGATTCCTTTTCCATATTGGAGATTTTTTAGTAATTTAGCATGCTTTTTGGCGCTACGCGCTTATATTAAACTAATAATTATATAAATGATTGATAGTCAGGATAGAATTATCCAAGTAAATATTGAGGAACAAATGAAATCGGCATACATTGATTATTCAATGTCTGTCATAGTCTCGCGTGCCTTACCCGATGTGAGGGATGGCTTTAAGCCTGTCCATCGGAGAATATTATTCGGGATGAATGAATTGGGAAATCATTCGGATAAACCGTACAAAAAATCCGCCAGAATTGTAGGGGAAGTATTAGGAAAATATCACCCGCATGGCGACAGTTCCGTCTATTTATCTATGGTACGGATGGCTCAGGACTGGTCTTTGCGTTACCCGTTGGTAGACGGGCAAGGAAATTACGGTTCAGTAGACGGCGATGATCCCGCTGCAATGCGTTATACCGAAGCGCGGTTAAGCCGATTGGCGGAGGAAATGCTGCGCGACATCGACAAGGATACGGTGGATTTCATTATGAATTTCGACGATACCTTGAAAGAACCGGCGGTACTTCCGACTCGTATTCCTAATTTATTGATGAACGGCGCTTCCGGTATTGCGGTCGGGATGGCGACCAATATGCCGCCGCATAATCTTACCGAATGTATCAACGGCGTCGTAGCTTATATCGATTCGCAAGGAGAAATAGATGTGAATGGATTGATGCAGTACATAAAAGCTCCTGATTTTCCCACTGGCGCAACCATTTATGGATACCAGGGCGTACGCGACGCCTTCGAAACCGGCAGGGGACGGATCGTTTTAAGAGGTAAAAGCGAAATTGAAGTACATAATAATAAGGAAACCATTGTAATAACCGAAATTCCCTACATGGTCAATAAAGCGGAATTGATTAAATATATCGCCGATTTGGTCAATGAAAAGCGGCTGGAGGGAATATCGCATGTCAATGACGAATCCGACCGATCGGGAATGCGCATCGTAATTGATGTGAAAAAAGATTTCAATTCGAGCGTAATCTTGAATAAACTTTATAAATTGACCGCCCTGCAAACGGCTTTCAACGTAAATAATATCGCTTTGGTGAAAGGCCGGCCGGTGACCTTGAATTTGAAAGACTTGATCCGTCATTTTGTGGATCATCGCGTCGACGTCGTGTTGCGCCGTACCCGATTTGATCTGAACAGGGCTGAACAACGGGCGCATATTGTGGAAGGATTGATTATTGCTTGCGATCATATCGACGAAGTAATCGCTATTATTCGTGCGTCGCAAAACCCGAATGAAGCGGTGGAACGTTTGATGGAACGATTCGGCTTGACGGAGATACAAGCGCGAGCCATTGTGGAAATGCGTTTGCGCCAGTTGACCGGTCTAGAACAGGACAAACTTCGCGCCGAATACGACGAATTATTAAAAACAATTGCTTATTTAAAAGAAATATTGTCCAACAGGGATCTTTTAATGAGCGTAATCAAAGATGAACTGATTGAAATAAGAGAAAAATACGGCGACGCAAGGAAAACTGAAATTGTTTATGCTACCGAAGATATGTCGCCCGAAGATTATTACTCCGACGACGAAATGATCATCACAATTTCTTATATGGGCTATGTCAAGCGAACGCCTTTGGCTGAGTTCAAAGCCCAAAACAGGGGTGGAATAGGCGTCAAAGGTTCTGAAACCCGCGAAGAAGATTTCGTAGAATACATTTATCCGGCTACAATGCACGATACCATGATGTTTTTTACCCAAAAAGGCAAATGTTATTGGCTGAAAGTATATCAAATTCCGGAAGGAACAAAAACCTCGAAAGGACGCGCTATTCAGAATTTGTTGAATATTGATCAAGACGATAAAGTCAAAGCTTTTGTGCGAGTCAAACAATTGAGCGACAGCGATTTTGTAGAATCTCACTATTTGGTGTTCTGTACCAAAAAGGGAGTGATCAAAAAAACCTTGCTGGAAGCCTATTCGCGTCCCCGTCAAAACGGCGTAAATGCAATCACTATTAATGAAGACGACGAGGTAATAGGCGTACGGATGACCAATGGACGAAATGAGATTATTATTGCGAACCGTAACGGACGCGCTATTCGTTTCAACGAATCGAAAGTCCGGAGCATGGGACGTATGGCCACCGGCGTGATTGGCATGACACTGGATCCGGAAAATGATGAAGTGGTCGGTATGATCTGCATCAAGGATACGGAAAAAGAAAGTATTTTGGTGGTTTCGGAACAAGGATACGGAAAACGCTCCAAAATAGATGATTACAGAATCACCAACCGAGGAGGCAAAGGCGTGAAAACGTTGAATATCACCGAAAAAACAGGACCGTTGGTGAGCATCAAAACAGTCACCGATGAAAACGATTTGATGATTATCAACAAATCGGGTATTACCATCCGTATGAAAGTATCGGATTTGAATATCATTGGACGGGCTACGCAAGGCGTGAAATTGATCAATCTTGGAAAAAGAAACGATGAGATCGCATCCGTTTGCAAGGTCATGTCTGAAAAAGAAATTGAAAAAATTGAAAATACGGAGGAAAAACGGTTGGATGATAAAAATATCTCCGAAAATGAGCCGGAAATACCAGAGGTTGACGATTAATTTTGTATTTTTACAGCCGAAAAATAAAATTTAATAATAATAAGTAGAGAGGTTATGAAAAAGTCAGTATTCACATTAATGTTATGTTTGCTTGTAGGAATCGCTTTTGCTCAGAAAAAAGCGGTTAGTGCGGTAAAGAATGAAATCAAAAGTTCGAGCCCAGATATTGAAGAAGCACGTAAAACAATTAAGGAAGCATTGGAGAATCCGGAAACAGCGAATGATGCAGAAGCATGGTATGTGGCCGGCTTAGTCGAAAACAAACAATTTGATACGGAACGATTGAAAGAGGTGGTTAACATTGCACCCAATGAAGATGTTATGTATCCCGCTCTTATTGCCATTTATCCGTATTTTGCCAAAGCAGACGAGTTGGATCAGTTGCCCGACGAAAAGGGGAAAGTCAAACTCAAATACAGAAAAGACATCAAATCTATTTTGATGGTTAATCGTCCCTATTATGTCAACGCAGGCGCCTATTTTTACGATAAAAAAGATTTCCAAAAAGCCTACGAAAATTTCAGGTTCTATGGCGATATGGCTAAACTGCCGATGTTTGCAGGCGATGAAAGCAAATTTGAAAAATTGGCAAACGATACGAATGCAATTAAATACCGTTATTTTGCGGCTTTATCCGCTTCTTTAATTCCCAATCACGATGCGGCTATCGAACTTTACAACGAAATCAAAGACTTGGGTTTTAATGAAGAAGAAATTTACAGACAATTAGCGAGCGAATATCATCAGAATAAGGATAGCGACAATTTTGCGACAATTTTGGAACAGGGTGTCGCGAAATTTCCGAAAGAACCTTATTTTATGTTGAATTTGATTAATGTCGAAATCAATAAAGGCCAAACAGAGGAAGCAATTTCTCTTTTGAACAAGGCTACTCAGGCAACTCCAGACGATCCTCAACTGTATGATGTTTTGGGGTTGGTATATGAAAACAGCAACCAGATTGATCTGGCTATCGAAAACATAAAAAAAGCGCTGGAAATCAATCCTGATTATGCCGACGCTTTGTCTCACATGGGACGGATGTACTACAATTTGGGAATAACAACCAGAGGCGCTGCCGATAATAATGCTAACGATACCAATTCATACAATCGAGAAATGGAAAAAGTAAACGATTATTTTAAGCAAGCGATCCCTTATTTTGAAAAAGCTTACAACCTGAATCCCAAAGATTCGGATGCTGTTTATGCTTTGCGCAACATCTATTACAGTTTGGGGCAAAATGAAGAATATACGAAATGGGATGAAATTTATTCCAATGGAAAATAACGCTCCTTTATAAGGAAATGCTTACATTTCAAGTCTGGTCATAAATAAAAATGTGTAATTAAAAAATTTATTGAAATGAACGAAAAAATTGGTAATGATGCGGGTCGTGTATGGTCCGTTTTAAATGAAAATGGGACTAAAACGATAAAAGAACTGAAAAAAGTGACTAAATTAAGTGAGAAAGAAATTTATGCCGCTATTGGCTGGTTGGCGCGCGAAGAAAAACTGATTTTTGATCAAAAGGAAGACGATAAAGATATTTATTTATCGCTTATAAAATGAATTACCTTCCGTTGGGGATGAATTGTTAGCTCAGTCGGTTCAGAGCGCTGCCTTGACAGGGCAGAGGTCGCCGGTTCGAGCCCGGCACAATTCACGCGAAAGGAGAGGAGAAGAGTTGGAAGTGGAAACCATAAAATTTTCATTTTCAACTCTTTGCTTTAATAGCGTCGGATATCCCATCCGAAAAAATCCGAAAATCAAATGGATATTGAACAAATGCTAAAGCTCTATTTCCAATTACAATATCAAATGACTAACCGTTGGCTTAGAGCGTATGGACTTCATCCCTACGTTGCATATCTGTTGCTGTCCGTTGTTTTTGTGGGATTTTCTATTTTACTTTTTTTTCAAATTGCCTTTGCACCCTACCTTTATCCGCTCTTTCCTCTGTACTGCTCACTCAATCTAGCAGAAGCGGGTAGAAACGATTTTCTCAAGATTTGTTTCAAAGACAAAACATACAAAGTCATTCGCATCATGGAAAATATACTGATCGCCTTTCCGTTTATTGCATTTCTATTGTATAAACATTATTTTTTAGTTGCATTTCTCCTGGCTTGCTTATGATTCTTTTCGTTGCCGTAAACAGGCGTTCCCGATTTTCCTTTGTCATTCCAACGCCGTTTGCTAAAAATCCTTTTGAATTTACGGTTGGATTTCGGAATATCTTTTATCTCTTTGCCTTGGCTTATGGATTAACCATAATTGCCGTTGTTGTCGATAATTTCAATTTGGGTGTTTTTGCATTGATACTTACGTTAGTAGCGCCATGTAGTTTTTATGTAAAGCCGGAAAATCCCTACTATGTATGGCAGTTCAGCCGGTCGCCTGCACCGTTTTTATACTACAAAATGAAGACAGCGTTGATCTATTCGTTGAAGCTGAGCTTCCCCGTTATTTTGATTTTAAGCCTTTTTTATATCGAAAATATAGGAATTCTATTTTTTTGTTTTTTCTTGGGATATGCTTTTCTGGTATTGTTTATATTCATCAAAGTATGCAGCTTTTCCTCACGAAGCAGGCATTTTGGAGGGTATTGTGATAATGCTTTGCATCTGCTTTCCTCCTTTGCTTATCATTATGATACCCTATTATTTCAACCAATCGGTCAAGCAACTTCAACCGCTTTTACCATGATAGAAACCGTTCAATTATCCAAACAATACGGAACAGTGCAAGCGCTTCAAAATGTTTGCTTGCGCTTTGAAGATGGAAAAACAGTAGGGATCGTAGGAGAAAATGGGGCGGGCAAAACCACGCTTTTTCGTTGTATGGCCAGATTGGAAACTTATGACGGGAAAATTCTTTCCAACTGGAACCCATTGAAAAACTATCTCGGTTTTTACCGACTGAACCTTATTTTTTCTCCAAAATAACGGCTAAAGAATACATCCAATTGTTGGCTAATGCACGGGATAGAAAAATTAAAAACATCGAACAGCAAAACATTTTTGATTTGCCTTTGAATCAATACGCTTCTACATTCTCGACCGGTATGAAGAAAAAACTGGCCCTATTAGCAATTCTTTTGCAGGGAAACCAATGCTTCATTTTGGACGAACCGTTCAACGGCGTTGACATTCAAAGCAATCTTATGATTACGGAAATTATCCACAAATTAAAGGCATTGAACAAAACAGTGATCCTTTCTTCCCATATTTTTTCGACTCTAAGCGATACTTGCGACGAAATCTATTTGTTTCGTCAAGGACAATTGCTGCACTCTGTTCCTCACTCTGATTTTGACAGCTTGGAAGCGGAGATGAAAGCGTTTTCGATTGGAAATAAAATCGAACGATTGGAATTGATATAAAACGGTCATTCTGTCGTTTGTATATTCATTCGGATACGCCATTCTTGCGGATAAAGATTGTTGGCTCTGTGATTGATATTTTTGATAAAACCCAAAGGCTGCTGTAGATAAGAGACTAAGGCATATCCTTTCGGAAAATGGACAGGTATATCGGATAGGGCTTCTTTCCGGAGGTATTTTAAACTGGCTTCTTTGCTCAATTCCAAAATAGGAAAGGACGGTTTTGAAAGGAAATTAGACATGGCAAGAGCATGAGCTGGAATCATATCTTTTCCTTTCGTTTCGCCTAATGGTATGCCGGCTGAAACTATTTTTAACCGGTTTTTCAAAAAAAGATAATCCTCTTCATGCGTCGACGGAATAGCTATAAAAGCGTTGCTTTCCGGAAAAATAACAAAACTGTTGGGATCCGTTAGTCCCATTTTCAATTCCTGCGGAATCCGGTGCAAATGATGATCTCTTTTTTTCCCATTTCTTCTACTTTCTTTATTTTTTTCAGAATCCTCTTTTTTTCGCACCGCCGTAATAAAGAAACCTTCTCCTTTCGTTTGATGAGGAAAAAAACGGTGAACGGCTTCTGTCGGTTCCGCTCCTAAATTCTGACAAATCCATACAATATTATCTTCGTTTTCTTCCCTGTTGTAAGTACAAGTGCTGTAAATCAATAATCCGCCCGGCTTCAAAGCCTTCCAACTATTTGCGAGGATTCTTTTTTGCCTTTCTGCGCAGAATCGTACTTGTTCGACCGACCATTCCCGGATGCTTTCGGGGTTTTTTCGAAACAGACCTTCGCCAGAACAAGGAACGTCTGCCACGATCAGATCGAAAAAATGCTCCAGTTGACCGAAAACGGAAGGGTCGTTGTTAGTAACGATCGCATGAGGATTTCCCCATTTCACAAGATTTTCAGCCAAAACAAACGCACGCGAACGTATCGCTTCATTGGAAACTAATAGACTTCCTTCCGGTAAAATGGAGACTAAGTGCGTGGATTTTCCTCCCGGAGCCGCGCATAAATCCAAAACTTTTACGGGTTGCGAAATTTGTTTTGCTACGATTTGTTCCAAAAACATGGAGGAGGCTTCCTGTACGTAATAACAGCCGGCATGAAAAAGCGGATCGAGCGTAAACGACGGACGTCCGTTCAGGTAAAAAGCATTCGACGCCCAATATACTTTTTCGCTTGATTCGAAGGATAAAGAAGCTTTTTTTACTGGATTAATGCGGATGCTGACAGGCGATTCTTCCTGGAGAGCCTGCATAAAGGCATCCCATTCGTTTCCTAAAAGCATTTTAGTACGAGAAATAAAGGCGGAGGGTAATACAATTTTCATGTTTTGAAAATAATTTGTTTAAATGCCGAACGTATGTGCCGAACTGTTTTTTCTGTAAAGGTATGAATAGTATTTTTGAAAAAAAAGAAACCAATAAATCGTTCTTCCTTTGGTCGAATAAAAATATTGATCATAGCGTTTGAAAATTCATTGCAAGTAATCAAACAAACAATTCAGTTCGTGGTAAGTTTGGAATAAATTTATATCTTTGCAAATAAATCAAACCCAATGGTTGGTTCGGTTTTACGACAAATAATAATTACCCATTTAACTAAAAACCAGATGAAAAAAGACTTGCTGCAAGGGGGAAGATACATGAATCTCCAGACAGATTGGAGATTCAAAACATGGCGCAGGTATATTACAAAGATCGATCCTTATATTATTCGAGTTTTCCCATTCAGAATCAATCGATAAAGGGAGAATGAAATTATGAATTGAAAACTGTTTATATCATTAGCGTTTTGAATTTTCAGTTGAATCCGGACGAAGAGGGCGAATACATCGATTCTGTTTGCCTGATGAGTAAACAAACGGAAAAAATTTTTCTGAAAAGTTGAATTTCATCCAGATTGAATTGTCGCGTTTCGGAAAAACAGCGGAGGGGTTGACAAGCAATTTAGACTATTGGTTGTTTATTTTGAAACACGCGGAAAAGATGGATTCATTTCCCGAAGAAATAAAAGGGACAATAGTATGAGGATTTGTTTAAAAGGGATAGAAATAAACTATACTAAGCGTCTCAAATAAATGTATACTTATAAATTTAAAATAATGATAATCAATCGAATAAATATAAATATTAAAACTTATCAGTAAATA
>JGI24699J35502_11133544_pt1 | contig 11711 bp, 3 predicted proteins | sample TergutMp193P4_FD_35502 | JGI IMG/M metagenome (IMG submission 35502) | reverse complement strand
CATAAGCTGGCGGTCGGTATTCCCGCTCGACATGGGGAGTACCTGCGCGCCGATATTGAGCGCCCCGTAATGCGCGCCCGGCCCGCCGGTAAACAGGCCGTAGCCGTAGCAGTTCTGCACGATGTCGTCTTTGGTGCAGCCCGCCGCCGCCATGGTGCGCGACATGGCTTCGCGCCAGATGTCGATGTCCTTCATGGTGTACTCGTCAACCACGGGTTTTCCCGTCGTGCCGGAACTCATGTGCACTTCCACGATCCGGTCAACCGGACAGGCGCGCAGGCCGTGGGGGTAGTTGTCCCGCAGATCATCCTTGGTGGTAAAGGGGAGTTTTTGTAAATCGTCCAGCGAATGTATGTCCGCCGGCTTTATTTTCTTTTCGTCCATCTTGCGCCGGTAGAAAGGAACATGGGTATACAACATTTCTACCAGGTTTTTGAGATTGGCAAGCTGGAGCTTCTTCCTGGCCTGAATCTCCAAGCATTCGCTTGCAGGATTAAATATCACGTTACACTCCTAAAACCAGTTAATCCTCATACCAATAGTCATTCTAAATATTATATCAGCTTTAACATCGGATGATGCAAACCAAAATTCCGGCTCCAGATACAGGGCATAGTTCCTGAAGTACTTCCAGTTTGGCTTAAAGTATTGAAAATTAATGTTGGCTATATCCCACTGCGCTACTACGGCGCCCATGAACAGCGGAGACCGCCAATTATCCATGGTAAAGTATGAGAAATTCGCTCCCACCGCAACGTTCATTGAGTAGAACGCCCAGTCAAGCCCGAATAAATACGCAAAGGGCAGATTAAAGATATTTGCCAGTAATTTTACGCCGTACACATAACCGACATAACGGCCGCCCTCGACGAGCGGAACATAAGCGTGCAGCTGAAGACCGAAAGGATCCTCGTCGGGCGGCGCAATGCCAAACTGGAATTGCAGGCGCACATTGTCATTGAAGAGGCTCAAACCAAGCCCGACGTCAAAGTAAGTAGCGCCCAAACCTTTGACATCAAAGTACATGCCTTTTATCGCGCCCGGTACCGAGTAGAAGAATTTATCATAGGGGCGCAGACTAATATCAACGTCGGCAAGCTCGTAATTATCGCCGGCGGTTCCAAAAACATGGATGTTATCGCGGTGGACGCTGTCTTCGGGCGGCGAAACAGTTTCCACTTCCGGCAGCGTTGTATCAACATTTAACATGATGCGGCGCACCGCTTCATCGCCGTTGACAAAAACCGCCCGTACCAATACCGGCTGCGGTCCCCGGGGAAGTTCGCTGGTTTCAAGGCGGATTTTCCAGTCCGCATCGCCCTTGGTCGAATTGAACGAGCGTCCATTGTCAAAACTGACGGTAATACTGCGCACTTTTAACTGCGCCGCCTGTTCCGATCTTTCCCGGCGGGTAAGCGGCGGATCATCTTCGGCAGGCGGAGGAACGGCAATCCATGCGCTGCCTTCAAGCCAGGGACGCGCCGTTATAACGTCCCCGTCCTGGTGGCTGCCTATCTGTAATATCGGACCGTAAGCGGAATAAAATACGGTATGTTCCGGGCTTAAGATAACAGAACCGCCTTCGGCATTGTAAGACGCCATTATCTTGTACTCACCGCCTTCCTTGGTCAACATCTCTTCGGGAATATCATAGCGGAAGATTCCGTAACGTTCCACCGGCACCATACCCAATGTGTTGCCGTTCATCATCAGCCGGACTTCAGTCGGCTGGAATGATCCGGTAACGATACCGACAATATGGATGGGGCCTGAATGTTGTTCGCCGGGCAATGGATTAAAAATAGCGATCTGCGCGTTATCGTCGCGGGGATCGTAATAGATCTTTCGCGAGATCAACGTTTCGTTATCGGCAAGGTCTACCGCGACAACCCGCAGTATATACGCGCCCCGGGGGAAACTGGACAGGTTGATGGTATCAAAAATGGTCTGCCGTGACTCGGAGTTAAGCATCTGCCGATACCGGGGATTTTCTGAGCTGATAATCTGATATGTCAGCGTTTTGAGCGTAATATTATCAGAGATCCGTCCCATTAACTGCATATTGGTTCCCACGCGCTGGCCGTCTACCGGAGCGGTAAGGTACAGTTCCGGCGGCGTATTGTCTATATTAACCATGGCGTTGGAGAAGGTAACAATGCCGTACTTGTCGGTCGTTTGTATTAACGCCGAATAAATTCCGTCGGTATAAGCGGCGGTATTAAGCGCCAGTTCCCAGTTGCCGTCGGGGTGGAATTCCACTTTCTGGTAGGTGTTGCCGTTGTCCATCGAAAGGATAACATTGTCAATGTCATTGGCGTCGCTGGAGAAACCCCGCACCACAATCGTCTTTTGGTTGTAGCGCGTGATAATCGGCCATCTGACTTCCGTCTCCGGCGGCGCGGTACTGATCTTAATCGTACGCGAGATAACTTCACTCTGCATACCGTAGAGATCGGTGGCATAAGCCTCAACAATATATTCGCCGTCGGTGATCATCGAGAAATCAATGGGGATTTGGAAATTCTGATCGGTCAACAGCTGGCGGAAGGGTACGTCGGGATTAGCTTCATAAATTGCCGCTTTTGTACGCGCGAATTCGCCTATCGGCGCATTTGATATGGATTCCATGGTGGGACCCAAAATCCGCCAGTAGACGGCGGCAATGTCAACATCGTAATACGCCAGACCCGAAATTTCAAAGGGGCCGGTAATGACCTCTTGATCAACAGGAGTATTAACAATAATAACGGGAATAGGCGGATCCGGATTGATGGTATATTCCGGGTAAACGCTGTACTCCGCGCCGCTGGCGTCAATAACATAGAAAACAAGCTGGCCGTTACTGTATTCCAGGGCGTTAAAATCGCAGAAATACCCGAACCATGTCTTGTCGAAGCGCGAGGTAAAGGGAACATCGGTAAAGGTGGTATTGTTAAGAGTAGCGGAAATCCGTCGAATCGGGACGGTATGCTCAACTGAGCCGGTAACGGTCTTGCTGCCGAAAACCACCGAATGATCCCCCGTCGGGGCGAGGATCTTGATAGTGGGAATATCGGCAACCCAGTTAAAGGGGTGGTAATAAGGATACCTTTCTTCGCTGTATGAGACCGTCCTCAGTTCCATGTGTACTGTCCCATGCGGCCTGCCGGTCATATTAACTTCCGCAAAAAAGCCGCCTGACAAATCCATCCTTAACTGCTGCCAGGGTTCCCGCGGGTCAAGACGGAACTCAAGCTGCGAGTTGAGTGAGCTGGGGACATTTCCCCGCAGTATGAAAGAAGAGCCGGTCAGCCAGCTGTTTTTTTCGGGAGTGGTGATGGTGACGCGGGTTTCATCTTTTATATTGGATTCCGTTTTAAGGTACTTTATGTTAACATCGGTTCCCTTGGTGCCATCGGCGGCGACCGGGGTCAGCTTGAGGGTTTGAGGCCTCTTGCCGGGAAGAATCATATAGGGATCGATACGGAAACCGGAAAGGGCTTCCACATCGGTAAAGCCTTTGAGCGCTATCCCGCCCGGGTCGGCTCCCGGCGCGATATGGCCGTATATTGCCACATCCGCGGGCATCCCCTTCTGCAGCTCCGGCAGGTATTCCACCGGCGGATAGTCGATGACCAAAACGGGCGTTTTTATCTTGCGGCGATCTTCCAGTTTAACGACAATGCTTCTGCTGTTGCCGACTTTATCTGTCGCCGTTACCTTGAGGCTCTTGGGCGAGTTTTTTTCCATTTTGAGCGGAACGCCCCAGAAAGGATCGCCGGAACGCATTTCAATGGCTTCCCTTACCTTGCCCCATTCATAGTACAGCGCGGAAAGACCGATCTTGTCATAAGCGCGGCCTGACAGATAGAAATTATCATATACATCTTCATCCACCGTAGGGGTATACACGTCAAGTTCCGGCCCGTTGTTACTGATAAAAAACAAATAGGGTTTAACCGTAGCCCTGCCGGTCGTGTCTACAACCCGCAGGTAGTACACCAACGGACCGTCCGACAGTTTTTTGGTATTTAACGACAGGGTAAATGCCCGCGTTGTGCCGCCTTCCGTTCTTTTCCCTCCCGCCAGCGTATTAAACTTTACGCCGTCCTCGCTGAATTGAATCGTCGCTATGCCGTTGGGATCAACCGCTTGTCCCTTGAAGTTTACCGATCCGGTGATAATATCGCCGACGTTATGGGAAAGAAGATTTATCTCCGGCGCGGTGGTGTCAAGAATAAACACCAGTTTTTGCTCGGGACCAAGAACCCCTTTGGAATCGGTGGCCTGAACATATATGGTATGCTTGCCGTCGGAAACACCCGAAAAATTAAGCAGTTGGTTCCAGTAGTCCGTGCCGGTAACGCTGAACATATCGCCGTTATCCATACGCGCCGTAACTTTTGACACGCCGTAGCGTCCCGCGGCGACGCCCAGCACGTTGATGTTTTGCCGGACTACCGCGTTGTCCTGCGGGTACATTACCCGCGAAACGGGAAGGCCGGATTTGGGATCTACATAAACATTAAACGGCCCCGATATCGATTCATTCCCCGCACGGTCGCGGGCGTATACGATAAAGTTGTAAATGCCCTTTTTGCGGCTGGTAACATCGTAATCATTATCCCAAACCTTGCCGCCCTCGGCAGTCACGGTTTCAATCTGATCTTTCCATCCTCCGGCGCGGAGCGTTGACAGGCAGAGGGTAAACAGACAGGCGGAAATGGCAAAGCAGCGGAAATAGATGTTATTAAAAATTGCTTTCATATAACCCTCCTAGAACAGGCTTATCCGCCCGCCAAAGCCAATGGTAAATTTGACACGCCACGCCTTTGAGTCTTCGGTAACATCCGAGGGTGCGAACCAAACGCCGGGTTCCGTGTACAACGATATCGACTTAAAATACTTCCATTTGGGGAAGAGGTATGACATATCGGCCTTGATCATCTCCCACTGCCCCAGTAATTCTCCCATGACGACGGGAGTCTCGCCTTCCGCCAACATCCCGTAAAAGTAGAGGAAATTCGCCCCGACAACCAGACTGGTGGTGTAGAATTCCCAGTCCGGACCGAACCACTCGCCCAGATTTTTCTTCCAGACATTAGCGAGGATTTTCCCGCCAAACGCCCAGCCGGAATAGCGGGTTCCCGGTTCCGCCTGAGCCGCGTTGAACTGCACCTTGACGTTGTCATCAAAGAACGTTAAACCAACGCCGGTGGAGAACATCAACCCGCCCAGGAAGCTGCCGTCAAAGTACAGGCCCTGAATAAAACCCGGAACCGCGTAAAACATTTTATCGCCGGGACGCAGGCTGACCTCTATCGAATCCATGTCAAAGTCGTCACGCGAGGAACCGTATACCAGCACTTCGCTGCGATGGGAACTGTTCTCGGGCGGCCCGATGGTATTAACCACCGGAGGACGGGTATCTACAACGAGCATGATGCGGCGCACGGCAATGCTGTCGTCGGTAAATCGCGCCTTGATAATGACGGGCAGGGGGCCGCGTTCCATCTGACCGGTTTCCAGGCGGAACTTCCATTCCTCAGTGCCGATAGCCGAGACAAAACTGCGTCCGTTGTCAAAACTTAACTCCACTTTTCTTACGAGGGGGTTGGCAAGCTCGGCGGCGCGGCGGGCGGCGGCTTTGCGCGAAAGGTTGGGATCAATATCTTCTTCCGAAACCTCCTCGCCCGACGGGATATAATAAGCGGTACCGGAAATATACGGACGCTTGGTTATAACGTCGCCGTCCTTGTGGCTGTCTATCATGATAACCGGCCCGTGATCGTATACTACCTTGACGTTGTGCTCCAGAGACATTATTTCTTCGCCGCTGGGGGTCAGGAAAAACGCCGAGATAACCATCGCATCTTCGCCGGCAATGGCTTCGGGCGGCAATTCATAGCGGAATATCCCGTAACGGTTCACGTCGATATTGGTAAACGCCTGGCGGTTCAGCAGCAGCGTGACATACTCGGGGACAACCGCGCCCGTAATCTTGCCGCTGACGGTGATTGGCCCGTGGTGGACTATACCGGGCAGCGGATTTATCAGGGCAATTTCAGAAGCGGCACGCGCCTTGAGTATGTTGAAGTTGCGGACTATGGACGATTCATTTTCAGCCTGATCGTAGGCAAGAACGGTAACGGTATAATCGCCGTCGGGAAAGACGGAAACATCCATCTGTTCCATAATGACAAATTGCTTGGACAGTTCATAGCTTCTCTGCAAATTGGGGTTCTCTATGTTTACCAGCTGGATAGCAATGCGCGTAAAATCAATATTGTCATAAACCTGGCCGGTAATGGGCAGAGTCACGCCTATTTTATCGCCATTGAGGGGAGAACCCAGATCGATAACCGGGGGGGTATTGTCAATGTTGACGATGCCGCTGGAGAACGAGGATACGCCGTACTTGTCAATGGAACGGATCAGCATGGAGTATACCCCGTCCGCGTAAGCCTGGGTGTTCAGGTTGATGTACCAGGAGGAAGGTTCTTCCTGGCTGCTGACAAAAGTCGTCCGCTGGTAGCTGACGCCGTTATCCATCGAAATGCGTATGTCGTCGATGCCGTTAAGGTCAAAGGAGGTGCCGGATATTAAAATATTGCCCCGGTTCCAGAAATCCATGGCGGGTTCCGAAATCATGGTAACCGGCGCCATGGTGCTGACCTTGAATATCCGCGTCAGCAGTTCGCTTCTGACGCCGTATATATCCTCGGCGTAAATTTCCAGAACATTCTCGCCGTCGCGCACTTCAAACAGGCTGATGGGGAATAAAAAGTTCTGTTCAATTTCAACGCGGTTAAATTCAACATGGCGGTTGCTGCGTATGGTCTCTTCAACCGAGTCCCACGGATTCCAGGGGGAAAGCAGGCGCCAGCCGATCAGAACGTCGCCGTCGTCGTCAAAGGCAAGGCCGGATATTTCGAAATCTCCGGTTACCACTTCCCCTTCAGTCGGGGAGTTCTGAATAAGGGTGGGAAAGTCGGTACTGTTGTCAAATTCATATGTGGGGCTTGCCTCCACCCGGTTTCCCGCCCGGTCAACCGCCCGTATAACCAGCGTTTGGTTGTTGTTTCTCAGAGCCGTATAATCGAAACTTTCGCTAAACCATGACCTGCCGTATTTGGCGATAAAATCAATGTTTTCATAGGTAAAGCCGTCTATCGAATAACTGATATTGCGCAACGGCACAAAATAGTCAACCGTACCGGAAGTGGTAACTTCGCCATGTATCGCGCCGTACTCTTCCCTTGGCGACAGGAAATTGATAACAGGCTTGGTAACGTATTTATTAACCGGCCAGTATATGGGGTAATCGGGCTCGCCGTTTCTGACCGTGCGGAACTCTATGGGCACCGCGCCTTCCGGTAAATCGGCAAGACTGAGCTGGGCGCTGAATGAACCGGTAACATTCACGTTAATGGGACGCCAGCTATCCTCCCAACTCATGCGGTACTCCAGAACATAGTCGCGCGAATAATCGTCTATCGAGCCTCTGAATGTCACCGCATCTTCGAACCAGCTGTATTCCTCCGGGCTGTCAATATTTATCGGCGATTCCGAGAATTCAAAGCCTTCGGGGACCGCGGCCTTGTTGACGCGCAGGGTAAAAGCCGCGCCGGTTACGTCTTCCTCGTCAATCGCCCACATACGCATGGTGTTTCTGCCTTCGGGGATAAGCATCGGGTCAATACGGAAACTTGGCTGGGCCATGACGTATTCAATTTCGCCTTCAATGATGACGGCATAGGGGAAAAAGCCCGGAAGTATATGCCCGTAAATGGGCTGATCCGCCGCCAATTCCACCCTGCCCAAACCGCTGGGCATGGGAGGATAGTCAATAACCATGATCGGCGTCCGGTTTCTGCGGGTATCCTGAAAGCGCTGCGCAATGGTGGTAGAGTTGCCGGCTTTGTCAACCGCGGTAATACGGAAGGGAATGGCGCGGTTATTCGCCATTGATATGGGGACGATTACCGACCAGAACGGATCGCCGGGACGCAGGGGAATATCCGCCCTTTCGCCCGCCCATTCATAATAAAATTCGTCCAGCCCGACGCCGGTATAAATACGCCCGGCAACCTGGGTTCTGCCGTAGAGATCTTCCCCTACCTTGGGCGAAATAATCTCGATCTGGGGAGGAAAGTTATTCACAAAGAACAGATACGGCCTGGTAACTGAACTGCCGGTTTTGTTGGTCGCCCGCAGATAGCAAATTAACGGACCGTCTTCGTAATTCTTGGTTTTGATGGGAAAGACGAAATATTTACCGGGATCGCCCCGTCTGGAAGAAAGCCTTAATTTGGAAAATTTTGTTCCGTCGGTGCTGAGTTCCAGGGACTGCATCCCGTTATCATCATGAACCCTTCCCCTTATTTTTACCGAACTGGAAATAAAATCGCCGATTTTATGGCTAATCAATTCAAGCTCGGGGGGGATTATGTCCAGAACAAAACTCATTTGAGATACCGGCCCCTCAAGGTCCTGGTTATCTATCGCCTTGACATATATCGTATGTTTGCCTTCGCCCAAATCCATCGCGTTCAAAAAGAGGCTCCAGTATTCGCCGCCGCCCAATTCCTCAAATTCCCCCTTGTCAAGTTTGACGAGGATCTGTTTGACGCCGTAACGGGCGGACGCGACGCCGACAATGCTGACATCTTCGCGGATAATCTGGTTTCTCTCAGGGTAGACAACCCGCGCTTCGGGAAGCCCCGCCATGGGGTCAACTTTGATATTATAGGGACCGCTTATCCCCTCGTTGCCCGCCGCGTCTCTGCCGGTAATGATGACGTTATACGTCCCTTTCTTGCGGGTGGAAACGTCAAATTCCTGCTGCCATATATCAATACCATCAGCGGTTTCGGTGACGATCTGGCTGCCCCCTCCCGCGAACAGGGACGAGGGAAGAAGAAGAAGAAACGCCGCAAACAGCAGGGGAAGCAGTACAGAACAAGCGCTTTGCCGATTAAGAATCTTGCACATGGTGAGCTCCTTGCCAAATAAACGAACTTCGCAGCCATGCCATTTGACTTTCCCATGAAACAGTATTGTAGGGGACTCCCGACGGGTGGGCGGGTATCCATTCAAGGGTGTTCGCTATAAATGTTTGGACTTTGGGGTCTTTAAGCCATTTTTCGGTAGCGGCCAGTTTTTTTTGCTGTTTTTTATCGCCGTACATTTTTGCCCAGAGTATGTCCGCCTGTAAACCGTAACGGTTCCAGTGTTCGGGCGAAGGAAAGCGCGTTGCGTCTAACAGACCTGCCCGGTACGGAGGCAGCGCGCGCGCCTGACTCAGGGGGGCGTAAATCGAAACAGTCCCGCCCCGGAACAGCAGAGGCCACACCTGTACCCATGAGTAGGTAAGGGCGCCGTTCTGGAAGGGATACTCCCGCGCCAGCGCCTGGCCTTTTTCCTGCCATAACTGGTCTCCCTGAACAAAGACGCCCGGCTCTTCCTGCAAGAGCTGGCAGAGCCACGCCTGCACGGCGCCTTGATCATTGCCGGGCAGCAGGATACTGCCCCGCTCGTTTTCGATCTCTAAAAAAGAACGTCCCGGCTCCGGGTCCTGATGTTTGCGGAACACCATCCAGGGATCAAGCGCCAAAACCATCCAGCCGTCGTACTCTCTCACGTTTGATAAATCACGGTAAAGGGCTACCGGCGCGTCGTCGATGCGTTCCCCTTTCGGGCCGCTGCGGGTGATAATAAAACCAAAACGCCCCTTGGGAAAGGACATGGTATCGGCGCGGGCAATAACTTCGGAACGCAGGTAGGGCGGGGTTCTTTGCCGGATAATCCGGTTCCATGCGGCGGTGTAGTCTTCGTCAACATACCAGAGCAGTTTGGGGCGGGTAAAGAAAACGGTCAAACCGACGATTAACGCCACGCCCAAAACGGCGGACGCAACGTAGAGAATACGTCTAAAATCACGCCGGCTCAGACCTTGAGAGACGCTCAATTTCCGTGCGGTTTTCCTTTTTTCCTGCTTCATTCGCCCAATCAACTTCCAACTATATTATAACACATTATATTAGAAAAGCAAGCATTATTTTATGAGAAAAAAGAGGGAAATTGGGGTAAAATTTAGCGTAAAGTACGCAATAAAGCCCGTAATTCGGGGTTTGCGGCCGTCTCCGCCGGGGCCGGGGGAACGCCCTCCGCCCTGAGCATGATCTCGTCCCCCGCTTCAATACGGTCAAAAAAACCGTTGCGGGTCAGGATGCCGGAAGCCACTTCCTCGTCAACCTTGTCAATCGTTATTTTGCCGACAATATCGTCGTCGGTGTAGAGCAGCCCAATGCCCTCATGGACCAGCTGGGCGCGTCCCTTTTTAACCACGTCGTAGACCGCGCCGGCTTTAACATTGTCCACCTTGCCCTTGTCGATAAGGCCCTGCGCCTGCTGCCGCTGCAGCAGCGTGCCCCGGAAGGGAAGCGCCGCCCCCAGCTGATCGACAATGCCCCGCGAGGCGTTGCGCAGGCGGTCAACGCCGGTACGGTAGGTATAATAGTTCCCCGCCGGCGCGCCCGTCCTCCCCACAAAAAGCTCGCCTTTGAGGGAAATGTCGCGCTCATTCTCCATAGCGGATACGATCATAAAATAGTCCGCGCCCGCTTCCCGCGCCGTTCTGAACGCCGCGGAGAAAGACGGCTGCCGCAGTTCCAGGTTCACGGGGACAATGGAACGGTCATGCACCAATATGTCGCGTATGTACGCGGAGGCGACTGCCCCGGCATCCACATGGCGGTAGCTGGATTGTCCGGCGAGGGTAAAAACGGCGACGTTCCAGTGCCGCCCGTCAATTTCAATCGGGTCAACTTTCCAGCGCTGAAAGAGCGCGCCGGACAGGAGCGAACCGTACGCTTCCACCGCGTCGTTGAGGCTGCGGTCGCCAACGCCCAAGTCCTGCAAAAAGCGCAGTTCCTCAAGATAGCGGGCAGGGTAGCCCTGTATCCGCAAGAGTTCGGCGTATTCGCGGCGGTCAACCGCGTAGGGGTTCAAGCGCAGCCCGCGCCGGTATTCAAACAGGGACTGCTCGATAAGGTTGCGGGAGCGGAAGTCCCGCGCCCGGGTAAAATGCCAGGAGGCCCAGCGGCCCCGGCGCTGATCTTCAAGGTTGGTAACGGCGATAATCGTATCTTCGAGGGTGGCGCGGATAAATTCATCATTGGGGTCGATGGAGACGGCGCTGCTCAAAACGGTGAGCGCCTCCGTTGTGCGTCCCAGGCGGATATAGGAAAGCCCCTTGAGATACCACGCCCCCATATCGTTGCGGTTCGCCGCGATGGATTCGTCGGCAAGCCGCGCCGCCTCGGCATACTGCCCGCTGCGGTAACGGAGATTCGCCAATAACGAACGGGCGGGGCCAAAGCCGGCACGCAGCCCCAGTGCCAGTTCCGCGTAGGAAATGGCATAGGGCAGCCGGCCGGCCTGCGCGTTGACATAGGCGGCGTAGTAAAACACGCGGTAATCGTCGGGATGCTGGGAAAGAGCGCGATCGATAAACGAAAGCGCGGTAACATTGTCGCCGAGGGAGCCGGAGACCAATGCCAGCGAGATGAGCAGCCGGCGGTCGTCCGGGTAGCGGCGCACCGCCTCGCGGTAACGGAGTACCGCCTCGGACGGCCTGCCCCGGGCAATATCAAGTTCGCCGGCGGCAAAGAGCGCCTCGCGGTTGTACGGCTCGCGCCCCAGCACCTCGGCGATAACCGCCGACGCCG
>JGI24699J35502_11133546_pt1 | contig 11712 bp, 9 predicted proteins | sample TergutMp193P4_FD_35502 | JGI IMG/M metagenome (IMG submission 35502) | reverse complement strand
CATCACTGCCTTATCACAAGAATTGAAGGCCATTCTGCACAAACAGCAGCGTGTGCAGTACGTTTTGCACTGAAGAGTGTCAAAATACAAACTGCCTATAATCCAGTATACAACTAAAACTCTCATTGTTACCCTAACAAACATCGCAAAATAATCCTGCCATAACTAACTGCATTCACTGTGCTGTCTTCATTGGAATAATTACCTGCTATTACGTAGCTTAGAAGTTTGTAATATTTATAAAATACCAAACCATGGACCTGGTCCAAGACAAATTAATCCAATCCACGCGCGTTGATTTTTTATCATCCTTCCAATACATCAACATCTATTTCGTTTGAGACCTTATATGATAAAAATGCACTACACAAAACACATTTCATATTATTCTGTACCCGTTGTACTGTTGTGTGGTTGTGGCGACATAAATGAAATATTTTGTGTTAACCGATTTGAATGCAGCAGGAGACAAAGTCACTGTGCACTTGAGCAACAAGAGCGCTTCTGCTCTCTGCTGACAGCCGGGGAAGTCCAACACATGGAACATGTTAAGTGGCACACGTGACCTCAGCCACGTACTCCCATGCACTACAAACTCTGTACTATCGACCAGTTGTGGTGTAAATTCAACACTAACACTGTCACTGTAACACAATTCCAACAACATACTGTCAAACAGTACATTTTGATTGAAACTGTGATATGCACATACAGTATAACACGAAAAGTGTAATATTCATTTGCACATAACTACCGACTTAGGCCCCTAAAGTAAACGATTCTTTTGTCGCAACCGCCTCAATTTCGCGTGTCTGCCATGTTGTTACTTGCAGTGAACTGACACAGCGTTTAGGTGACTTCCATATTTGTAAATTTCTTTAATCGTAACAGTCGTTCAGCTGGTTCAACTTATGAAGCCGGCGGACACACAAAGTCAGTTTCGGTATTATAAGGAGCATAATGTTTGGCTGTCTGGGAAGGCAAGCTTTCTAAAACCGAATGTTATATAATCGCCATGTTGTTCGTGTGTCCTTGTGTGTCTTTCTATCTATAAAATTTAAAATTCTGAACTAGATGAACGATTGATACAAAATCCGATGTGAAGAATATGATGACCTTTAGGGGCACCACGACGCTTTATGGTTTAGTTGAAGACACTTGGGAATAACAAAGAGGAAGGAATTCGAACTTTAGAAGTGTGAGCAGTAAGTCTCACAGAACATATGCTGTGAACTGTTAGATTGTGGAAAAATGTAACAATTCATTATTATAAATAGTTATAGATGGTGCAATATCAAGATGGCGACAGTACAAATATTTGCTTAGGTTTCCGTTTTTGATGACAAAGGACCAGTGGAAATTTGCATGTGAAATTTCATACGGCAGTAAATTATATGCATTCCTACAGATTAAATGTAAAATAATATTTATGAATGTGTACATGTGATTGTGTGAATGTGTGCGTTAGAGCGGACAGTTAAACGCTGACATAATGTTTACCGATGTAAATGGTTCTTTTAGCAATAAAAGTGCAATATTTCAGTTTAGTTCAGTTATTTACTGTTTCCATGTGCTGACACAACAGTACAGGGACAGAAGGAATAGCAAATACAGGCAACAAACTGAAAAATACAGAAAGCAAGTAATAACAAATCAAATATTAAAAACAACAACACAAAAATTTTATAACTGTGAAAGAGAAATTTGTGAAACGATCGTTTTCCTCAGTACATACAGAGTGCTGTTATGTTTAGTTGAATTTATGGAAGGAAAGGACAGGTGGTGAGTAGACAGGCGAATAAATAACACAAGAATACAGAGATATTGAGAAATTAGTGAAGGGAGTAACTAAGCTAATTCAAGTTCAATTCAGCTGAGGTTCATTTATTTGCTGAAAAAAACAGCCTTTTGGCCAATGAAAAGTGGAGCAAAAAAAGCGACCAAAACACAAATACAATACACGAAAACCTTCAATATATCCAATACAACAACAGCTTTACTTGGAACATCACACAAAATGCGGTAAGTGCTGCAGACGGAAAATTGAGATCTGAGCAGTGGGAATAGCTGTTGGTTGGATAGGAGAGGTAGTAGGGAGAGAAGGACACTGAAAGTAGACAACAAAACATAAAATAATAAAATATCACTCAAAGGTGATTAATGTGGCGTGCATGTAGAATGAAAGAAGAAGAAGAAGTGGGTTTTTAAAAATTGAAGCGACATATAAAGCAGAGATAATTGAAGAATGCAGAATATATGATCACAAATTATATAGAAGATCAGTTCGTAAATATTGTTAAAGGCGCAAAAGCATTAAAACCAATATGAAATCAACAATTGAAACAGCAATAAAGTTTGCAGTACAATTAAACCAATCAACTGAGAAAGGTTGAAAAAGAAGTCAATCAACACGTAAAAGCAAAATCAAGACTTTACCTATAAATATCATGGGAAGGCAAAGTGCTGCATAGCCAGCACATTAGAAATGCGGATAGAGAGCTTTTTGGTGGAGAAGACACGTTGATATGGCTGTCAAAGGGAGATCTGAAAGGAGAGACTGGAAGTGAAATAACGGTAGCACACGATCAGGCATTACAAACCAAATATCATGCGATAAAATTATTACAAACGGAAACAGAGGGCAAATGTAGACTGTAAACAGTTTGATGTGACAGTGAAACACATCGTATCAGCTTGTAACGTTTTGGCAAAAGAACGGTACATACAGAGACATGATACAGTCTGTGTTACACTGCACTCTAACATGTGTAAAGATAAAGGGGTAACTTGTACAACAAAAATTTGTGTGGCCTTGTACAGAAAATGGTATAAGCAGGTACCGAATGTAAGGTTAAACTATTGTGGAAGTAACTGTGCAAAGAGGGAATTGTTTCTAACAAAAAACCGGAAATCATAATTCCTGATAATAAACAAGGGACGTGAATGTCGATAGATGTTTCAATTCCTGCAGACAGAAACGTGATGAAGAAAAAAGCTGATTACTGTCAATAGTATGTTCAGGTTTCCATAGAATATGTTGACAGCACTGTACAGAAATCACACTGCATGTCATTTAATTGGTAAGGAGGAACAGTAACTGTTGTGAAGCACAACATATGCCATTCTTGGAAGTGTGTCATTCCTGTTGTTTGTGTGAAAACTGGAAAATATTTTGTAGTCAAACACATCTCCTTTAATTAAGATGTTTTAACTCTTTAAACGCCGAATTATATCCCATCTGCTATTTGCTGGAATTATTATTAGCTCACAATATTCTCCACGTCATCAAGGTAACGAGTGATTACTATACTAGATAAATACATACCTCTACCCCTACTGGCCATCTTCAGGTTTTTTCAAGAGAACTTAAATTCCTACTATGTATCAACTTCAATCTCTGTACTAGCCACAAGTCCCTATCGTGTTCCTAGCCAGAGCATAAGCAGTTAATTATTACGCAACAAAACCCAGATGTAGTGATCTCTCCAACACGTGCGCGCACATTATGAAAAGTAGGACTTTAAGTCCTCTTGAAGACAACCTGAAGATGGCCAGTAGGGGCCGAAACATGTAGTTGTCTAGTATATTCATTAAAACATCGTAATTAACGTAGTTCTGTTTAACTACATGCCCTTTCCAATATGGCATTCTGTTCATGAACATCAACATTTCAGAGCAATAGTCCTCATCTAAAAATAACACAAAACGACAAACATGCAGGTTTCCATCGAACAACACCACATTCTGATTTCAGAAGCTTGCTGTATCATTAATCCACTGTCTCAAAATGGCTGTCTTACCTTTTTGTATTGATCAGGCAATAAATTGTCATGACAAATTTTTACATTGTTGTTTGACACACTCATATGTTGTGTTATAAGATGAAAGTTCTCCTTGCACGTCTTTCTTATTAAAGTCAATGTTCAGTTTGAAACATCTACCACAGGCAGAAAAACACTGTCCACTACACATGAACCAAACACACAGACACTTGATATTTATAAAAATTTTCGGAGGCTATGAGTGATACCCTTAGTTGATGTAACTCTACACTAATTCATAATATATACCAGGACACATTAGAATTCTCCTGTGAACAGTTCCTAACAGTGCAGTTACCGACAGTGCAGTTACTGACAGTGCAGTGACCGAAATTATAGTTACTGACAGTGCAGCTATCGACATTGCTGTTACTGAGAGTGCAGTTACCAACAGTGCAGTTACTGATAGTGCAGATAATGAAAATGCATTTACCGACATTGCAGTTACTGACAGTGCAGTAACCAACAGTGCAGTTACTGAGTGCACTTACCGACATTGCGGCTAGGGACAATGCAGTTATTGATAATGCAGTTACAGACAGTAAGTTACTCTAAGTGCATTTAATGACATTGAAGTTACGGGGATTGCAGTTACGAAAGTGTGGTTACTGACAGTGAAGTTCCTGACAGTGCAGTTAAAGACATTGTAGTTACTGGCAGCGCAGATACCGTCAGTGCAGTTACCGACAATGCACTTAACCTCAGTGCAGTTACTGACAGTGCAATTCCTGACATTATAGTTACTGGCATTGCATTTACCGACATTACAGTTACCTACATTGCAGTTACTGACAATGCAGTTTCCGACTTTACATTTACTGACCTTGCAGTTACCGATTTTACACTTACTGACAGTGCAGTTACTGACATTGAAGTTACCGAAATTGCAGTTACTGACAGTGCAATTACTGACAATGAAATTACCGACATTGAATTTGCTGACAATGCATTTGCCGACATTGTAGTTATAACCAATGCAGTTACCGACAGTGAAGTTACCAAAGTTGAAGTCACAGACACTGCAGTTCCAGACAGTGCAGTTACCGACAGTGCAGTTACTGACAGTGCAGTTACCGATATTGCAGTTGCTGACAGTCAAGTTACCGACAGTGAAGTTACTGACAGTGCAGTTTCCCACATGCAGTTAAGGATATTGCATTTACTGACAGTGCAGTTACTGACATTGCAGTTACCGAAATTGCAGTTACTGACATTGCAGTTACCGACAATGCAGTTATTGACAGAGCAATATTTTGCGACGTAACGTATCGTAGGTTGGTAGCTGATCACCGAAGTTTCGTAACACCGTAAAAATTAACCCCATTACAAGCCCGCTTTGGCCGAGAATGTGGGTAAAATTATAGCTCTAATCTTGCACTAGAAGGGGTGTTTGGTCAGCAGGGCGTCCCGGCCGCAATTTACAACCGGGAATGTACCGATACCCATTTTACTGCAGTCTGGGTGAGCCCCAGTTCTGGTCAGAATGGGTGGAAAATCTCGTCCCCATCGGGATACCTTCCAGGCCATAGTCAGTTGCTATTTTGACTGAGATAACCGGCCCACATATATCAAGGAAAACAACACACTGCTCGCACTGAAGTGCATTTCCGTGTTTTGCTGGTATAAGAAACAAAATTTCTGCCCACAATTCTCGCAAAAAATTTACTTCCAATAATGTACGAAACTTTTAAGTAAATCAATAACACTAGCCACCTGCATAAGGACATAAAGTAGATCCACACAAACCAGACTGGAAAGCTGCTGGAGGCAGCAAAATGCAGGAGAAAAGACGAACCGTAGAGCCTTTGAAAAGACAGGGTGGCTACGGTTTTGACAGCTGATGGAAGTAGTGTGAGGAATTGTGAACAGTCGGTTGTCCATGTCCCTTGGTTGGAAAGCTGCCACTTATTCCATGAATTCACATAAATGCTGTAACAGCTGACAGTTGTCGTATCATGCAGGTGCTGCACTGACCCGTTTTATTGGATTAATGCTTTTTGCGAGGAGACGAGACTTTACATTGCGAAGCGTTCCTGCTAACATTTGGGAGGGAGGTGCTTTCAGTTTTTGGGAAATGCCTTAAGAGTAGCGCTTTTACATATTTACTGGGAAAACGAACGCTTGTTGTAAATGCTGAAACTTTGGTAGTGAGCGGAAATATAACACTGACCATAAATATTGCACTGAGAGAGGGTGACCGAATTTAGCGCAGTTGCTAGGACACAGTTAAAATATTAAAACACAATTCTGAAATTTTGGGCAGGCAGAGCATTTAAATTTCACGCCAAATATTGGTTTATACTTCACAGCAAGCGGACCCTGGTACTGCAAGAGATAAAATTTATTTGCAGACCAGTGTTATCGTATTGATAGATAATATAAATAGAGATAAACAGCTTAATACAGCTGACAGTGTGTGTTTCATGATGTCATCAATCTTAGTCAAGGTTTTTCTTTGAACTTTACAGTAAAGCAAACAATTTAAACTGCGATACCTTATCACAAATATTAACACAGTGCGTGTGCAGCACTGCTACATTAGGTATCAAAGTACAAACTGTTTATAATCCAGCCTACAAATAACAAATCTCATTATCACCCTAACAAACACCTAAATGTATTACGGCACCCATAATATTGCTTGTTCTCACAAACCTCAGAAGATTTTAATGTTTAAAAAATACCTAAAAATGGACCTTTTCCAAGCCAGCTAAATCCATTCCACGCGTCTTGATTTTATGTCATCCTCCTAATACATCAACTAAATCATTTGAAACCTTATACGATAAAAATGCACTACACAACAAACATTTAATATTCTGCTGTATCCATTGTGCTGTTGTGTGGTTGTGCCGACATAAATGCAAAATTTTTGTTTTAACCGAGTTTCATTGCAGCAGGAGACAAAGTCACTTGTGCATTTGAGCTACAATCGTGCTGCTGCACTTTGCTGAGAGCGGGAAAGTCGCACATATGAAACACTATAAGTGGCACACGTGACCTCAGCCACGTATTCCCATTCATTACAAACTACGTATTATCCAGTTTACAATTACCAACACCCATTACTACCGTAACGCACATCGCAATATATTACTGCCATAACTAACTACATTCACTACGCTCTCTTCATTGGAAAAACCTCTAATTTCATTGCCAGCTCTTATGCAGTTCACAAGGTTTATTTTGTAAAACAGCGAAAATTTGTACCTTATTCCGAAACATCTCAATAAAAGGAAGAGCACCATATTTGTCATAAAACACTACCGACAGTTGCACAGCAACTTTTCCCTCACCCTGTACTTCAGACACACATCACTCTATATAATGCATGTTTTACATGGACCATAATTTTTGTTATTAGTCCCTAAATTAGGTAAGGCTTGTGTCGGGATATATTTATTTTCACATAATCGCATTCCGCCATGTTTTTGTAATTTATTATGGTACTGTAACTTTTGACGTTGAGATGATCTTCAAATGTATGACGTCCCTATATCGTAATATTCGGTCAACTAGATCAACATATTAAGGGAACGGTTACGTTGACAGACAATACGGTAGTATAAGCACCATAACGAATGGCTTTATGGACAGGAATATTGTATACAATTTTGACTTTGAACATCGCTATGTTGTTTGTGTGTCCTTGTGAGTCTGTGTGTAGCATATAAACATCTGAACCATGTGACCGATTGTTACAAATCCGGTGAGAAAATTTTGATAGAATTGGAGGCACTAGGGCGCCTTATATTTCAATTCCATACACACAGCTATAACAAAGAGGAGGACATGAGAAAATTTGAGTTGTGAGCCATACTGCTCACTGTACATATGATGTGTGCTGCTGGACCGTGGGTGAATATAAAGCTTTATTACATATATAGTTATAGATTGTGAAAGAGCAAGATGGCAGGATTGCATATGTTTGGTTGAGCTTTGTATTACGGAGAAAACGGATGGTTGGAACGAGGCGTGTGAAATTGATAGTTAGGTAAATTATGTACATATATAAACATTTTATATAGAATATTGTTCCTAAATTTTTATATGTGATTTTGTGAATACGTGTCCTAAAGACGATAAGTTTAATCCTCTCACAACTTGTAGTGATGTCAAAGAATATTTAAAATATTAATTATATCACTACAACACATGTACCACAAACAGCACTGACGCCGCAGTTGTTAATTTTGATGACGATAAAATTAATAACCCTGGTAAATTACCAATTTGATGCACAATTACTTTATATAATAAGTTTATTGTCATATTCCTGTACATGTTTTAAGCAACTCTGTACTCATCATCACAGAGTTGCTCGAAACATGTGGAGGAGTATAATATAAACCTATTTTATACTGTATTTGTGGATCAAGTTGGTCATTTACCCAGAATCATACCAGGAAGCACGGTCAGCAAAATACATTATTTTCTCATCTGAACCACCTGTTTCTGTTTGTTTAAATAAGTTAGCCTTATAGTCGTTCCGAAAACAATGACGAATATTTCATTCCTTATGTCTGTCCGTGCTCCTGCTTTAAAGCTTCTACTACCCGGACGGTTTTTTTATCTTTTCATTTGCGGTAAAGAAATAACATTTCTGGTTAAAAACGTAGAACAAATGATACTTTACATGAAAACCTAAGAAAGTTTATAACCTAAGGCAATGATTTTCTTTATAAATAAACCAGGATGTGTTGTTCATAAAGAATAAGTTGTGGTCGAAAGAAAATTTCAGCATCAAAAACGGTCGAATGTAGACGTCTTGGACTTCCTTATTTGCTGGAAGTTATAGCTTCAAATGTCACTGCTGACTATAAATTTTTAAGCGATTTTGAATTATTTTTTATGTAGAAATTGTGAAGAGGTTCGGTGCACAGAGTTCTGAACTGTGGCTGACAGTTGGTTTCATGAAGCTGTGTGTAGAGAGAAACGTGTTCTGTTGCCGATAATTTGTTCTCTCATCCGGACAGAATTTGAAGTCACAGATCGCTCTGTTTCAAGCAGTTTATGCCGAAAAGCAGAACAGCAAACTACTGCTGTACCGCAGACAATATTTAGCGGACAGTGCCACTGTAGCATCATTTCAGTACAAATTGTGTAGCTACAATCATTACTTTTGTGCACTTCTTATAGCCGTCCACTGCAGTACAATTTATATAATCAATACAACTACACACAGTTGCAGAACTGTCATTATGCTGTAACTCTACTGCAATTTGTGCAATGTTTTCATTTACCGAACTGTAACTGTGGGTTTCTCAAACGATTTTATCACAGTCCAATTTTAGTACGTAAACGTTGACACGTGTGGGGAATTCTACAATCACAAAATCCCTGTTATCACTTCGTTTTTTGTCTCCCACTTGACAGTGTGGCAGAGCTGACGTGTTGACTGAGATGGCGTGCATTACAGCATTACTTGAAGAGAACTTTTTATACCTCGAGTTTGATAGTGGAGATAAGTGGAGCTTACTGTAGTGAAAAGTGTTAATGTTTCAACTAACGCCGTAAATTACAAATAACCCTATATACATTCACGTAACAAATGAATGGTTCTTAAAACAGCAGACATTTATTTCCCTCTACTCACAACCACACATTGCTGATACACATACCCACGCACACAACAAAGCCACCAGCTTCACACTCACTCCACCAAACCCGCTCCAAACTGTTCCACACGCAGCACACACAAAGCGCCATCTTCATAAAATAGACGGTTTTATGTCTATTGAACTGAAGTGTCCGGAAATTATAAAAAAGGAATATAAAAGAAATTAAAACGTAATTTGCGAAGTGTGTAAGTCAATATAATCCTACAACAATCACTGCACGCTCTACTTTCTGTATTCTGAACGTTCTTTGGTTCCAAGGAATAAATGTTCAGTAAAATCCCTCAACTGGAATCTCAGATACGGTCAGATGATACATATGAAAGTAAAGTTTACTTAATTATTGTTCGAACATAAGCAGTATATACCGCATGTAGGTAAATTGTGTGGGGAGACAGTTGTGTATTTTTAGGAAGATCCATTTCCTGTAAGCCGGGAATCATAAAAGAATGTACATTTTTCTTCACGTGAAGTGTTGAAATGACAGACGAATCAAAAAACTTACTCTCGTTCTACGTGTGAAGTGAAAAACGTGAATTCTCATGAATACACCTCCAAATGAAGCCAAGATACACAACTGAATTTACGTTCTTCTTCCAGTGATTTGGCCTTAATTATTGACCGATTAAAATAAAATGACAAGAATTTTCAGCGAAACATCTACAATTGAATGTCACATTTTTTTTTGTATAAGCGGACTTAGATACTTACCGATCACAACCATATTTGTATCTTCTTTGGAGGTTTGGCTCCAGTATAAATTATGAATTTCGAGTAATATCCCTCCATTGCAACCAGACGTATTGCCAGAATATACTGTTCAAGTTAATTGACCTTACTATGTGTCTGATTGCAACCACAATTAAACTGTTTGTAGCGAATGCACATTTAATGGTGCATGAAAATTCAAGGACATTTCTACAAGGGCAACCACCAGCAGCACATTTTCATGCAGCTGTGACTTCACAATGTACCAGACGGCATTCTTCATAAGAACATCAAATTTCGCCGGTTCACTTACACAGCAGCACTGTTTACTGCCACAGTGTTACTGCTGCTGATGGAACTGACAGAACACAGAGCAAAGTGTACAGTGCAGCAGCCTTTCACTGTACCAACAGACAGTGTACAGTGGACAGTACAGTGGACACTGTGTGCTGTTGGTGCTACTGACTGAGAGGTTGTTGTTCATAATGGTTTAATACGTTTGGCTGTGTGTGGATAGACTGCTTGTTGCTGCAGTAGGCAACTGACCGAGCAGAGTCCTTAAGAAGCTTTTGTTTCTTCAACTCGTGAAGTATTTCCCCTCATTTTGCAAACCCTCCTGTTCATTACCGTGCTCACTACAGCCCATCAGTAGATAACTCAAATAAACCAATCCAGTCCATTTCCTTGCTCGATTCTGTCTCTCGAAAATAAATTTTAATAATTTCACCTTATCGATGCCCAGTTCTTCCAAATGGCTTCTTTCACTCAGGTCTCCCGCAATAAACGTGTACGCCCTCTCTTCCTCTATACCTCCCAAACGCCCCACATATCTCATCCTTCTCATTTAATAAGCCAGTAATATTCAGTCAGCAGTACTGACCATGCAGCTCCCCACTATGCACTCTCCTGCAGTCAACAGTTTCCCAATTCCTCTCAACCACAAATATCTCCCTCAGCACACTAATACTCAGACGCTTTCAGTTTATGTCCCTCCCTCAGCATAATGCAACAAGGTTTACACCCATATTATCCAAACCTTCCTATAGCATTTTAGGATTCATTTTAATATTATCCATACCCTTCTAACTTAATATTTTAGGATTCATTTTAATATTTTCCGCGCCTTATTTTAATACTTCACGATACATCTTAATATTATCCACGATCTCTTACATATTTCAAGATAAAATTTAATATTATCCACGCCCTCCTACCTTAATATATTAGGACATATTTTCATATTATCCGCGCCTTCTTAGATCATATTAGGATTTTTTTTAATATTATCCAAAATTTCCTATGGCACATAAGGATACATTTTAACTAATCCACGCAATTTTATAATACTTTAAGATACAATATATTATTATCCCTGACCTCATATTTTAATATTTTAGGAAATATTTTAATACTATCCACGCTTTCTTATAACACATTAAGATACATTTAAACATTATCCACGCTTTCCTATTATAATTTATGACACATTTTGCTGGTATGCACGCCACCCTATAATAATTTAGGATACATTTTAATATTATCAAACGCCCCCTATATTATATTAG
>JGI24699J35502_11133545_pt1 | contig 11712 bp, 9 predicted proteins | sample TergutMp193P4_FD_35502 | JGI IMG/M metagenome (IMG submission 35502) | reverse complement strand
GTTGTTTCCTTCCCGGAAGTATGAGGAGGATTAGATTTATGAAAAAACTGATTGCGATTGCAGTAGTTTTCGCACTTGTAGCGGGTGCAGCGTTTGCGGAGACGAGCGTCAGCGGGAGCCTTTCAGTAAGGGCAAGGTTGCTCCAGGACACCATTACAGACGCCGATGGTATTCATGCGGTAACAAACGGCGAAGTTGAAACTGCTTACATCCAGTTGTCAGGACAGAACGATGAAGGCACTTTCGGCGCTCTGGCAAGATTAAGGGGAAATGACGGTACATCCAAATTTCACCGGGTCTTTGCATGGTGGAAGCCCATTCCGCAACTGAACATTTGGCTGGGACAGGACCCTGACGGAAAGTTCGGTCCGTATAACGCCTGGAGTTTCTACCAGGGGCAGGAAAGCTACGCCCATGATCATGACTGGGATGCCTGGCGCGCGGCGTTCCCCGGAAACTGGGACACCTTTGGCGCGGCGATTTCTATCTACCCGGTTCAGGGGCTTGAATTTAACCTCGTTGTTCCTATCGGCGGTGTTGGTGTAGGTAATGGAGTAAATGGTCTGGCATCTTGGGAACCGACGTATGGAAATAAACCCCTTGATGATTTATTTCTTGGTAGCCTCCAGCTTGCCGCCGTCTATGCCATTCCCGACATCGGCAGGGTGTTCTTAAACCTTTTAGGCCCCGGAGAGAATATCTTTGACCCCAACGATATAGGCGGTGATAGTGAGACTGATAACAAATTAAAGAACCCTCACTATGGCAGATTTGGTTTGGCGTTCCTTTTAACCGCGGTTGAAGGCTTGGACGTCCAGCTTGGTCTATCGACCTTTATACCCGGAGAGGCGGAAGATCAGCCTCTCGCCTTCTCCCTCATTGCGAATTACAACAGCGGCGATTTTGGCTTAAGGTTCCGCTCACGCTTTTTTATAAATAGCGCAGCAGCTCCTGGGCAGGGGTATAATTTTGGTAATTATGAAGAAGATGCCTTCCAAGTTGGCGCTGATATTCAACCGTTTTACAACCTGGGCGTCTTAAAAGCTTTCCTTAACATCGGCTTTATATCTCATACTCCTGGTAATAAAGACCTAGACCCCACCAATCAATTCATACTCAACCCCTACATCAGGAAGGGCGTAGGCCCCGGCGACATCAGGATTGGCTTGCTCCTCAAGGATCCCAACCTTGATAACGACAACGACATGCAGGTCTCAATTCCGGTTCAGTTCACCTATAGCTTCTAGTTGAAGTTTTGTAAGATTGCAAACCCCCTGGAAACAGGGGGTTTTTTTATGGGTGGGTGAAAAAGGTTATTCCCCCATTACCCGCACGTGAACTTTGCGCGTCCGCGGGCCGTCGTACTCGTTAAACCATATTCCCTGCCAGGTTCCCAACAGCAGACGGCCGCCGGAAACGATGAGGGTTATCGAGGGCCCCACGAGGCTGGTTTTGGTATGGGCGGCGGAGTTGCCCTCGCTGTGCTGGAATTCGCGGCGGTCGGGGGAGATTGCGTTTAACGCGAGTGTAACGTCGTGGGTTACATCGGGGTCGGCGTTTTCATTGATCGTTACCGCCGCGGTGGTGTGAGGGACAAAGACCACGCAAATGCCCTCGGTTACGCCCGAGGCGGCAACGGCGCGCTGCACTTCGCCGGTAATGTTGAGCCACTCATTAACCTGCGCAGTGCGAACCGCGAAATTTGCCAAATGGGTCATGGCTTACCTATTGATGATCTTTGCCAGCGCGTTAGCCGTCATTCCCAGATGTTCGCCCACCTTGTCCGCCGGGCCGGATTCGCCGAAGCGGTCTATCGAGAGAATATCCTCCGGTTTTGCCCAGCGTTCCCAGCCGCTGCGGACGCCCGCTTCGCACACGATAACGCGCGCGCCGGGGGGGACAATGGCGTCGCGGACTGCGGCAGGCTGGGACTCAAACAGCTCTTTGCTGACCATCGACACAATGCGGACATTTTTGCCGGCTTTGGCTGCCGCTTCCAGCGCCAGTCCCACTTCCGAGCCGGTCGCAATGACCACCGTGTCGGGCGCTCCGCCGCCTTGTTGTACAATGTACGCGCCGGTGCGGATCGTGTTTTTCCAGTCGGGGTCGGCTTTGGGGAAAACGGTCAGGTTCTGCCGCGAAAGGGCGAGGGCGCTGGGGCCATCGGTATACTCCATTGCCATCGCCCATGCTTCGGCGGTCTCTTCGGCGTCGGCGGGGCGCAGAACGCGCACGCCGGGGATAATCCGTAAACTGGCAAGGTGTTCAATGGGCTGGTGGGTGGGGCCGTCCTCGCCGACAAAGATCGAGTCGTGGGTCAGCACGAAAATTACCGGCTGTTTCATCAGCGCGGAAAGGCGCAGGGCGGGACGCAGGTAATCCACAAAGACCATAAAGGTTGAGCAGTAGGAACGCAGGCCGCCGTGCAGGATGATACCGTTACAAATTGCCGCCATGCCAAACTCGCGGATGCCAAAGTGAATGTACTGTCCGGCGCGGGCTGCTTTTGTCCACGTTCCCAATTCAGCGGGAAGCCCGACGGCGTTGGGGCCTTTAAGATCGGCGGAGCCACCGACCAGATTGAGGTTTGCTTTGGCGACCGCCGCCAGCGCTTTGTTGCCGGCGGTGCGGGTGGCGATTTTGTCGCCGCCGTTATAGGCGGGCAGGGCGGCGGGAACGGCTTTGCCGGAGTGGAATTGATCCCACTCCGCGTGCTTGTCGGGGTTTTCTTTTGACCATGCGGCGAACAGCGCCTGCCAGTTTTCGCGCGCTTTTTTCCAGTCGGCTTGCTTTGCCTTAAAATAAGTTTGCGCTTCGGGGGCGATGTAAAAATCGCCGGGAATGCCCAAATTGGCGCGCGCGGCGGCGACTTCTTCCGCGCCGAGCGGGGCGCCGTGAGCGTCGGCGGTATTTTGCTTGTGGGGCGCTCCCTTGCCAATGATCGACGTCAGGATGATGATACTGGGTTTTTGCGTTTCGGCTTTTGCCTGCGCGGTCAGGCGGGCAATTTCCTCAAAATCGTACATGGAGCCGCGCAGAACCTGCCAGCCGTAAGCCTCGTAGCGTTGGGCGACATCTTCGGTAAAGGCAATGTCGGTGCTGCCGTCAATGGTGATCTTGTTTGAATCGTAGAACACAATGAGTTTTCCCAGCCCGTAATGCCCGGCGAAAGAGCTTGCCTCGGCGGAAACGCCTTCCATGAGACAGCCGTCGCCGCAGAGGGCGTAGGTGTAGTGATCAACGATTTTGTGCGCGGCAGTGTTGAAGCGGGCGGCAAGCATGGTTTCCGCGACGGCAAAACCGACCGCCATGGCGACGCCTTGCCCCAGCGGGCCGCTCGTTGCCTCAATACCCGCCGCCATGCCGTATTCGGGGTGTCCCGCCGCGCTTGAGCCTATCTGCCGGAAATTTTTTATGCTATCCAGCGAAATGTCCTTATAACCGGCAAGGTGCAGCAGCGAGTAGAGGAACATAGAGCCGTGTCCCGCCGACAAAATAAAGCGGTCGCGATCCGCCCACGCGGGGTCGGCAGGGTCATGCTTGAGCAGTTCTCCGTAGAGAATTGCGCCTAACTCCGCCGCTCCCAGCGGCAGTCCCGGGTGTCCCGAATTCGCCTTTTGAATGGCGTCAATGCTTAACGCCCGCACGCTTAACGCGGTCTTTTCCAACGCTTTTGTGTCCATACATCACTCCTTCTTCCAACTTATTTCCGCTTTCTTAATCGCCGCGACAAGGACTTCTTCCGAAGCCCGATCTTTAATTAAAGAGTAAAATTCTTCCTGCTGACAGAGAAAATTTATTTTTGATAAAGTACCCAGATGTTGTTTTATTGATGATGAAACGATAAGAAAAACCGTGTGCACCTTTACGCCGTCCGGGGCGTTCCAGTCCAGCGGCTGCGCGGGGAAGATAACCGTTACAAAGGGTTCGCCGTCTTCTTTTATCATGGGGTTGCGCGGGTGGGGTACGGCGATCCCGCGCCCTATTCCCGTTGATACCAGCGCTTCCCGTTCCAGTATTTCGCGGTACAACTCATTGATGTCAAGCGAGGGCATGGGCGGCAAAGATTTGATCACAACGGCGAGCAGATCTTTGGAGGTTTCGCCGGGAACAGTGGGATATACGCCGCCGCGTTCAACCAATGAAGAAAGGTTCCATTCCATTTTATATACCCACCGAATATTCGGAATTAAATTCCCGGTTACATTTTTCTATATCAAACAGACCGGGAACAAAATCGGGCCCTAACTCGTGCAGAGCCGCCTGCTTTTCCATATCGTTGCCATTTGCCAGTATAGCAAGAATTTTGCCGAAGCGCGAGGGACCGCCGACCATTTCCGGCGGAGCGGCTTCTTCCCCGGCGACACAGCGTATCGCTTCATCCTTCCCCGGTTGATAAGGGGAAAGAAAGACAACCTTGACGTTCCATTTATTGCCGTATTCATACTGCAGTTCGCTCGTTCCCTGGCCGCAAACTTCCCCTATTTTTAGTTTATCATCCAAATTATTTCTGTCCAGACCGCCGGGGGCTGCCGTATAAAAGCGGTGGCGGTAACTGTCATTCCACTCAAAAGAAATCTGAATGATGTTGTGCAGGTCTTCCAGCCGTTGATACCCGGGAACCAGCACCCGCCGCCACACATTGGTTCCGTCTATGCTTATCTGCGCCGGCAGCCATGCCTCTTCCGGCTTATTATCCGCGCCGCTTTGTATCAGTGTCAGATTATTCTGCCTGAAATTGTGCATGGCGTCATTTATCGACTCTTTTATTTCGGTGAACGTGTCGATCATGTTGTCCAGCGAATTGTCCATCGCTTCCAGTTCAAAATCGGGCGGCGCGTTATCTAAATCAAGGTCCTCCATCAGGCTTGCGGCGTGTCCCTGAATTTGCGACAGCATGATAAACGTATGATGGGGCAGCCATGATGAGTCGATGTCGCCCTTGAGCAATCGCGCCGCAAGGTCTATGACTGCGGTGTGTAATTCGCCTACCCGCTGGCGTATCGGCCCCATGCCTTGATCGAGGAACACGGAGTAGCTTTTCTTAAACTCATCCATCGCTTCTTCGGCATAATCGGCGAGCATATTCCATTCTTTTTCCGCAAGATCAATCACCGGCGGCACAATACGATCCAGCACCTTAGAAATGTCATGCTCATTTTTGAACAACGCGTCGCGGACATACGAAAGAATAACGTACTCTGAAACGGGGACATTTACCTTGAACAAAATATTTTCGATAATGGTTCGATCCGGCGGCATCGCAATGCCCGAAAGTCCCTTGCAATCAGGAATATCTTTTCCGGCAAACCAGAAACGGGACTCAATGCCGTAGTTTATTTTTTCAATGCGGTCGGTTTTTTCATACAGAAATTCCTCAAGCGAATAGGCGGGCAAATCCCGCATCCGGCTGCCGCCGTACCAGTAAGCGTAGGCAATCTGTTCCTCGGTAGACGATCCCGGCCCCAGCAGCGCGAAGCTGTCTTCAAAGCCGCCCTCGGCAGCTTCGAACCAGGCAAACAAATCCGCCTGCGACCATGCGTCCTTACCGGCTTTTTCCAGTTCAAATTGGCCTTCTTTCCAATCAATTGTCCGCACCACAAAACGGTCGCCGGGGACAAAGGCCGCCTCGCGAAAAATGTTGCGCATATCCAGCGTATGGATGGAAACTTCCGGCGGGTCTTCGTAGGGGTCGTAGTTAAAGGCCGTCTCGTTTTCGGGATTATCGCGGGCGACATATTGGGGAGCGTATTCCTCCCCAAAAATGTAGTAGTAGGGGTAAAATTCCTCCGGCGGGCCTTCGGTGGTCGTCCAGGGTATCGGCTTGCCCTTCCAAAAAAACTGGTACTCATGGGGCAGCGCCGCCGGGTTGGCAAAGGGGATGCAGCGGTGACCGGGAATGAGTATCCCGTTAAGCAGTTCCAGCTTGGTCGGGCTGATGACAAAAGGCACACATTCAAAACAGCCCCGCCGGGAAACCCATTGCCGGCTATCCAGCCGGAACGCCACGTTATGGGAGTCAATGATGGCGGCAATTTCCGCGGCCAAAGTTTCAGTCGGCACCCCGGTTTGCGCGAGGTCCAGCATACGCACAAATTCCGCCACGTCTTCCAACGTAAACGGCTCGGTGACATTTTCCAAAAAATTATAAAGTGCGTCTTCCTGATTCGGGGTCATCTCTATAACTATGCCCTGAAATGGGGAAATTCGCAAGTATGCGGCATATAAGAGTATATATACGAATTATTCAAAATATTATAAATTTACCGGGCAGGGGTATTTTTTGAAAATAACTTTATTGGGAGCGGGCAGCACGGTATTTGCCCGTAATTTGCTGGGCGACTGTATGTCAAGCGAAGCGCTCAGGGACAGTGAAATAGCGCTTTATGACATTGACGCGGGGCGGCTTAACGAGAGCGAGCGCATTGTGTCCGCCATTAACAAGGGGAAGGGCGGTCGCTCGAAAATTTCCTGCTTTGCCGGCGTTGAAAATCTTGAGAAGGCGCTTGCGGGCGCGACGTTTGCCATAAACGCGATTCAAGTGGGCGGCTACGATCCGGCTACCATCGCCGATTTTGAAATCCCTCAAAAATACGGACTGCGCCAAACCATCGGCGATACCTTGGGCATTGGCGGCATTATGCGCGCACTGCGGACAATTCCCGTTATGGAACAATTTGCCCGTGTCATGGAAAAAGTGTGCCCCGACGCGTGGCTGCTCAACTACACCAACCCCATGGCGATGTTGACGGGTTTTATGCTGCGTTACACGGGCATTAAGACGGTCGGTCTGTGCCACAGCGTGCAGGGCTGCTCGTATTGGCTTTTTAAGGGTCTGGGTATGGAAGACCGTCTTGACGGCCGCCGTGAACTGATTGCCGGTATCAACCACATGGGCTGGCTTTTGGATATCCGCGACAAAAACAACAACGACCTCTACCCCGAAATTCGGCGCAGGGCACGGGAAAAAAACGCGCAAGAAAAACACAACGACATGGTTCGCTTTGATTACATTGACAAGCTGGGCTATTACTGCACCGAATCAAGCGAGCACAACGCCGAGTACAATCCGTTTTACATCAAAAGCAAGTACCCGCAGTTAATCGACCGCTTTAATATCCCGTTAGACGAATATCCGCGCCGCTGTATCGGGCAGATTAAAGGCTGGAAAGCCGAATATGAAAACCTTGTGCACAAAGAAATAATTGAACACAGCCGGACGCAGGAATACGCCTCGTACATAATGGAGTCCATAGTTACGAATAACGCGTATAAAATCGGGGGCAATGCGCTTAACTCAGGCGGAAGCATCGAGAACCTGCCCCGCGAAGCCTGCGTGGAAGTTCCCTGTCTGGTTGACGGTTCGGGGGTACAGCCGTGCCATGTAGGAAGGCTGCCCGTTCAGCTTGCGGCGATGAACATGACGCATATCAACGTCCACCTGCTTACGATTGAGGCGGCGGTCACCAAAAAGAGGGAACACATCTACCACGCCGCCATGCTCGACCCCCATACCGCCGCGGAACTTTCGTTAGACGACATTCGGGCAATGGTGGACGAATTGCTGGAAGCCCATCGGGTCTGGCTGCCTGTATACAAATAGAGCGTCAAGATTATGGCAAAATGTGTCATTTTGACACAAATTCCCCCCGAAATTTCCCCTCTGTGTCAAATTTACCCATTACGAATGTTCGGATAGCTTAGAATTCCCTCAAAATCGGGTGAAAACCGGGAAAAAAACAGAAAAAACCCCGAAATTTCACTTTTTTTTCCGCATTTTAGAACTTGGCACGGTTTTTGCTAGTATATAAGCAAATAAACTTTTTATAAGGAGAGAACATTATGAAAGCAGTGACCATGTATCGGCCCAACACCATTCAAAACGCCCTGAGCGATTTCGATCGCTACTTTGAGTCCTTCTTTGGGGATTCCATGCTGGCTCCGGCGACACGGATTTTTAACCATGTGCCGGCAGTGGATATTCGGGAGACCGAAAAAGCCTACGCGCTGGAAATGGAACTGCCCGGTTTTGACGAGAAAGACATCGAGATTTCCGTTGACGGCAACAGCCTTTCCATTTCCTCGAAGCGCGAGGAAACCCGCGACGCCAACGAGAACGACGCCAAAGACAAAGAAAACAACGTCTCCAGAGACGAGGGAACATGGATTCTGCGGGAACGGCGGGTAAATACCTTCAGCCGCTCATTCAAGCTGCCCGAGAACGCCAACCCCGAAGAGGTCAGCGCCGAATTCAAAAACGGCATCCTCAGCATGGAGATCCAAAAGCGCGCCGAGGCGCAAAAGCGGACGATTCAGATTAAAGCAAAGTAGTAAAAGGGGAGTGGGGAGTAGGGAATGGGGAGTAAGGCTCCCCACTCTCTACTCCTTCTTTATAATCCTAAATCTTCACCAACTAAAATAATTTTAATTCTATGAGCAGGTTTACAGAGTCTGGTGGTCACGATAAAACTGCATATTGAGTCGGGGGATTTGCAATCCGCGCAGGAGCCGGTTTCGTTGCAGGGAGTTTTATTGTCGGGAAAGCGCTGGGTGTTCAGCGGCGCGGCGACCGTGCGCGCGCGGGCAACCGCGTCAAAAAGGGTTTTGGCGATTTTGTTCATCCCCGCGATAATAACTACCTGCCGGGGGCCAAAAATCATCGCCGCCACGCGGTTGCCAAAGCCGTCGATGTTTACCAGTTGGCCGTCCTCGCTTATCGCGTTGCAGCCCGTGACAAAAGTGTCGCATAACAGCGCCTGCCGCATAATTTCGACGCGTTCCTCGCGGGTGGGCGCTTTGTCGCGGTCGATCACTTTGTAGCCCGCCTGCGCCAGCTTTTCCTTTATGCCGGTTTCATCTAACGTTGCGGAACCGCCCCACGCAACAACGTGATCCTTGGGGATGAGCGACAGGGCTTTTTCCACCGCCGCCTTTGAGTCGTCAACGTAGCAGGCGTCAAAGAACCGGCTCTTCAACGCCTTTACAACCTGCGCCCCCAGTTTTTGGTTCCGCAATTCAATCGGTGTGTTCATAGCTTACTCCTTTATAATAGGATACAAAAAAGGCTGCCCGGGAACAACCCGAACAGCTTTTTTCGCTCTTTTTTTGCCTTTTCAATACTTATTAAGTATTTCGTTTATTTCGCTCATTATATCGCTTGCTGATTGGTCAATTTGAGTTTTAATTTGGGTTTTAATTTGTTTTTTCATTGAGTTTGGCAGAAGGGGGAAAATACTTTCAGCGTCAGAATTATCGTTTTTGCCCCTCTTTTTCTTGAAAAAGTGATAAGGTTCTATCCTCAGAATATCAGCCATTTTTTCTACCAGTTCCAAAGAAGGAAATCTAACGCCAGTTTCAATTTGCCCTATATAACTGGGTGCGGTATTGCAAAATTCCGCCAGTTTCATCTGGGATAATCCTTCTTTTTTACGGAATTCCCTCAAATTTTGGATAAAAACCTGTTTCAAAGTCATTTCTTTATGCTTATAGCTAAAAATATTTGCCTGCAATGAGCATATTGCTAAAATTATACCATTGACAATTTTTAGCATATTGCTTAAAATGGCAATTGGGTTTTTTATGATTTGAAGGAGTATTTTATGAAAAATACAAGCAAACTGTTAGCAATTACTGCGGTAATCGCGCTTTCAATGACCGTTATGGGGTGCAGTAACGACCCTGGCGGGGATGGTGATGACGGCAAACACTGGCTTATACATTACCAAAAAACGTACATCGTTGAAAACGGAATAGTTAAACAAAACACGGACAATAGAGATGTGGTGGCTAGTTCTACATCTTATACCTGGAGCGCATATCGTTATGGGAACAAAACGGATTATGAAGAAGAATATACTACTACCCTCTCCTCTACTACTACTCTCTCCAGTCCGGTCGACCCGAACGGCGTGAGCCTTACCTCTGAGTCCTACTCTGAATATCATAATACCCGGAACGGACAGACTTCCCATTCAACTACTGAAACTATTTCTTTGGCTCACGAGCGTACCATAAATATAGATATTGGCATAGATGGTTACAGAATTACAGGTACTTCGACAACAGCCTCATCGACAACAGCTACTTATGACCCGGAAAGCGGCTTGACGACAAGCGCAACGACGGTTTCTTCGGCAGGTACAACCATAACCTATTACACTATTGAGTTAATCATTGATTTAGACGGGGTACAGACCTACAAACATACCCCTATCGGCAGTAACGGGTATAGTATAATAAAAATTCAAGACGGCAGAACGCTGGAAACCAGTTATTATAACGAGCAGTCCGGTTTAATATCTACGACAACATATATCCAGCCGGACAATGCGGAAATCCGCTCAAAATTACCGAATTTCACGTTGTATAGCACCCGGTATTTTTTATCAGCATCTTCCATTATTAACTCTTATCAGACGGCTGAGGTTTTACCGTGGGAGGAGCCTACTGGGTCTACCTGGAATTATGACTGGGATGGTCTGACAATACGGGTAAAAACATTTAATGACAGCGTACTCAGTTCTCAAACTGACTATACGTATGCGAAAAGAAATCCCAATGTAAGTCTAAATCCCGAAGGCATTGAATATGAATATCTTGGTGGTGGCGTCTGGTCTGGATATGGTTTTGAACTTAAACGTTGGGGAGATTACTGGTACGGTGAAAATGGTAAAATATATCTCTGGACAGGAACCGGAAGCAATGTAGTTATACCGGAGCAGATTAACGGAAAACCGGTTACCGGCATTGAGGGAGTTTCTAAACCTACCAGCAAGGGAGCTTTTGCCAATTGCTACAAACTTACCGGCGTAACTATTCCCAATAGCGTTACCAGCATTGGGGGGGGTATGGGTGGTTGGAATCAAGGGGCTTTTGGGAACTGCTGGAGCCTTGCCAACGTAACTATAGGGAACAGCGTTACCAGCATTGGGAGCAACGCTTTTAGGAACTGTTACAGCCTTGCCAGCGTAACTATACCCAATAGCGTTACCAGCATTGCGTACGATGCTTTTTCCAATTGCTACAACCTTACCAACCTAACCATAGGGAACGGCGTTACCAGCATTGAGAGAGGTTCTTTTTCAGGAGCTCCTCTTACCAGCGTAACCTTTCAGGGTACAATCCCTCGGGACGGATTTGTTTTTGATGAATATGGGTATGAGCGTTCGTTAAACGACCCAGACTTAGTGGAAAAGTACCTTGAAGGAGGGCCAGGAACGTATACGAGACCAAGTACAAGCAACACTTGGACAAAACAAGGCGGAAACGGCGGAGGGTCGAATCCGTCAGACGGCACGGGCTGGACAACCGTAACGGACAGCAACATTGGCACATGGCCTTTCTATGCAATCGCCTTTGACAACGGCAAATTTGTCGCCGGTGTTTATGGCGACAAAATATCGACTTCTACAGACGGCGTAACCTGGACAGCCGCAGCGAACATCGGCATCACCACCATGGCAATCGCTTACGGCAACGGCAAGTTTGTCGCCGGGGGTCATGGCGGCGCAATGTCGTATTCATCTGACGGCATAACATGGACACCCATAACAAACGTCCCATTCGGCGCAAGCGCGGACATCATGGCAATCGCCTACGGTAACGGCAAGTTTGTCGTTGGCGGAACAACCGGCAGTAATACGGTGTATTCATCTGACGGCATAACCTGGCAAGCCGTAGCGAACTCTATACTCGGCACAGCCTCCCTCGGCG
>JGI24699J35502_11133547_pt1 | contig 11726 bp, 8 predicted proteins | sample TergutMp193P4_FD_35502 | JGI IMG/M metagenome (IMG submission 35502) | reverse complement strand
ACTTTGGCAATGAGGGCAGTAAAGTTCTATCCTTATTTTCATAAAACAAATATAGCTCTTTTTCTCTCATTGTCAAATTTTTATACCAGCATACTTTGTAAAACACCTCCAATAATGAATTACATGGCATTTCCTATAAAAGCTTTAATAACCAAATAGGGCGGGAAGGTTGCTATATTTAAGCGTTATGCGACACCCGCGGACAGCGCACCGCATTTGAGAGTGAAATCAGACAAAGGAGAATGGTTGAAAATTCTGTAAAGAGTGGATGAAAATTAAAAAACAGTAATTAAAATGGTGGCTAAAAATCTTAAAAAAATTGTAATGGTCTTTATTCTGCTCATATTATCAGTAGTATCGTATGCGCAGAAAGATGTAACCCAATTTCTTGGCATTCCTGTTGATGGTAGCAAATCTGAAATGATAAAGAAATTAAAAGCTAAAGGATTTACAAGTGATTCTTTTAATAAAGATGTCCTTGTTGGCGAATTTAATGGAACAAATGTCAATATATATATTGCGACAACTAACAATAAAGTAAGTCGAATTATGGTTTGCGATGCCAATACTATAAGCGAGGTAGATATTAAAATAAGATTCAATAATCTCTGCCACCAATTTCAGAATAATGGCAGATATATACCAGCGATGTTATCAAACTACGAAATATCTGAAAATGAAGATATTTCTTATGAAATGACAGTTAATAAGAAACGATACGATGCGGTTTATTATCAACTGCCAGCAGACTTGGATACTCTCGCCTTCGCGGAGGAAATTCAGTCTGTCCTCTTGTCGAAATACACAGAGGAACAACTATCTAATCCAATAGAAGAATTGCAAACAGAAATGATGATATCAGGGCTTTCATATATGTTGGATAAATATTCAAAAAAGACAGTTTGGTTTAAGATTGACGAGTATTATGGAGAATATTATGTCACAATGTTCTATGACAACGAATATAACAGAGCAAATGGAGAAGATTTATAACAACAAATAAAAAAGAAAAATATGAAAAAAGAAAATCCTCACACTGATATTTCTATTGAGTGTGGTAAAACAACAGACAGTTTTAATAAGTTAGAAATGCTGTGTAAAAAAGAAGCAAAAAAACTATCAGAGACCATTGAGATTCCTAATTTGGAGGTAATTTCAGTTACTTTTTTGACTTCTGACATTCCAGAAGTTATTTGCGTGGGAGGTTTTAGCAGGAGTGAAAGCGGTTTAATTGTATATGAGTTAGATTTTTCACAATCTACTTTATAATACAATGGACGACCACTTAAGGAGTTCCTATGTTTGTATTCGAAGAGACTAAGGCAAATGAAAAAATATGTATTTTTGCATTTATTCAAGGGATATAAACAACTTTAAAGGAAAACAGCAAAGTATGAAGAATTTTTTGTATTTATTGATTTTCAGTAGCGTCCTATTAGGATTTAAAGAGACAAAAACAGAAAAAGAAGTGTATAAGTCAAAAACATTGTTGATTTATCAGATTTCGAAGCATGTGTATCAGCACGTTTCATTTCTTGACGTAAAAGATTTCGGAAAAGTTTCGTGCAATGGAATGATTGTTGCTTGCAACAATGAAGCCGTTATTTTCGATACGCCGATAGATAACGAAACTTCTGGCGAACTGATTGACTGGGTAACCCAATCGTTGAAATGTAAAATTACAGCGATTATTCCAACTCATTATCATATTGATAATTTAGGCGGTTTAGATGAATTCCACAAACAAGGCATTCCTTCTTACGCTTATAATAAAACCATACAGATAGCGAAAGAAAAGGGTCTTCCTGTACCACAACATGGTTTTGATAAGTATATGGAAATGAAAGTCGGCAAAGAGAAAGTGTATATTGAATTTTTGGGAGAAGGTCATACTTGCGACAATATTATTGGATATTTTCCGCTGGAAGATATTCTGTTTGGCGGCTGTTTAATAAAAGAAGTAGGTGCAGGAAAAGGTAATCTCGCAGACGCAAATGTCGAAGAGTGGGCAGAGACCGTAAGAAAAGTAAAGAAGAAATATCCAAAAGTAAAAAAGGTTATACCGGGGCACGGAAAAATAGGCGGAACTGAACTTTTGGATTATACGATTAATCTGTTTGAATGAAAAAAATACCATCTCATTTCTCGTTGCATGCACACTACAAAGAGAAGATGCAAATTCACGCGGCTTGCTAAAAAGCATGCTTACTTAATATGCTGTAAACTAATAATTTACAACAGCATATTTTCTATAATGCTACTCTACTTTTTTCTGCCTTTTGGAGTGAAAAATTCCATTGGATCAGTTCACTTCAAATGTGGAAAGAATGGCTTCGTTCTCTGCATGACTTCCTGCATAGATTGTGTAAATACCTTTGGGAACGACCAAGCCTTTGGAACTTTCACTCCATTTAGCTAATTGTGCGATTGGAATGGAAATATTTATTTTCTCACTTTTTCCTGCTGGAATATGTTTCCTCTCGAAAAAGCGCAATTCTTTCAAAGGTAAATTGGCGCCATGAGGGTATTGGATATAAACCTGAGCAACTTCATCGCCATCGATATCTCCAATGTTTTCAATGGTTGCCGCACATTCGATGTTTTCTTGATCGTTGTATTTTGCTTTGGGAACTTTGTCCCATTTATATGAAAAACGGGTGTAACTTAAACCGTAACCAAAAGGATATAAGGTTTTCCCTTTGAAGTACCGATAAGTTCGATTGCTCATATCGTAATTTTCGAAAGCAGGCAAGTCTTGATCATCGGCATAGAATGTGACTGGCAAACGACCCGATGGATTATAATTGCCAAAAAGGACATCCGCTATGGCTTTTCCAGCGAATTCACCTCCATACCATGCATTTAAAATGGCATTAATATGGGTCGACTCCCAAGGCATGGCAATAGCGCTTCCCGTCATCAGGACAAATACGACCGGTTTTCCCGTACTGTTCAAAGCTTTTATCAGATTGGTTTGAACGGCTGGCAACAGAATGGAAGTGCGATCGCCTTTGAAGAATCCGGGAGCATTCACATTCATTTCTTCGCCTTCGATGCGTGGGGAAATACCCCCGACATAAATAATTACATCAGCATCTTTAACTTGTGCGAGGGTCGAATCGAACGATTTTGGGGTTTCGCCATAATACCCGATTACCGTATCGGCATATATTTCGATGTTGTCTCCCAATTCTTCACGGATTCCGTCTAACGGAGTAATGATGCGCGAGGGAAAACCATTGTAATTTCCCAATTGTACTTCCGGCTTATTAATATTGGGCCCGATGAGGGCTACTTTTTTTAAGAGCGTTTTGTTCATAGGAAGGGCGCCGTCATTTTTCAACAAAACCATTGATTGGCGAGTCATTTTCAAAGCCAAATCCTTATGCATCGGACTTTCCAGTGCTGTGGAATCAATTTTGGAAAAAGGAACTTTTTCGGGAGGATCAAACATTCCCAGACGGATACGAATGGCAAATAATCTTTTTAAAGAGACGTCCAACTGCTCTTCAGTGATTAAACCTTCCTCCAGAGCTTGCTTCAAACCCAGATAAGCTTCGCGACCGCACTCTAAATCTGTTCCGTGAAATACAGCATCGATGGAAGCGTGAGTTGCATCCGGATGCGTTTTATGATGTTTATAAAAATCCTCAATTGCTCCACAGTCAGAAACGATATAACCATTGAATTTCCACTCGTTGCGCAGGATATCAACCATCAATTTATCGCTTCCGCAACAAACTTGTCCTTCAAAAGCATTGTAAGCGCACATAAACCCTGCTACGTTCGAAGCGGCTAATTGTTTGAAAGCCGGCAAATAAGTATCCCATAAATCATAGTTGCTTACAAATACGTTAAATTCATGACGTACTCCTTCCGGCCCGCTGTGTACTGCGTAATGTTTGGCGCATCCGGCGGCTTTCAAATAAGTCTTATCGTTTCCTTGCAAACCTTCCACAAAATATTTGCCGAGGGAAGCGGTTAAAAACGGATCTTCTCCATACGTTTCTTGTCCGCGTCCCCAACGCGGATCTCTGAAAATATTGATGTTAGGCGTCCAGTAAGTCAATCCGTTATAACGATTGTAATCTTGTTTGGCTTGAGTCGTATTGTAGATAGCGCGACCTTCTTCGGCGGTATAATCGCCCATCTGTTTGATCGCTTCTACATCCCAACCGGCTGCCATTCCGATGGCTTGCGGATATACTGTCACTTTGTAATGGGTTCGCGCTACTCCGTGCAAACATTCGTTCCACCAATCGTAAGGAGGAATTCCAAGTCGTTCAATGGCTGGCGTTTTATTCATCATTTGGGCAATTTTTTCATCTTGAGAAAGTCGTGAAACTAAATCTGCAGTTCGCTTTTCTACCGATAAAGAGGGGTCTTGAAATGGATATTCGTAAAATGACTTACTACAATTTGTAAATTGAAAACAAAAAATGGATATCCCTATCCAAAAAAAAGTCTTTCTCATAAAATTGTATATTTAATTTAACATTTAATTATCTGTTCTTGAAGACGTGAAGCCAATAATTCTCATCCCCTTTTTTTCTACCTGTTAAATAAAAAACAAATACTTTTTCCCCATTCTCTATAATCCAATATTTTGCGCTAATTCTTGAAAAATAATCCCTTAAGCAGTTGTTTTTAAGCTTCGAATATAATTATTTTTTTATGTAAAAACAGAAAGAAACTGTATCAAAAGCTTTTCAAACGGTGTCAAAAAAACAGTTTGATGCCTCTTTGCAAATAGCAAAAAGATAGGAGCCGGCTTTTAATACAGTTTCTTCGTTTTTTTATTTCATTACAATCGGCGTTTTGAACGCATGAACATTTCCTATTGTATCAAATACTTCCATATAGATAATATAGATTCCTGCGCTTAATCTCCGGTGGCTCTTCCCATTTCCATTCCAGTAAAAAACGCCTTGACTCTCGAGCAGTTCATTATTCGCAATTGTATCCACCAACCGTCCTACCGGATCGTAAACAAACAAACGGCAATTGTATCCTGCTTTGTCCAAATGGTATTGGATGCCGTAATTTTCATTGTTCACGCTGGGGTATTCGATGCGGATGGAAAAATCGTTTGAAATATCTATTCCCGTTGTTCTCGCATACTGCGAATTTTGATATCCGGGCGTTCCGTAACCACTTTGAGTAGAAGCCGATGCCCAATTGCTTGCTTCGCTGCTTGGAATGTTAATATCGATCTTTTCCAAAGCCGCTCCCTTTTTGCTTGCAAGGCCTGGCGAATGCATAGATTCGTTGTAAAAAAATTGATCCACAACCTCGTTTGTGATGTTGTTCAATATGACGGCACACCCGCTTGTATTGGCATAGGCTGGCATGGTTTCGGGTTCTATAAACAAAGATTCGCCATGGCAGTTGAAAAATCCGCAAACTAAATCTTGGCTTTTGGTAACCACCACATATTCGCCCGGATAAAGGAACACAGGCAATTGAGTCAACGGATATGCTTTGTTTAAGGATCCATCGGAGGGTCTCCGGCTGGTAATGCTTAAGTAGCGCAAATCGAGTATTTTATTCGAACGATTGTACAATTCCACGTATTCTTCTCCTCCGGTAGGCGGATTAAACAGAATTTCGTTGATCACAATATCCGATTCCTGTGCTTCGAAGGCATCTCCAATCAATACCGATTTCGTTCCTGCCAAATCATTTCCCGACAAATCCTGCAAGCCCGATACAACCAATTCAGTCAATTCGCCTTTTGGAGGAAATTGATTGAGTTGGACGTCTACCAAGTTTGCTTGCGGATAATTGATTCCCAAATTTGTAACAGTGTAGGCCGCATCCAGAATGGAGTACAAATCGGCATTAAGCAGGGTATTCCGGTTCATGGGTTTGGAAAAAGCAATCTCCACCGTATTATTGTCTAATAAGGAAGAGGATACAATCAAAGGAAGTTCGGTATCTGCATGGCTGGATTGAATCGAATTGGCTCTACCCGGCGTTCCACCCGACGAATCCATCGATGCCGACCAGTTGTCGGCCATATTGGACAGATTGTTCAAATCAATGCACTCCAACGACCATCCGCCTCCTTTTTTGGCGTTGTCGTTATACATTGCATCAGCATATTCAAACCACGAAACCAGTTCCTTTTGCGCATTTTCCAATACCAGCAATTTGCCTGTATTGGCTAAAGTAGGAAAAGAAGTGACTCCCGATACATTTATACCTTCTGCAAACCAAGAGACGCCCGATGTTTTGCACAAGACAAAATAACTTCGCGGAGCGATGGTTTTATCCGGCAATTTGTAGGATGTAGTCCCGTAAAAAAAGGTACAATCTTGCAGACGGAAAGTTTTATCCGTCGAATTATACAGTTCTACATATTCCGGATTGTTGGCGCCCGGATTAGCCATGACTTCGCTGAAAAGGATATCGCCTTCTTTGGGCAGATCGTAACCGGGTTCGGGATTGGGTACGGGTTCATCGCCATCCAAATCTTTGATAACAAAATTGTCGAAGAAAAAAAGTTTGCTGCGGCTGGAAGTAAACGTACAGACAATTCCAAACCAAGAGCTTGCAGGAACATTTTCGATGTTGCAAGTTCCTTCCAGCGTAAAACTACTTTCGCCTTCCAGCTGGGAATACAAATTGAAAGTTCCTTTAGCATCCAAAGTAGCTTTGATATTCAACGCAACGGAAGAATAATCCAAACGCTTTGCAGTTCCCTGAATAAGCGTCTGGTTGGTACTTCCTTTTTGCGACCGCATCAGACAAATATTTTTATTGGTATATCCGATGCGAACAAAAAGGCCATTGAGTTCACCGTTTAAGTCTTCTTCGTCGCTGACAAGATAGACTTTGGCATAATTGGAGACTGTTGGATTAAAATCCATTCTTACATAAAATTCCCACGATGTACTTCCTGCATTATACGAGTGGGTTCTTAACTGAGAGGGTGAGTGGGTCGCACTTGAATTCAATTGCAATTGCAAGGATTCATTCACAATAAATTCGGCGGTATCGCCTGTCCAATTTGTTTCTCGGTTGGAATTGGGTCCGTTCTGAAACAATCCGTCGCTAAAATTATCGCTAAATTGAGAAAAAGCAGTCATTGACTGCAAGATCAAAAAAAGGGCAACAATTTTTTTCATAATCCATTTGTTTTAGTTATTAATTATTAATTTTGCAGGCTCGAGTTCCTGCGTTTGTTTTGGTTATTATATCAATATAATCCGGGGGCAAATGTAAGATTTATTTTTAATATACAAATAATATTTATAGTATTTTTCAAAAAAAAGAAGAAAAATGAAAACAGCAATTATTGGCGTGAGCGGCGCAGTCGGTCAAGAATTTTTACGAGTGTTGGACGAACGGAATTTTCCGATAGACGAGTTGTTACTTTTCGGTTCATCGCGAAGTGCAGGTACAGTATACAAGTTTCGCGGGAAACCAATTACAGTGAAAGAATTGAAGCATAACGACGATTTCAAAGGAGTAAAAATTGCTTTTGCATCGGCAGGCGCAGGCACATCGAGAGAGTTTGCCGAAACCGTTACGCAATATGGAGCTGTCATGATCGACAATTCCAGCGCATTTCGGATGGACAACGACGTCCCGCTGGTAGTTCCTGAAGTCAATCCGGAAGATGCCAATCATCGTCCGAAAGGAATTATTGCCAATCCCAATTGCTCTACAATTCAGATGGTAGTCGCCTTAAAACCTTTGGAAGATTTATCCCATATTCGACGGATCCATGTGGCAACCTATCAATCCGCTTCGGGCGCTGGAGCAGCCGCTATGGACGAATTGGTCCATCAATACAAACAAATTGCCAAGGGAGAAAGTCCTACGGTCAACAAATTTGCTTATCAGTTGGCTTACAATCTCATTCCTCAGATAGACGTTTTTACGGACAATGGATATACGAAAGAAGAAATGAAGATGCACAACGAAACGCGGAAAATCATGCATTCCGATGTGGAAGTGAGCGCCATGTGCGTGAGAGTTCCAGCTTTGCGGGCGCATTCCGAAGCCATTTGGATTGAAACCGAACGGCCCATTTCTGTGGAAGAAGCGCGCGAAGCGTTTCAGAAAGCCTCTGGTATCGTTGTTCAGGATAATCCGGAAGCAAAAGAATATCCCATGCCTTTGTTTGCCGCTACGAAAGACCCTGTATTTGTAGGCCGCATACGAAAAGATATAGCTAATCCGAACGGGCTTTCCTTCTGGTGCGTGGCCGATCAGATAAAAAAAGGAGCAGCACTCAATGCCGTTCAGATAGCAGAACTCATCATTGGGGCGTGATTTCGCCAGTGAAAATAAAGATGCTGAAATGAACCGCTCCATAGATTCTTTGTTGGGAAAAATACGGAAGAGCGGAAAAATCGTATTCTTTGGGATGCTCCATTACAAAAACGCCGTTTGTCTTGATTAAATGCCGAGAAATGATCATTTCCGGTATCAGCGGCAATGTTTTCAAGGCATACGGCGGATCTGCAAATATAAAATCGAACGATTGACGACAAGATTCAATGAATTTGAAAGCGTCTCCCCGTATGAGGGTCAACCGCTCGTCTTTGAGTTCGTCTTTTACTTTTTTGATAAAAGCAGCATGAAGAGGGTCTTTTTCTACGCAAATCACTTTTTTGCAATCTCTTGAAAGCAATTCAAAACTGATGCTTCCCGTTCCCGCAAATAAATCCAGCGCGGTAGTTTCTTCCCACTCCATCCAATACGTAATTACATTGAAAAGATTTTCCTTGGCAAAATCGGTAGTAGGATGCGCCTTAAATGTTTTAGGAACATCAAACCGCCGGCTTTTATATTTTCCGCTAATAATTCGCATGAAATAAATAATTATGAATTTAGTTTTTTTAGTTTGGAATTCTGCAGAATACAAATGGATCAATTGGAAATATTGAATAATCCGAAACTTGCTTTTCGGGATAAAGGAATTCATCATTTATCATTCATCATTTCCCCATTACAACCCGCACTTCGTTGGTTTCCACCATTTGATCGAAAGGAAGGAGATTCCCTTCGAGGAGTTCCCCATTCAAAGAAATGGAATGAATGCCTTTTTCCACCCTGTTGGGATTTTCTACCCGAATGTGGATGGTTTTTCCTCGAAAACGGCGATTGACCGTAAAACCTTCCCATTGCGGAATGCAAGGGTCGATCCTCAATCCGTCGTAATCGGGACGGATGCCGAGAATGTATTGCGCGGCCGCATGATATGCCCACGAAGCAGTCCCGCTCAACCATGGACAGCGGCTTTGTCCCGCCCGCATATTGTAACCAGAACAAGTAGTTTGCGCATATACATAAGGTTCAATTTGACGAATTTCCGCCCGTTCGTTATAGGCAGCCGGAAGGAAATTGCGGTAATTTTTATAGGCTCGGTTTCCGCGACCTAAGATGCAATCGGCCATCACTCCCCATCCTTGCGTATGTTGGAATATCGAAGCATTTTCTTTCATTCCTTTGATAAACAACGGCGCTTTGATGACCGAAGCGTCGGTATGTTCGTAAGGCGGATAGCAAAGCGTCAAGCCGTAATCGGTTGCCAAATATTTTTCCACTGCATTCATAATTGTTTCCGCTTTTTCACCGGTAGCCTGTCCACTGATGACTGCCCAAGATTGCGGGTTCAGCCAGATTTTACCTTCTTCTACTTGGTTTGTCCCGAACACGTATCCGTTTTCTTGAATGGCACGGACATACCATTCGCCATCCCATGCGGTCTTTTCGATCTTTTCCGACAATTGTTTTCGTTCGTTTTCAGCCCATTTCACTTCTTCCGGCAAATTCAAACGCTGGCCAATATCACTGTAAACCAGCAAAGCATAATGCAACTGCATCGCCACGAAAACACTTTCGCCTTTTTCGCCCAATACTAAGCAATCGTTCCAATCGGCTTTTAAACCGCAAGGCAATTGGTTTTTTCCCTTCCGGTCGAGATTGAATTGAATCGCCTTCCGGAGATGTTCCCATACCGTTCCTTCTCCTTTATCGGAATAAGGTACTATTTTATTGTAGTAATCCAAAAGACCGGTTTCCTTCACATAAGCCGGAACGGTATTGAACAGCCACAAGCAATCGTCGGAGCGGAATTCGTTTTCAGGCGTTGGAGGCTCTTTTCCCGGATGATGGTCGAATGGTTTGACTACTGGCATGGCGCCTCCCTTGGCATTTTGACCGGAAAGCATCAATTCCAGACGTTCCTCTATTTCGTCTGGAATATTGTGAATTACGCCCAACATATCCTGAATGGTATCGCGGTAACCCATTCCGTCTCGCTCGCCGCTGTAAATCAGAGAAGCCGCGCGCGACCATGCGTATGCAATCAGGTTGTTGAAAGGGTTCCACATGTTAATCATGCTATTGAAAACCGGATCGGGAGTTTCGGCCGTCAAGCCTTCGATCCGGCTGTGCCAATAGTCCACTACTTTCTGATATTCGGCTTGTACCTTTTCTGGAGTGTCTACCCATTGCATGGCCGTTTTGCCTTCTACTTCCGCTTTTCCAATGCCCAGTATGACCGTAAATTCTTTGGTTTCTCCGGGCGTCAAGTCCAAATCTACTTGCAAAACGCCGCAGCCATTATCTCCTTGAGTAATCGTATTCTGGCATTCTCCGTTCATCACTGAAACAGGATTGGCGTAAGTATGGTAAGTGCCAATGAAACGGTCGCGGTCGGAATCAAATCCAGAAACCGGCAAGCCTGTTATGCCGATAAACGAATAACGACATTGGTCTTTGTTTTGGAAATGCGCCAGATCTTCCGGCATATACGGATTGTTCACATGTTCCACAAACCCGTTTTTATAGGCCGTTTGGATAATGTATTGTGTGTACTGCAGATTGTTCTGATCGTCGTTCATATTCCAGTTGGAAGCAAATTCCACATAGGTGAATGCTCGAAGCAAACGTGGACGCATATCTCGGTTTGTCACACGGATACGCCACGCTTCAAATGCCCTTCCAAGGGGAACAAAATAGAGCGATTCGGTTTGGATCCGGTCGTATTCCGAAGTAATCGCCGTATAAGCCGAACCGTGGCGACATTCGCTTTTGTATACATCCAACGATTTACCGGAAGGTTGCCACGAGGCAGACCAAAAATCCCTGTTTTCACGGTCGTGCAAATACACGTAGCGTCCCGGCTGGTCTAATGGTATTTTATTAAAACTCAATCGTAAAAACCGCCCTTGTACGCTGGAACGGAAAAAACTGTATCCGCCAGCGTTTTGCGTGATAATAGCGCCATAACGGGTATCACCCAAATAATTGCTCCACGACTTAGGCGTATCGGGTCGGGTGATTACGTACTCTTTGCGCGCGTGGTCGAAATATCCGTATTGCATAATTATTTTAATTTCATGAATAAGCCCTTTTTTACGGCAATCAAAAATACAAATTTTTGAATTAAAAAAACGCTGGCGGATATAAAAATTTCAAGCGGAACGCTGATGACGCGGATTTTGCAGATAATCACGAAATTTTTTTGCGCGAATCCGTTTCATCCATGCTATCTGCATTCCAACAACCGCAGGATAAGCGTTGAATGAACGAAAGCATTTACTGAAATAGAATAAAAATCAGTACCTTTGCCGTTAACTTCTGATAATGATACATTATCAGAAGTTCATAATTTTTAATTCATAATTGAATTATGACTCCTGAAGAAAAGGCTCGATTGATAATTGACAAAAAGTTAGAAGACGCAGGTTGGCGAGTAGTGGACA
>JGI24699J35502_11133548_pt1 | contig 11728 bp, 9 predicted proteins | sample TergutMp193P4_FD_35502 | JGI IMG/M metagenome (IMG submission 35502) | reverse complement strand
AATTAATGCCGGCTCCGTCTTTCTCGGTCATTACACGCCGGAAAGCGCCGGAGATTATGCCTCCGGAACAAATCATACGTTACCGACCAACGGATATACCAAGGCTTACAGCGGAGTGAATTTAGACAGTTTTTTGAAAAAAATAACCTTCCAAGAAATATCGAAAGAAGGTATCCGGGATTTAGGCGAAACAATTCAAGTGATGGCGGAATACGAAGCCTTGTATGCACATAAGAACGCGGTAACCTTGCGAATTGTACCGTTTGCTTTTACGCCGCGCATCATCACTTACGGAAGTCCGGAATACCGTTCGATGTGCAAATTGCGAGACGAAGTGTTGCGGAAACCCATCGGTCTGCGATTGACGGAAACGGAAATTTCACGCGATAAAAACGATACCTTGCTCGTTTGCATGGAAAACGGGGAAGTAATTGCATGTTGTATTCTATCCCAAATAAATTCCGATACGATTCAATTGCGGCAGATGGCCGTCGCACCTTCTTATCAACGAAAAGGTCTCGGTAAAAAATTACTTCTCTTTGCGGAAAAAACAGCGAAAGAAAATCAATATTCCGTTATTCGCATGCACGCCCGAAAAACAGCTGTCGGTTTTTATGAAAAAAGCGGATATGTTATTACAGGGGAAGAATTTACGGAAGTAGGTATTCCGCATTTCGAAATGGCGAAAAGACTGAGCCGGATTGAATCCTAAATTCGTATTTATTTTGTACATTTGCAACATACTAAACAATCAAGTTATGCCGAATAAATCGTATAAAATTCCAAAGAATCCGTCAAAAACCGTTAGCGAACCCGCTACGGCTTATCAGCGTCAACCGGCAACTGCCGAAATTTCGTCTTCCGATGAATGGAATCCCAATGTTCCGTTTCACGGTACGCAAGAGGAATGGTGGGAACATTTCCGACGAATTGAAGAAGGTAATTTCTCAACATGGGAAGAACATCAAAAAAGATTTGACGCATGGAAGAAGGAATATCTCGCAAACCGTATGTGATTAGCGATAAATTCTTTGATAGTCGTTCTCATATTTATGACTATGGTATCCATACGTTTGGTTATTTTCAAACAGAACGTTACAACCGACAAATAGAAAAAACAATTGAAACGCTTTCCGATTTCTATTATGCTTATCCCGAATGTCGCCATCTTGCAACCAAAAGCCGAATATACCGCAACATTATCCTTGATTCACATCTGATTATCTACCGGATTACAGCCGAACGTATTGAAGTGTTAGATATTATTCATTCCGCTTCAAGTATCCGTAAAATTCGCGGCGTTCGCAAAGTTCGCTTTTGAATTATGAATTGACCAAATTAATTCGACATTAAATTCGATGATGCACACAATACCGTTCAATTGCTGCAAAATGCCAAAACTTTGAAATTAATATGAAATCGGGTTCAACTCGAATTTTTTCAATTCCAAACTCTTTTGTACTTTTGTATCCGAATTGAATTGTGTTTTACGACAGATAATTCATAATTTATAATTCATAATTCATAATTTCAAAAAGATGATTGCAACAAAGTACGACCCTTCCGATGTTGAGAGCAAATGGTATGATTATTGGATGAAGCACGGTTTTTTCCATTCGGAACCGGATGAACGAGAACCTTATACGATTGTGATACCGCCTCCGAACGTCACCGGTGTGCTGCACATGGGACACATGCTGAACAACACGATTCAAGACATCTTGATACGCCGCGCCCGAATGATGGGGAAAAATGCTTGTTGGGTTCCCGGAACCGACCACGCTTCGATTGCCACCGAAGCGAAAGTCGTTGCCAAATTAGCCGCCGAAGGGGTCAAAAAATCCGAACTTACCCGTGAACAATTCCTTGAACATGCTTGGGAATGGACGCATAAACACGGAGGAATCATTCTTGAACAATTGAAAAAACTCGGCGCTTCCTGCGACTGGGACAGGACCTGCTTTACGATGGACGAAAAACGTTCGGAAAGCGTAATCAAGGTATTTGTTGATTTATACAATAAAGGGTTGATTTATAGAGGTGTGCGGATGGTAAACTGGGATCCGGAAGCAAAAACGGCTCTGTCGGACGAAGAAGTCAATCATAAAGAACAGCAAGGAAAACTGTATTATTTACGGTACAAAATAGTATCCTCAAGTCCGGGAGAGCCCGAATATGCCGTTATCGCTACCACCCGTCCCGAAACCATACTGGGCGATACGGCAGTCTGCATCAATCCCAACGATCCGAAAAACGCTCATCTCAAAGGCAAAAGAGTGATTGTACCCATTGCCGACCGGGAAGTTCCGATTATCGAAGACGAATATGTAGATATAGAATTTGGTACCGGTTGCTTGAAAGTAACTCCGGCACACGATGTCAATGACTATATACTGGGTGAAAAATACAACTTGCCGGTATTGGATATTTTCAACGACGACGGAACGTTGAATCATTACGGTTTGCACTACGAAGGTAAAGACCGGTTCGAAGTTCGCCGATTGATTGAAGAAGAATTGACGGAAAAAGGACTGATGGAAAAAACGGAATCCTACGAAAATAAAGTGGGTTTTTCCGAACGAACCAACGTCCCTATTGAACCCAAACTGTCAATGCAATGGTTTTTAAAAATGGAGGACTTGGCTAAACCGGCCCTCGAAGCCGTAATGAATGACGCCATCCGATTGATTCCTCCCAAATTCAAAAATATGTACCGCCATTGGATGGAAAACGTCAAAGATTGGTGTATTTCTCGTCAACTTTGGTGGGGACACCGAATTCCGGCGTATTATTTGCCAGAAGGCGGATTTGTTGTAGCGGAAACCGAAGCGAAAGCGCTTGAAACGGCTCGCGCCAAATCGGGAAACAATCGGCTGTCATTAACTGATTTACGCCAAGATGAAGATTGTCTGGATACGTGGTTTTCTTCGTGGCTGTGGCCGATTTCCGTATTCGACGGCATCAACGAGCCAGATAACAAAGACATTGGTTATTATTATCCCACCAATGATTTGGTAACCGCTCCGGAAATTATTTTCTTCTGGGTAGCGCGAATGATTATTTCGGGGTACGAATACCGACATGAACCCTGTTTTCGGAACGTATATTTTACCGGCATTGTCCGGGATAAATTGGGACGAAAAATGTCGAAATCACTGGGAAACTCTCCGGATCCGATTGAGTTAATGGACCAATACGGTGCGGATGGCGTTCGCATGGGAATGTTGCTGACTTCTCCGGCCGGAAACGACCTTCCGTTCGACGAGGCGCTTTGTGAACAGGGACGCAATTTCAATAACAAAATCTGGAATGCTTTTCGTTTGGTAAAAGGTTGGGAAATCGCGAATATTCCGCAACCCGATTCGGCCGCAATTGCGATTCGGTGGTTTGAAGAGCAATTATCGCAAACCATTGAAAATCTCGACGATTTGTTTGCCAAATACCGTATTTCGGAAGCGCTGATGGAAGTTTACAAACTGTTTAGGGATGAATTTTCGTCATGGTATTTGGAAATGGTTAAGCCGGCTTACCAACAGCCTATTGATCCAAAAACCTACGAAGCGACATTAAAATTCTTCGATGCCCTGCTTCGTCTGTTGCATCCTTTTATGCCTTTCATTACCGAAGAATTATGGCAAGCCTTGGAAGAACGAAACGAAGGCGAAAGCATCATGGTTTCCGAGATGCCGGGTGCGAAAAATACAAACAAATCCGGTCATGCGCTTCTTGATATGGAACGAATGGAAGAAGCGAAAGAAATTATTGCCAACATCCGTACCATCCGGGCGCAGAAAAATATCCCGAACAAGGAACGATTAGCGTTGCAGGTGATTGGAGAATATCCGACGGATTATTATCCGGTATTGTTGAAAATGGCTAATCTATCCGATATTGAAAGGACTCCGGAAAAATCGGACGGAGCCGTTTCGTTCCTTGTGAAAACAACCGAATTTGCCGTTTTACTCGGGAGCAACAACATCAACGCAACCGAAGAATCAGCTAAACTTAAAGAAGAACTGAAATACCAGCAAGGATTTCTGGAATCGGTTCTTGAGAAATTGAACAACGAAAGTTTCGTTTCAAAAGCGCCCGAAAAGGTGATTATGATAGAACGAAAAAAACAAGCCGACGCCGAAAGTAAAATCAAATCGTTACGGGAAAGCATCGCGGCGCTCGAAAATTGAATGTAATTATAAAATATACGTACAAATGAAAAACAATGCCGAAAAAATCTTACTTCTTTTATTGCTATTATGCACTTCCTGTTCAAGTATTTATCGGTTTTCGGTTGATATACAGGAACCGGCTCCGGTTACTTTACCGGTATCCGCTCAAAATGTTTTGATTTTGAATAATGCAGTTGTTCAACCGAAAGGATACGGAATTGAAAGAACGTTTGACGGACAATCAATTCCCTCGGACTATCTTTTATCGTTGGATTCTCTGATTTGGCCGGCTACAGATGAAATTGCCGCTGTCTTGAATGAATCGAATTTTTTCAATACAGTCGCTATTTATCAAAAGCCTCTTCGTACTGATAGCGACCGGTTTTCTCAACCTTATCTTTCTCCGGAATTACAATCTGATTTCTATGATTCCGAAAATTTTGACGCCTTGTTTGTGATTAATCAATTATTATTTTCTCTAAAAGAAGACATCAATAAAAATAAAGTCGGCATTCTTTCAGACGGGCTAACCGCTTTTGTAGATTTGCGAGCCGATGGCGTAATCAGTTGTAGCATGTACACGTATGGAGATGAAAAACCAATAACTACATTTAACATTTCCGACAGTTTGTTTTTCAAATCTATGGTTAATATTGATCCGATAGTTCTTTTAAAAGAGATTCCGGAATACGTGTTTCGTGAATTATCTATCGAGCTTGGAAATCAAGCGGCAAAGCGTTTTATTCCGACTTGGAAAACATCGGATCGAACACTTTTCACCGGTTCCAATTCCCGGATGCAGGAAGCTGCCGGTTATGCTGCCAACCACCAATGGACCAAAGCCGAACCGATTTGGGCCAATGAATTTGAAAAAAAGACGAAACCGGCAGATAAAGCAAAAATCGCATTCAACTTGGCGGTAGCTAACGAAATGCAGGATAAATTCGAGTCGGCTTTGGAATGGGCGCAAAAAGCAAAAGAATATCTGAAAAATGCCAACCCGAATAATGATTCAAAGGAAACTGAACTTACCGACGAATACATTTCCGAGTTGGAAAGGCGCATCCAAAACAATCAATTGCTGGATTTGCAATGGGGAAAAGAAGAGAACCCGTGACCGGAGGACAATCGTTTTCCGTTTGTTTTTAATATTTATTTGTTATACAATTAATTTTTAAATATTTATTCTGCATCCGTATCTGTCCCACAAATCCTGCAATTTTTTTTCCATATCTTTATCATCCGTCAGATTATTCGTCATTCGGGTTTTTATCTATGGCTTCCGAGAAATAATAGAGAGCATCATTGTTGTTATCGGCAATATAAGATATAATTCCTAAGGTATTTAGCGCAATGATATCGTTCGGATTATTTTCCACCAATTCCGACAATAAATTTTGCGCCTCATTCCATTCCCCTTCCCTCAAACTTGCAAGCGCATAATCGCGGGTATAATCCTCAAGATTGACATTTGCTCTTTCACGTACAACCACAACCAAAGGAATCGGCGGCATCGGGTCTTACGAATTTGGTTTCCGGTTTGGGAGGATTACCGGATATTTCGCCGATGGATTCGGGATACGACCCCGACGAAGCGGAGCGGAATTAATACGGCAACATCAATTGAAAAAGAAGCCTCAAAAACGCAGGGGCTTGCAACGCTAAAATGAATAACTGACAATTAAAATTTATAAGAAATACGGCACAATCGGTATTAAACGACGCATTATGGAAAAAGAATAACGCCGATAAAAATGCAAAGAGAATGTGAAATATTGATAAATCAACAGTAAAATTCAACAGATTATTTTAAAAAGTAAAAAATATTCCGCATAATTTTCTAAATAATATTTTTATTTTAAAAATATTTGTTTATCTTTGACGCATGACATTTACATGCTGTCATGTGTGACAACATGTAAAAATGAAAAATATATACGATAACTCTTAAAAACTAAAACTTATGGCAGAATTAAACGCAGCGGAAGCAACGGTGGTGATAGCGGGAACTCAAGTATTATTTAAACGCCTGCAATTAGCTCAAAAATTCAATGCGCATCATACCTGTGAGATAGTGGTGGATTATGATGCTTTCGGCAAGGAAAAATGGATGGAAAATCCGACAAAGTACATCAGATTCATCGGTGAAGATATTAATATCACGTTCAGAATGAAGACGTCAAGTGAAACTGTCTTATTTTCCGGGATAGTTACGAACGCGGAATTTACCGGACGGCACGGAAGCGAAAACTCGATAGTCATAACCGGCGCCGGCAAGACGATTTTATTGGACGGCAAGCCGGCGATGGATTCGTTTACGGATTTGCCTTTGCAAAACATTGTGGAGGAAGCCGTCTCTAACAGCGGAAACGGCGGATCGGTAATAGCCAAGCCTAAATTCAGTTCGAAACTTGATTATGTATGTCAATATGGCCTAAGTTGTTGGGAATTTCTAAATTACCTCAGTTGGAATTATGGGGAACCGCTTCTTTATGACGGTCAAAATTGCTATTTCGGAATGAAAACAGGAGAAACCGTAACATTGGAATATGATAAGGAAATGACTTATTTCGATTTGAGCGCCAATCTGGTTCCTCAAAAGTTTAATCGCAGGCATTACTTGAAACACGATGATAACAACATCAACAAGGACGACCCTTCGGATGTTCCGGGAGTACGCGGCTATTTGGCTGTATCGAAACAGCAAGCCGAAAAGATTTTCACGTCTGAAGTAACAACCCCGTTAATGGCGGACGTCAATTCCAAGCAAGACTTGGACGATTTGGTGGAAGCGGAGAAAAGCCGGGCAGTCGGTGAAATGCTTATCATGCGTGGCAGAACACAAACCTGCAAGGTAAAAATAGGTTGTTCGGTTTCAATTCAAATGCCGGCAAAGATGAAAATACTTCAATCGGTGGACACCTTTTTGGTTACGGAAATTACGCATTACATTGATGAGGAAGGACATTACAGCAATTCTTTTTCCGGAATCATTGACGGAATCGAAAACATTCCGATGGCGGAACCGAAAATGCCGATAGCGATGCCGCAAATAGCCATAGTCAAGGAAAATGTAGAACCTCGCGGACGGGGATTAGTGAAAGTTCAAACAGATTGGCAAAAGCTTAAAAACAAGACTACCAATTGGATACGGGTTCAAAGTCTGGATGCGGGTAAAAGCGATATCGTGCCTTTCAATCGCGGACATGTGTTCATTCCGGAAATAGACGACATTGTGATGCTGGGATTTGAATACGGCGATCCGTCCCGTCCATACGTGGCAGGAAGTATTTTTTCGGAATTTGTGAGCAAGGGCGGCTATGCGGATAACAATATCAAATCAATCAAAACCCGCAGCGGGCATACAATTGAATATAACGATAACCAAAGCGGCGATTGGGGAATTACTATAAAAGACAAAAATGACGATATTATCCATTTTGATACCAACGGCAAAAGCATCCGTATTTCCGCTCCGGAAAAAATTTCAATCGTGTCGAAAGATATTGAAATAATCGCACAAAATCAATTGGTACTCCATTCGGAAAAAGATACGCAGCAAACAATTGGAACGGAATTCAATCAATCGGTTGGCGGAGATGCGACTCTTGTATTTGGCAAGAATCTTAAAGCATCTGTCGATGCTGCTGTGGAAATGAAGGTTGCAAAGGATGCAGAAGTAAGCATCCATGGAGAATTAACCGAAATGGTAGATAAGGATGTCAAAATATCATCGAGCGATAAGATGGAAATCCAATCGCAATCGGATATGACTTTGAAGAGCGGCTCAAACGTTTATATTTCAGAATAGTTTATGTATCAATTCCGCACATTGAAAAGTCTTTATTCTGTAATAATTGCATATCGTTTACCTGATTATACCGAGCAAAAGTACAGATGTAAAATCGTTGTAAAGGCAAAACGAGAGAAAGAGAATTACCTGTTTACATTGGAAGAACGATTGGATGTAAGATTGAATAATGAGAAGCCTCAAAAAGTCGTGGATAATCTGATGACGCAGTTAGGGAACTGTTTATATCCGATAGAATTGCATGTAAGCGCAACCGGAGAATTACTTTCGATTCCCAATTTTGGGCAAATCAGAGGGAGATGGTTGGAAACCGCAAGGGAATTGTTGAAACGGAACAGGACTCAAGAATTCAAAAACTACCTTGAAGCTGCAAAAACCAATTTATTCGATGAACGGCGTTTCTTAAAATCTTTGGCAAAAGATACTTTTATTCAAATGTATTTCAAGGATTATCCGGCTAATAAGGCTGAATTGGAGTTTGTAAATTTTCCGTACCAAAACAAAAAAACGAGTTTTTATGCACGGAAAATACCGACTGCCAGCCGTGCTTATGCTCTACTTCCGACTTTCAGAGAACCGAAAGTGCAGGAAACCGAAGGAAAATTGGTTTTATGGAAAAATAATGAATGCGGTGAACCGTTTAAAATAAAAGCGAATATCCGCTTACTTACTTCCGAATCGGAATTATACCAAAAAGACATTTTGATTGAAGCAGATGAAAACGAGCATAAAGTAAAAACAGGCTTATTTTTTTAAGTGATTATTATTATGGGGAATAAATTTATAGTCGAAAAAGCGATGTGTACCTGTAAATTCGGTACTACTCCCGGATTTCTCAAGGTGACAGACCAAAAATTTGCGCATATTAACGGGAAAAAGCTGATAGCTACCACGATGAATCTGGGCAATGTGTTTCAACCTCCGGGATTTACGGTATGCAAGGCAGGCTATTCTAAGTCCTGCACTCCGGCGGTTGTCAGGTGGAGCGGCGCATTTGAGAAAGTGAAAATCAATCGTATTGCGGCGCTATTGACGGAAAAAAGTAAGGGAACCTGCGCTGCCGGCTGCCCAGATTGCATCGAATTTATCACGCCGGGACAAATAGCCTTGCCCGGAGCAATGCAGATGAAAGAAGCGACCAATGTGTTTCAAGGCGATATGGATCCGGTGGGCGAATCGCTGGCATTGAATGAAAATCAGATAACAAGTTTAACAAGAATAATAATGAAATAAGTTATGGCAGCGCTCAATATCACCGGCGTGAATATTCTTACGAATGTTGTCCGGACAAGTGAAATAAAGGCAGAAACCGATACCATGTTTGAACTGGAGTTTAACCGGAATTTATTGCCGGTTGATATGCCCGTTATCCGGTGTCATTTGTATGAACCGATTTTTGATATGGATTATTATTTGGGCGATATTAATGTAGTGGTTCCGCTAACCGGTTTCTCAAGTAACAAATACAGATTTGTCGTAAAGTTTCCCGAAGAATTGGCAGGCGCCGATATTATTATGAATTTTTACATGAAAGAGGTTCCTCCCGATATGACGGCTTATACCCAATACGGCGCATTACCCTCTTATGGCACTCCGCCTGTTGCACCAACCCGGGCAGTCACTTTGAAAAGCAATGTAGAAGGCGCTCCCAAAATAGAAAGTGTATATTGGGGTATAGATGAAGATATCAAATTCGGAATACAATCACCGAAACGGACAGCGGCGATTCACCGAAACGAAATAGCCTATTTGCATATACATACGAGGGGATTATACGGAAGAGAGATACGGTACAGAATACCGTATAAAAATGGGGCAACTATAGATTATTTTGGAAATATAATCAAAGTTAAAAATAATACAATCATACATAATTTCCCTATAAAACCTTTTTTGGCAAATTTATTAAACATAAATGATACGGGAATTGCAGCCAATGAAATAGTAGCTCAAGCAACGACGAAACGAAATGGACCATTTGATATTAATGATTTTGTAGGCACTGAGAAATTAGATTTAGAACTGACGAGTGATGCTGAAATTATCCCTGTAACGAGGCGTATATATGCAAGCAGTGGCAATGATATTGAGCCTCCACAGGTAAGTGATGCTCAATGCAGAGTAGAATTCAGACCAACCGAGAATTATAAGGGAAATTTCGGCTTTTCATGGTTCAGAAAAAGAGAATTAAATGTAGCGCCTTACAAAACGGCGGAAGTTACAAAAGACCGTTCATTAAGCACGGGAAGTAGTTACAGCCGTTCGATAACTGTTAACTACCCGTGCAACGACCATGATTTTTCAGAAACAATGGGCAGGCATTACGAAACGTTACCGTCGGGAGTAAGACAAGTGGTACAAAATGGAGATGATTCAAGCGCCGATTTTGTTATAGATCCCGATATGGTAGAAAATCACAAATTGGATTATCGTAAAATATCGTTTAGTTGGCTCAACGCAAACGATGGATACTTTGTTCCGGTGATGACCATTCGCAAAGATGAAACAGCCGAACTAAGGCTCTTTATCGAAATAAGAGAAGAGGTGGAGAGGATTGATTTTGAATTCGACAACAGCAGGGCTATAATCGAAGGTTATCTATCCATAACTCCCATATCTATAGTGCCTATTCCGACATCTTTATCGTCTAAAACAGTGAAGAGACCATACGGCGTGTCGAACTTCACGATAAGAATCACATGCAAAAAAGAATTTTCCAAAGAATTGATGTTGAGGGCAAAAGCCTATTCCAAAAAAGACCCGGCGCAAACGGAAAATGCTCCGCAGATATGCGGGGAGGTTCGCATCCTGCCCAATGATATTTCGCATCAGAGAAATATTAAGGTGGTGTTCTTTAATGTTAAAACCAAATTAGATGAAACGCAACGTCCTCAAGATGGCATTAAACGGAATAGTACAACAGAAATAGATAATTTAAAAAAGTTTTTAGGTCAGGCTTATATCGTAGTACATGAATTTCGTCAAATAGATATTAATTTATCTGAGGAAACAGATTTGGCATATCTCAGAACTCAACACACAATAGGAGATAACATAAAGGTATTCAACCCTTCTAAAGAAACCCAATTGACCGATTTTTTGAAAACGAAATATGATTCAGATTATTATGAAGACTGGCTTAAAATATTTTTTATTGCCGATAAATGTACAGATAATCCAACGACGAGTAATAGCGGTTTTTCTTCCCGAAAATATAGGAACTTTATAGTTTGTTTTGGCGACCAAACCGTATATCCAAACAAAACAACTGCAGCTCACGAGGTAGGTCATGCCCTCGGTTTACCCCATACTTTTGACGGCAGCACCTCGCGAGCCAAATATGTGTATAAGGATGGGACAACGGATAATATAATGGATTATTCCAGTTTTGCTGATGTTGATGCCAAAAGTTTTTTTTATTGGCAATGGCGTGCCATGAATAATCAATTACTCTAAAATAAGAAAAATGTGAAAAGAGTCTATTTTATAATATTATTACAAGCGCTTATAGCAAGCGCTTGTGCACAATTAAAAAATGATACAGCTATGGTAGAACATTTTAATTATAAGGCAGTCGAGGGACTGTCATATCCGAGTGTACTCCTTCAAGAAGGCGATTGGCTGATTGGCATTTCGTATGCAAAAGATACTAAGAATGGTTTCCAAGATGAATATGCTCCGGCAAGAGATTTTTATATTATTACGAAGATTTTTCACCCTAATGGCGTTATAAAATATCGTTGCAAGTTTT